>Ga0233450_10002872_pt1 | contig 16634 bp, 23 predicted proteins | sample 011ome_30_FD_189956 | JGI IMG/M metagenome (GOLD analysis project Ga0233450, IMG submission 189956) | Coastal salt marsh microbial communities from the Groves Creek Marsh, Skidaway Island, Georgia - 011501CT (spades assembly) | ecosystem: Environmental > Aquatic > Marine > Intertidal zone >... | reverse complement strand
AGAAAAACAAAGTGATGTATTAAGAGATACAGTAAAAGAAATAAATACTTTAAAGAGTGAATTATTTGAAATTAAAAAATTATTAAAAGAGGTAATTAAAAAATAATGGCCGCAAGAACAATAGCATCAACAGATACACTTGAAACGTTTAGAACGGAGTTTAATGCTTTATCTGAAAACGATTTTGGTGATATTGGTGCATTAAATCCAAGTATTTCTGCAACATCAGTAATTGGTGCTGTAAATGAATTATATTCATCAATTGCAGGAAGTTTAGCTTTTAATATTACAGATGGTTCTAACACCGAATCAGTTTCAAATACTCAAACAATTACTTTTGCAAGTACAGCTAATCAAATTAATGCTGTAGTTTCTGCTACAGATACAGTTACATTTTCTTTACCAAGTGATGTAACAATTACAGGTGAATTTACAGCACAAGGAACTGGCACACATTCATTAGGAACTATTCAAGTTGCTGGTAATACAATTAGTTCATCAGATACATCTTTAATTACAGTTAATGATAGTTTAACTGTAACTGGAACATTAACCGCTGATACTATAAATGGTTCTGGCGCAACTGTTAATTTTGGATCATCAAATATAGAAACTACAGGTTATATTTACACATCTAGTCCTTTTGGTTTTATTTTAGAGGGCTCAACTTCTAACGGATTTGAAACACAGATAGTTGCACAAGACCCAACAGCAGATAGAACAATAACTTTACCAAATGAAAGTGGTACAGTTATAACTACAGCTAGTTCTGGTGTTGTTACAGGAACAATGATTGACGCAAATACGGTTACGGAAGCAAATATGGCCGATGATGCAGTTGGACAAGATCAACTTAAAAACGTTGTATCATTGCAAATTTTAAACTCATCAGGTACAGTTGTAAAAACAATATATGGAGCAGGTGCATAAATAGATTAATGGAGATATTATGGCAGTCAGAAACCCTTTATATGAAGTAAGTGGAAATTTAAGAGAGATGTCAACTGCAATGGTTGACTCGATAGTAGATCAAGTTGTTTATCAATACTCATTAAATCCTAGTGTTACATTATCAGTAGTTAGTTCAGGTGGAAATTTAGGAACAATTACAGATACTAGAAAAAAAGCTGGTGCTTATTCAACAAGTGCAACAAGTTATCCAAGTGAAGCCACAACAGCGGAACCAGGCACAGTAACAGTAAATTACTCAAAAATAAACTCATCAACAGCATCTGTATCACCAACAACTGATACAGGTAAAACTTGGCCAGTCTATTATAATGCAAGTGGACAGTTACAAGCAATGACTTTGACAGATATAAAAGACACTTTTTTACATCCAGCAATAGATTTATTAACAGCTGCAACAACAACATCAGATCAGGCAGGAACTTATCATATATCATCAAGTTCAAGTGTTACAGGATCAACTTTAGTTTCAGCCACTCCAGTATTTTCAGATACAAGAGCTGATACAAGTTTATATACTGCTGGTGGTATCCCAGAAACATTAGATCAACCAACAACAATTACAAATTATTATTTACATAGAGTAAATGGTTCAGCACCATCTTTTACATTACCATATTATATTAACGCATCAAATAATATTCAACAGTTTACATCTGCTACATTTAATTCATTAGTACAAGAATGGATAAGATATACAGCAGCTTCATCTGCTGATGGCTATTCAATTAGTTATAATTTAGGAACATCTGGTTCTGGTAATACAAGAGGTTCTGGAATGGGTGATACTATTTTAAATGGTTCTGGTAATTATCAAACTCTATTTGTTAACGCAGACGATTATAGAGCTCAAGAGTTTCCAAATGGAACAGCAGTAACTGCAAATACATATTATTTAAGAATACTTAAATCTTAGATAAATAAAATTATATTATGAATATATTATTAACTGGCCATAAAGGCTTTATTGGAAATGCTGTATATACATACCTTCAATCAAAAGGTCATACAATTATTCCCATAGATAAACTTACAGGACATGATATTTTATCCTGTGATTTTCCACGCAATATAGAAACAGTTATACATTTGGCAGGCCTGTCGGGTGTGAGAGATAGTTTAAATAATCCAACAGATTATTGGAAAACAAATGTTATAGGTAGTCAACGTATATTTGAGTTCTATAGAGAAAAAAGAGTTATCTATGCTAGTAGTTCTACTGCATATGAACCTTGGAGAAACCCATATGCAATGAGTAAATATGGTATAGAACAACTAGAACATCCTAACAGTTTAGGTTTAAGGTTTACAACTGTCTATGGACCAAATGCTAGGAAAAATATGTTAATACCTAAAATACTTAAAAATGATATAGAGTATTTAAATGTAAACCATGCAAGAGATTTTATACATGTTGATGATGTTGTTTCTGCTATAGATGTTGTTTTAAATAATGACACAAGAGGTGTCATAGATGTTGGAACAGGTAAGTCAAATAAACTTGTTGATATTGCTGAGTATTTTAAAATAGATTACGAACCTAAAATGGCTGATGAAACTGAAAGATTGCATAACACTGCTGATATATCCATACTAAATAATCTTGGATGGCACACTAAAATTAATTTATATAATTATATAGAGGAGAACAAAAATGTTAACTGAAGAATATTTAAAAAATAATTTAGTAACTGCATATTTTATTGACAATGAAAGAAAAAATATAGAAATGCTTACAAGATCGGAGGATCAAAAATCTGTATTTCCTACTATTCTACCTTTTGATGAAAATAATGAACAGTATAAAATCTTAACAAAATTTATATCTTTGGAACAATTGCATGAATTAACTTATGAGAAAAATAAAAAAGAAAGAGAAGAATTTGAAAAATCTGTTTTAAAAATTGCACAAAGAGAAGGTTTAGTAATGGAATCTAATAAAGTTGATTCAAAGTTTTTTAACCTTCTTGTAAAAACTGTTTTTGAAGAAAACTCCGAAGACAAAGAAGAATTGTTTACTTTAAAGATTGCTTTATTTGAGTTAGATAAAATTAAAAATTCTAAAAATACTGAATTAAAAACAAAGTTAAGAAAAGCCCAAACTATCTACGATACATTATCTGTAGCGTTTGAACTAACAAAGTAGTTTTTCCACCAACCAGACCAACCTTCATCCATAAGATGTTTGTTTTGGTTTAAAAGACAGATACTATAGTTTTTATCTTGTTGTTCATTTTCTTGTATTGAGTAACAAACTTTATCATAGGTATTATATTTTATTTCTTTGTAATAAAACTCATCACTACCTCTCCAGTATTTTGTTAAGTAATAGTCTTCAGCACTTTTAAATTTGTTCCATATAAATGATACGTCACCAGTCCACGATACAATAGATGAGTTTAAAGGTGTGTGATATTCATCTCTCCACCAAGCATTTAATAAAGTAAAATCTTTTCTTATTAGGTTGGGAATTTTATTGTATATTACAATATCTAAATCAAAGTATAGATTTTCACCATCTCTAAATCTATCATACATTTGAAACTTGTTATACCAATTACCGTATAGATCATCTTCAATAACTTCAAAACTATCATACTTTAGGCCAGAGTATTCATCTATCATATGTTTTAGATTTCTAACGTGCCAGTTAGTATATTTTTTACCAGTTCTTACACAAATTATTCTCATTTCCAATACCTCTTTATCCATTCTTCTTTAGAGCTGTGTATGTTACTATTTGGATTAGCAAAGTGAACTATTTTTAATTTAGGATTTGGTTCATCTAAAATCATATAGTCTGTATTAAACAATTCTGAATATTTTACATTGTATTGTAAATTAGTTTTTTCATCATTGGTATATTTACCCACCCACTCTCTAGGCATTAAGGTTATTTCTCCATGATTATGCCTTATCATATCTTCAACATAATTTTGTTCCCCATAATATTTGTGATGAACAACACCTTTGTTATAATATTTAAGTTGATAATATTCTATATTTTTTATAAATTCATCCCAAACATATCTAAATGTTCCAGATTTAAACTTATACCAACCACCATTAAGTGTAAGTTTGGTGTCATTCCACCACTTATTATATGACACTAGTTCATTATCAGCAACAGGCCAACCTATCATATCATCTACATTGTTAAGTATAACTTGGTCTATATCTATTATAATTATTTCATCCTCTGGATTTTGATATGCAAATAAAGGTGAAAAAAATGCAAGTTTGTGCCAGTGTAACTTAATATCTGAATGTTTTGGTAAAGGTATTATTGTGTCTGCTTTTACATTTGGATTATCACTATAGCATACAAACTCAAATGGTATAGTGCTGTTTCTTTTTAAACTGTTATATAGTCTATCAACATAGTCTGGTGTGTATTTGCCTTCAAAATATACACAACATATTTTTATTTTACCTGCTTTATGATCTTTTTCTTCAGTACGATTTATACTTTTGTTTATAGGAATAGAACAAAAGTTTTTACATGTATCTGAAGGATTTGTTTTTAATTCTTTAAAAAAATTTATCCATTCTTCACTATTAACAATATCATCTATGTTTTTATTATTTCTAACTTTAAGTTTTTCTTTTAAAAGAGGTAATATTTGTTTTTGTTTATATGTATCAAACTCACCATCTAACCAACAACAAGGTAATATATGACCTTTAGCTGTATAAGCTAATTCTTTTTTATGTAAACATTTAGGATAAATTTTTGTCATTTTCTTTTTGAGTTTAAATAATATTTTGGATTTTTAGGTTTATATTTGTCATTAATTTTCCACCTACCAGAAAAAGTCAATCTAAAATACATATTATGTTTTTTAGCCAACCTTCTAGCAGTTTCTACATCATTTTCATTATAGTTAAATACAATGTATTGCCATGATATTCGATTGCCCATACTACTTCCTAATTTCATCATTTCAAATAAATATTCTCCATTTTGATGTATTCTATACTTATGGCTATCTTTAGGCAAACCATCTAGTCCAAAAATCCATAATGTTTTTTTATTTACACTAAACGCCTTTTCATACCAACTTTTTGATTTTTGTGAGGCAGCTGTATTTACAATAGAGTCTATATTATTATCATTACAATATTGTAGCATTTCAATTAGTTTTGGATTAAATATAGGGTCTGATATTTGACCACAGAATTGAACACTTTTAAAGTAGTCAGCAACTTTATAAAAATCTTCAAGTGGCATATCTTGTCCTGGAACTTTCATACCTTTTTTTCTATATACTGTTCTCATACAAGAAGGACACTCTAACGTGCATCTAAATGTTGAGTCAATGCTTATACCTCTATTTCTAAAATCTATCATTTATTAAATCCTTAGGATAATCAAAAAGACCAAACGCCCAATATTTTTCTAAACACCAAAAACATTTTTTACAAGGTTCAGTACCATTGTTCGTTTCTTTTGTATAGCCTATACACGATTGTGTAATTGGAAATAAGTTATCCATTAAGTTGTATTCCTCATACATTTTTGCAATATTTTTTTTATCAATGTTAATAAATGGAAAGTACCAATACGTATTTTTTTGACTGTCGTATATTGGACCAACTTGTTTGTTGCCTGTTTTTGTGCGATCTTCTGTAATAATCGTCATAGCTTTTTTGTACATATCTTTATTATTTTTTAGCTCATTCTGATCTGGAAAACTACTTAATGCGTTCATACTTAAATCATATTTGTTGTGTAAAAAATGATTATTAATTGTTTTTTCCATTAACCTTAACTTATCATTTGAATTTATTTTTGTTATATAGTCTATTACATTTTTATTAATTTTTGTATTTTTAAATGTCCTCTTCATAAAATTAATAATTTTATTTGTATAAAAATCATTTCCAGGACGTTTCGTGTCTATAACTGTAAAGGGTGTTATTGTTGTATCTATTTTATTTTCACTAATGTATTTGCATATAAGATAAAATAATAATGCTGAGTCTGTACCTCCAGACAATGATAAAAATATACTTTTAGATTTTTGTATTATTTTAAAATCAAAATTCATTCCACATATCTCTCCAATTAAAGTTTCTATGTTTCGATAAATCATCACAATACTGTTTCATTTTAGTATTATTAACATCTACAGGATCTAATGACAACTCACTTAATATAAATTCAAGGTCTTTGTGATTTTTGTATTTTTGTTTAACAATTTCTTTTTGTTCTTTATTTAAGTTTCTTATTGAAAGATGCTCAGGACCTCTAACTATATTAACAAACGTTGTGTGAACATTAAAGTTTTTCATATAGTAATCATATATTTCATTTAAATCAAATATATTTAATAACGAAACGGTGCAATTTAACTGATGTATCAAGTTGTGTGCTTCTTTTATGTTTGATTCAAATTTTAATCTATCTATTGGATATCTTATCCAATCTAACTTTTTACCATAATGATCACAAGAAACACCTAGTTTTATATTTTCAAATTTATCAGTATAATCAAATATAGTTTTATCTTTATATCGCAATTCAGTTAAATTTGTATCATATGATAACTTTATATGTTTAGCGTGTTCTTTTGGTATTAAGTCTAAAAATTCCCAATGTTTAGGAAGTTGTAATGGCTCACCACCAGTAATATTCATATAAGAAACTAAATGTATGTTGTCTAATATATCTTTTGTTATATCATTCCATTGTTTGTGTTTTACAGACTTAAATGGATCTCCCCATATACCTTTTTCACCATAGATTTGTTTTAGTTCATTTCTTCTTGTTGATGAATTATAAGGATGACACATATAACAACCAAGATTACAATAAGAGCCGTGTATTCTTAATTTAAGGCCTATATTTTTTACCTCAACATCAACACCATACTTGTCGAGGTATTTACCATTTCTATATGACACACCTGCATCCTCTTCAAGTTTATAACAAGTTTCACAGGTTTTTATTTTTTCTCCTATTAACATCTTGTTTCTTATTTCTTCCATTTCAGTTGAGTTAAAAAATTCAAAAGGTGTAGTATTTTGAGTGGTAAATTTTTTTAATTCATTTGTTTGTTTTGCGTGACAACATAATTTATAAAATCCAGTATTATCTGAATATATTTCTTTAAAAGGCATAGCACAATATGACTTATTTTTTTCGTAAAATTCTTTAATAAAAGATTTTGACATTTTAAGACCCACAAAACCTTACACATTGAGGTACTGGATTATTACTTTTCCAACTGTCAGGTAATTCTTTTCTAAACCAATCATTTTTTATAATATCTAATAAGTTGTTATGAAAAACATTATGACTTTTTTTATATTGATTGTAATGTTGAATGATAGGGTGTCTTATTAAATCGTTTGTTGCGTTAGTTGTTGCATTAAAAAAATGAGTGTTAGCAAAATAACAACAAGGTAAAACTTGGCCGTCTGGATTTACTAATATTCTGTTGTCATTTTCCCATTTACATGTAATTTTTTTTAATATTTTAGGTGTGTTGTCCTGCCTTCTTGTTGTTGCAACTTTTAATTTATACTTTTTATTCTGGTAGTCTTCCCTTCTTACTGATAAATTTTTCTGTTCAATAATCGTTGTATTTTGAGGCATCTTACTAATTGCCTTTTCAAGTATTTGTTCTTTTCCTTTGCTATCCACAAACGCATAGTGTTTATTTTGACGAAATCTATCTGTGTAAATGTGTTGATGCCATTTTGATCCATTATCATAACAAAGTTGTTCTATATCTTTTAGATAAGGTTCATTGTGTTTAAAAATAAGTGTTTGTGAGTTCACAATAGCTTTTGTGTTTGCTAATATTTGCATATTATTAAGTATTTTATTTAAAAAAGTTTTTTGTCTATAAAGTTCGTGCATCTCTTGGTTAATACCTTCTATTGCAAAATAAACGTGTAATTTTTTGTCTCCTATTGTGCCTAGATCCCACCACCAATTTTCATCTCTTAAAGAGCCATTTGTGTGAACAGATAACAGTACATTTTTATTTACTTCTCTCACATATTTTATGATATTTAAAAAATCTTTATTAATAATAGGATCACCCCACGTGCCACAAATTGTTAATTTTTTAGCAACTTTGATAACATTTTCAGGATATGCTTTTTTAAATTGCTCTAAAGACCAATCTATTGTTGGTAACCAGTCAGCTGTTTTACACTTATTTTTAGGATTTGTTCTATGACACATAGGACAACCAGCGTTACAGTTGGTTGTTATATCAACAAATATATCTAAATTGTATGGATCAAGTTTCATTAAAGTAACTTTCAAATTTTTTGTTTATAAAATGTAACATATTAGAATCAGATAGATCATCATTTTCTAATAACATATCGTGCCAGGTTTTAGGTAAATTATTCCAATTTAAATTGTTTTTTTCTAAAAGATATGTGAAAAATGTTTCATTATTAGGCTCATATAAAGAGCTTATAACTTTTCCAAAATATTCTTCAGATTTGGCTTTGTTTAAAAGACTAATTAAATTATCTAAATTGCTCATAAGTTGTACTTGTTTTAATGCTTTATTATTTGCACATATTATACCTGTATTAATAACATCATAGGTTACATTGTAATTTTCATTTGTAAAAAACATAGATTGTTTTGCTAAAGCTTTTATATACATACTATACTTATCAAAATGAACGTTAATTATATCATCGTGGTTTTTCTTTTTTTCAAGTCTTTTAGTTAAGGCAACTTCATCCCACGTATTTTGAACTGTTGAATTTACCGAGCGAACATTTATTTTGTTCATATCAAATTGTTCAAAAAAAGATTGATTAGTATTTGGTATAACATCAAAATCTAAATATAAAATATTGTCATATTTGCCAAAAAGATTTTCATATAAAAAATGTTTGTAAAAGTTTAATGTATCAAACTCATAAAGATCATATTTGCTTTTAAACTTATCATAAACTTCGTCTTGGCCAAACATAACAAATTCAGCATTGCACTTTTTAGCATAATCTTTTTTGATATTTACTAATTCAGTATAATAGGTTTTTAGTTTATTTTTAGTGTTTATATGTTTTGAATTATTAGGCTCAATGTCAATATAAAAACTATAAATTACATTCTTCATAAAATTTCCATACGTAGTCAAATCGTTTATTGATAACGTGTATCAATTTAGTATCTTTAGGTATATAATATTCTAAATCATAAAAATTATGCCACTTATCATCTAACCATTGCACGTGTACATTTTTCGATTTTAATTTATAACTAAACAAGGTTTCGTTGTCGTAACCAAATATATCAACAATATTTTTTGGAAATAAGTCGTAACTTTTATCATCTCTTAATTTACTCATTAAATCTAAATCTTCTCTAAAATTTTTAAAATAACTTAATTGATTTAAATGCTCTTTGTTAATTCCAATTATGCCTGTATTGATAACATCATTTACAGGACTGTGACCTGTTTCTATTAACATAGCCTGAGCGTTAAAGTATTTTGCCGTTGGACTTCTTACACTATGATTTTTTATTTCGTGTACTTTTTTGTTTTTTTTGTTTACTGAATTATTGTTATTTAAAACACATATTCCTTTTGTTAAATCCCAAACATCAAAAAAGGACTCTTTTGTAACTGGTACAACATCAAAATCTAGGTATAATATCTCATCATATTCCTTAGCCAATTCATATAGTAGATGTATTTTATAAAAATTTACTATGTTATAAGTTGTTATTTCTGGATAGTTTTCTTTAAAAAATTTATGATATTCTTTGTACTGATCGTCATTCTCATACATTTTAAAATCAACATTAATATTTTTAGAGTATTGTTTTTTTACCTCTAAAAGTTTATGATAATGTTTTTTAAATAATTCTTTTGTTCTATTTGTTTTAGAAATGTTATCCCACAAATAGGGCTTCTGATAATCTAACTCATCATCTGGTATATCAATATATAAACTGTAAATCACTCTTTTCATCTTGTATATATATTTAGTATGATAAATTATAGTGATGTTTTAAATACTGTTGATAGGTTTACTAAAGATGAGTTGACAAAAAGTATAATCAATAGTGTTAATGAAAATCAAATTAAAAGCAAGACCTGGTTAATAGACAAATTAAAACCTCATTTAGAGATGTTTGATAATCCTAAAATCTGTGTGGCAGCAGGTTGGTATGGTCTATCAGCACAGTTATTGTCAACATATACCACAGAAAAAGTAATATCTTTTGATATTGATCCAATGTGTAAAAAGATAGGCAAACAAATGTTTTCAAATGTAAAATTTAAAACAGATGATATATCAAATTTTGATATTTCTGACTTTGATGTTATTGTTTGTACATCTTGCGAACATATATCCGATGAAGTATTAAATGGTTTTATTAAAAAAAAGAAAACAGCTTCTTTAATGGTATTACAAAGTAATAACTATTTTGATATTAAAGGGCATATAAATTGTAAAAAATCTATTAAAAAATTTAAAGAGTCTATAAACTTAAATGTTTTAGATGAATATGTAATGTCATTAAATAAGTTTGATAGATATATGATAATAGGAACATAATGAAATTTTACATAACAGGAATTAGAATAAAGGATATTACGATATGCTCATAGATTTAGAAAAAATTAAACAAGAGTTAAAACTTTTACCTAAATTTGATGAACAAATTTGTCTTCAAGGTACTGAAGATAATTTAGATCCGTTTTGGGGTATAGGTAAATGGAATAGGAAATATAAAGTTGGATATGAAGAAACTGATTGCAATAAATTTATTTTTGATTTACCATACACAAATAGTATTATAGCTGAGCTAAAAATGTACAGAACCAGAGTAATGAATTTAAAAGGCAAAACTTGTTATACATACCACAGGGATGCAACAAAAAGAATACATATACCTATTGAAACAAATGAAAACTGTTTTATGATATTAGATAAACAGGTAAAACATTATCCAGCAGATGGCAACTATTATGTAGTAGATACAACAAAGTATCATACAGCTTTAAATGCATCTTTTTTGGATAGAATACACATAGTAGGGGTGGTTATATAAATAGTAAGTAACAATAGGAGATACAATATGAGTTATACAGTTAAACTTATTCAGTCCAGACCAAACACTAGTGTTGAATTTTTTTCGCCTTCAGAGCAAGTCATAACTGAATTAAATAATTATATAAGTTCAGGACAAGTTATAAGTTATAATCTCAATGAAGTTTCAGAGGATCAATTAACAAAAACTGGTACAATAGTTTATGCTTCATCTGACGATTATTTGCAATTAAAAGCCCTCAAAACTTTTGTTGACAGCTCAGCAAGTAGAAGTGCTTATTGCGCTGCTAATTTAATATCATTTAGTTTAGAAGTAGATTAAAAAATACTATGGAATATCTCGTTATGCTAATATTTGGTTTTATTTGGTATCAAATTATTGCTATGTTTGGCCTATCAATAGGTCTACATAGAAAATTTGCTCATAAACAATTTGAAACACCTAAATGGTTTGAAGTGATTGCTTTATATCTTGCTATATTAGCAGGTAGTAGATCCCCATTAGGTTGGGTAGGTGCCCACAGAATACATCACAGACATTCAGATACAGAGGAAGATCCACACTCACCAGCACATAAAGGTTTTTGGAACGTATTGATAAACAATTGGAGAGTAAAACAAATTCCTAGACATTATGTAAGAGATTTATATAAAAATCCTCGTATTATGTTTTTTCATAAACATTGGCTAAAAATACATATTGCAACAGCAATCATAACTTTATTAATAAGTGTGCCATTGTTTATTGTATTTATTTTGTCGCCTTTAGTATTAGGTTTTACAAGTTATGGAATATTTAATGCGTTAGGACATAAAGACGGTAAACCAGTATATAACTGGTTGATAGGAATTTTATCTGCAGGTGAAGGACATCATAATGTTCATCACGCAAATCCTGGGCAGATACAATTAAGTAAATATGATTTTGCAGGATTAGTTGCTAAAAAACTTTTTATATAATGACCTTTGATAGAAACAGTAGCGTAGAATGGGTGTCCATGGACTTTAATGTTCCTTGTGATACCATATTAAAAGAATATAATTCAATAAAAGAAAGTTTAATAATTCACAGACCAGAAGATGGACATAAAGATTGGTTTGCTGTAACTCTTTATGGTTTTGGTTCTGATAAAACAAATAGCCATTGGGAGTATAGACAAAAAGGATTAAAACCTTTTACTACAGATATAGGAGAGAAATGTCCTAATACTATAAATTGGGTAAAAACTTTACCGTATTCTCGTATAGATGATGTAAGGTTTTTAGTTATCAAGCCTAAAGGTTACATTGCAAAACATATTGATATACCTGAACAAAATTGGCTTGAACCTTTGAATATAAGTATTACCTATCCAGAAGGTAATAAGTTTATGTTAAATAACAAAGAGTTAAAATATAAACCTGGTATGAGTGTAGTATTGAATATTCATTATGAACATTATGTTGAAAATAATTCAGATGAAGAAAGAATACACTTATTAGTTCATGGTAAAAAAAATAAAGAGTTTTGGAATGAAGTCGTCAATTATGCGAAATGAAAATTGTAATGTGGTAACTTTTGAACCTAATGAAAGACCAGATTTAATTAAAAAATTAAAAGAAATATCTTTTGATGATTTAGATCAAGGTCATTTTAAAAAAGAAGATTACTTATCTATTGATTGGTTTAAGTTTGATTGTATTACCGTATTATTACAAGACGATAATATATTAGGTTTTAGCTCAGTATGGCATAGACCTAAATATTATGAAAAAGGAGAAGTAAGAATTTTAAACAGATATTGGGAACACGATTGTTTAAGAAGACCAGGAAGAGCTATTGTGAGACCTCATTTATTAAAATCAATACAACATCAATTGCAAATAGCAAAAAGATTAGGATATAAAAAAGCATTTATAAGTAGATGTAGAAACAGATTATATATGAAAAATTTATTTTTACAAATTGAAAAAAAGACAGGCACTAAATGGCAATTTAGTGATAAAAAAGTACCTGTATGTAATGAACAAAGTCCAAGTTGTTGGCAATATAAAGGAACATATGAGTTTGAAGAAACGACACGATCTACCACCATTTAAAAAGTTAGATAAATCTTTTGATGTAGATAAGATTATTAAAATAGTTCAACAAATGCCTATTGAAGTAGATGATCTCAAAGCAAAAGATGGATATGGTGATCTAGTTGGAGGTAAATCTCGTAAACTACAAAAAGCATTTGGATTAAAGTTTGATACAATAGAAGACGCATATAAATTTTTACAAGATAATGATGTAGAAGAATCTGAATTTAGAAAAGGTTTAAACAATAAAAGAATGGCGTGGGATTTTAGAAACTATGTAAAACCTTTTGAAAATTATATTGTCAAAGATGATAAGGGTAGATATGAAGTAAATGGATCACCATATAAACAAATAGCATTAACTCAATATAATCCTGATATGGAAGATAGAGTTTATGATAAGAAGATACCTAAAAGCAGATTAGACGAAAGACACTATAATAAAATTAAAGATTGGGTCAAAGGAACATATTTAGAAGAAGTCATAACCTCTTTTAAGTCAGAAACAACAAGAGCAAGAATAGCGATTATGGATCCAGGTGCTTTTGTAGCTGAACATATAGATTATAATACGGATTACTCAATTAGATTTCATATACCAATAACAACAAACAAAGATTGTGGCTTTTATTGTGTGGTAAACGGAGAGAAAGTATATCAAACTATGGAACCAGGTTCTTGTTGGTTTCTAAATCAAGGATTAAGACATAGTGCTTGGAACAAAGGCACTACTGCTCGTTCTCATATTATTGTATCGGTTGATGGACAAGATGATTTATAAGAAATGGCATAAAAACTTTTTTATTGAAACAGACTTTAAAGTAGATAAAGATTTCTGGAATGATTACTTTAATGATAAATGGGAAGATAGTAATCAGTTATATTCTGAATATGTTAAAGACGCAACTGGTGGTGAAGATATGAATAAGTTTTATGTACAAGAGATACACAACTTTGATCGTAAATTATTAAGACTAATAAAAAGTATTTGGAACGAATTTAAAATAAGACCTAAAGAATTTAGATGTAATTTTTTTAGAGTAAAAGAAGGTGGAGAATTACCTTTACATTCAGATGTTAAAAGTAAATGTTCTTTTGTGATACCTATAACAGAAAATACAGGTGAGTTATATTTTGATGATGGTAAAGAAACTGATAGTATATTGTACAAATCAATGGTAGTATTAAATACAAAAAAACCACACGGTGTCAAGTCTCCAACAAAAGAAAGGATAGTATTTCATATGGGAATACACGATATTGGCTTTGAAAAATTACTTTAAATATAATGTTAGAGAATACTTTGAGCAGTATATTGATTTTAGCAATAAATCTGTACTAGATTTTGGATGTAATAATGGCAACTTTATTCGTTATAATCCACATAGTCAATATACAGGAATAGACATTAATAAAGAAATTATTGACATTAACAAAACAAAATATCCTCAATACCAATGGTTATACTATAATGGATATAATTATATGTACAATAAAAATGGAACAGAAAAATTACAGCTAAAAAACCAATATGATATTGTAGTAGCATTTTCTGTAATCACTCATATGTATGAAAGTGAAATGTTAGAAGTGATTGATAATTTAAAAAACAAATGTGGTAAACTGCTATTGTCTTATTATTCAAACACAAATAAATGTGCATATGAAAATATTTGTAGATATAGAAATTTAAAAGCAGACAAATGGAATGAAATTATTGAAAGTAATGTATATTATTTAAAAACAGAGGATTTTATATGGACATTTTACAAGGATGAATATATCAAATCATTACTAAAATGCGACATAAAAGACACAAAGTATGATCCAACAACACTATTAGGAATGCAAAAATGCTTAATAATATAATATGAATAAATTTAAAACAGACAAACCATTTAAAAATGATGAATTGCGAAATATGGATATTATTCATAATCCAGATGTAAAATTATTTAAGGATCAATATGAAGGCTCTTATGTAATAGAAGAATTTATTAATGACAAAGAAAAAGATATATTAATTGATTTTTACGAAAAGTATAAAAATGTTGAAGTTGTTAATAATCATATTTACCACATAATATTTCCTTTAAAAGAAAAAATCATATCAGATATTTTAAGACCTAAAATACATGAACATTTTGGTGATGATATTTATTTTTATAGTGATATAAGTAACGATCCAATGAGTGTAGGCGATCAGTTTTTTAAAGCTGTTAAACCATATGGTCTTCATACCGATAGTATTACTCATATAGATGGATATAGACCATATAAAGATATAATAATACCTATTGCAATTGATTATATTGACTCAAGTGAGTATGTTACTTTTAATCAAAGATATAGGGGACACGCTACACAGTTTATGAGAGGTAGATTAATTGATAGTTTTGCTAATTATCATAACGTAATAAGAATACAATCTTATGATGAGTACGGCGTAGAAAATTTAGATTATTCAAACAAAGATCATAAACTTTTAGAAAAAATAATGCCAACACATATACCATTAGGTTCTTATGATGGACTTTCTATTGAGAAAGTATTAAAATGGGAACCAAAAACGGCCATAGTACAAGACACTTCAGTATTACACGCACCAGCAGGTTTTAATGAATTAGATTGTAAATGGAAACTAGGTATAACTTTTCATTTAATGAAAAAAGATCCTTCGTACAAAAACTCAATTGAAGGATATTACACAAAATGGAGTAGGTACACAAAACCTATGATTGAAATAGATGAATAAAGATTTAGCATTTTTATATTTGGATTTACCAGTTTTTCCTACAAGTGATTTTCTTATAAAAAAACTTGAAAAGATTGTAGAAGAAGATGGAAACTTTAAAGATGATTTTAGAAATTGTCGTCATATTCCAATTTATGTAACTGATGGAAATGATATTAAAAATACAAATGCTGATAAAAAATGGTCTAAACAAAGTGAACAATTACCAGAAGTAAAATTATATATAGAAAAATATATTAAACCAATTGTTAATAATTTAGGTCGTATAGTAATTATTTGTACAAAACCTGGTGAAAAAAACCCAACACATATAGACTGTAGTCGTAAAAATTTTTATAATAACACACTTGAGCACAAAATAAGAGTTGTAATAAGAGGACAAACAAATAATTTATATTTTAATGAAGAGGATAAAAACTGTTATATAAAAGAAAATCTTATAGGTCAACCATTTGTTATGTCAGGCTCTTGGCCTCACACAATGGTAAATGAAGACAGTAAAATGAAATTTACTTTGGCAATGGGATCTCCATGGGAAGCTGAAGAAATGAATAGTAACTATATTAAACTTTTAGAAAGATCATATATAAAGTATAAAAATTCATACATATCAAAAAAAAATATGAAAATGCCTAAATATATTGATAATTACTTTTCAAAAAAAATAAAGTAAAAAACAATTATAAATAGTACTATGGCAGCGATAGCAAACTTAATAGTAGAACAAGGTGCAACCTTTAGCTCATCAATAACAGTTAAAGACTCGGATGGTAACGCATTAGACTTAACTGGATATACTGCGTCT
>Ga0233450_10002859_pt1 | contig 16681 bp, 17 predicted proteins | sample 011ome_30_FD_189956 | JGI IMG/M metagenome (GOLD analysis project Ga0233450, IMG submission 189956) | Coastal salt marsh microbial communities from the Groves Creek Marsh, Skidaway Island, Georgia - 011501CT (spades assembly) | ecosystem: Environmental > Aquatic > Marine > Intertidal zone >... | reverse complement strand
CCTAGGCTTGTAAAAAAACAAGCATTATGCGTTAATCTACCCTTTCGCCCCCATAGTTTAACGGATAAAACACTGGTTTCCTAAACCGTAGATCGAGGTTCGATTCCTCGTGGGGGCGCCATTCTGAAATGAGTAGAAAATGTCAGTAATTATTTGAAACTTACAGCTTTAGGTTCACATTCCTGTCATTGATTCAAGACCTGCATTCGAGCAACATATCGGCACAGTAAGGTAAGAAAAACTGAAAACAAACTGACAGTAAATAAAGGGGGGGAGGGTATCACTGCTATTTTTACTCTCGATCCTATTCTTGATTATTACTAAAAAAATTCACAATGGTGAATATTAAGGAATAAACTGAAGTCCGGATTCAAGATAAAACACCCAATCTCTTGGCAAGGTTATCTCCATTAATTGAGATGAATAAATGAGACCTATCCTATGGGTGCAGCCACCCATCCTCTAATTAGTAGAGGTTGACGGCGGAGACCGCTTATTATTTAACCAATTTCGTGGATGGAGTGAGTTTAATTATAATATCAATACTACCGCCTTTTTTATTATTAGGGATAGGAGCTTTTGCTAGAAAAGTTAATTGGTTACGGGTGGAGGCGGATTCTTCTTTGAGTATGGTGACAGTTCGCATTTTGTACCCATGTTTTATCCTGTTCCATATCCTGGATGCTCAGGATTTAGTTATAACTGACGATACTATGTTGACGCCTCTAGTTGGTTTTTTTGCCATTCTGCTTGGCTTTATATTATCTTGGCTTGTTGGGAAAGTTTTTAAGATTGAACCAAAAGCTGTAAAATCTTTTCGTTTTTGTTCGGGGATTTTTAACTATGGTTTTATTGCAATTCCGGTTGCTCACTCGATTTTTGGTGCCGATATCATCGTCCATATTATTTTTTTTAACTTAGGGGTGGAAATTGCCATCTGGACTGTTGGTATCCTTATTTTATCGCAAGATAAATTTAGCTTTAAGGGTATTGTAAACCCACCCGTTATCGCTGTACTTGTAGCCTTGACTTTACAGTCTTTTGGAGGTGCACAGGTGATGCCGGTTTACCTGTTTAATGTTATTCAAATGTTAGGCCAATGTTCGATCCCATTGGGCTTACTTTTAATCGGTGGTAGTTTTTATGATTTGATGCAAAACTTTGGGTTCTCCAAAAATTATAGAACAGAAGTGGCAGCTTTGCTCACCCGGAATCTTTTGTTCCCTGCCTGCATATTATTGATTGTATTGCTAGCTCCTATGATAAATGAAATCCAATGGATGAAGCAAATTCTAGTGATACAGGCAGCCATGCCGGCAGGAATATTTGCAGTCGTAATCGTTGGGAATTATTCAGAAGATAAGGATACAGCAATGAGATCTATTATGGCTACTATGGTAACAGGCATTTTAACCATGCCCATGTGGATAGGTATTGGCTTGATGCTGATTGATTAATCAGTCGACTCGTAGTTAGCCTTGGCTTGTAGAGTTTCGAAAATATTGGTAACCGATGCTCGAAGCTTGTTGTACTCTTCGGCATAGATTAAAGATATGAGGTAGTGTTTGAATTCCTTACGATCACGAATAATTTTCAAATCTAACTCTTCCATTTCCTGGGCAAACTTGATGTGCATTTTGTCAATTTCACCATCAAATTTTTTGTGCTCTTTCTCAAGATGTTGTTTTACACGGGCCACAGCTCCGATTAGGGTTTGAGATTTCCGACAATCCTTGGATGAAAATTGATGAAAGGAAATAATTCCAGATGCCAAGGCTGCACCAAAGGCAGTCATTTCGAGTTCATTCTTCTGGCTTTCTTTGCCGGCCCATCCTTCGATGGCTTTGATAAGTCTAGTGACCGAAGCCTGAGCTTCTTCGGAGTTTGAAATTTGAATGTCTTCGTCTTCCATGTTTTGAATTATTTGATAGTCAAAAAGATCACATATACATTACTCTGTAATCAATGACTGATCTTATCTTATGTCAAATAGAATAAGAAATTTATGAGTTACACTTTTCTGTAATTTTCTAGGTAGTGGTTCAGGGAGTCTTTAACTTTTCCACTTAGGAGAAGCATACCGAGAATATTAGGGAAGGCCATACCTAGGATCATGAGGTCACTGAAAGTCAGAATATTTTGGGCAGTCATAACCGAACCTAAAAAGGTGAAGCATAGAAAGAGCACCTTGTAGCTCATCGATGATTTATCCCCAAATAGCCAAACCCAGCACCTTTCCCCGTAGTATGACCAAGAAATCATTGTTGAAAATGCAAAGAGGAAGACTGCCACAGATAAAATGTAAGGAAACCATGGGATCACACTTGCCATCGCAGCAGAAGTGAGGGCACCTCCCTGGTTGTTTGCAATAAATACATTGTTTTCAGGTGCAAGGTAGGCTCCAGTAATAATTATAACTAGAGCGGTCATAGTACAGACAACAATGGTATCGATAAAAGGTTCAAGCAAGGCGACAATCCCTTCCTCGGCCGGGTGGTTTACTTTGGCAGTGGAGTGAGCAATAGCTGCAGAGCCAATTCCCGCTTCGTTTGAGAAAACAGCTCTTTTTACTCCAATGATTAATATTCCTAGGAATCCTCCCAAGCCTGCATCAAAACTAAAGGCACTTTTAATAATAAGATAAAAAGCAGCAGGTATATCTGCGAAGTGAATCACAAGGATTGTAGTACATGCGAGCAGATAAACGGCACACATGGCTGGCACCACCTTAGAGGCGACTTTGGCAATGCTCTTAATCCCCCCTATAATGACTAAACCGACAAGCAGGGTCATAAGAATACCATAAAGCCAGGGACTAGACTCCAGGGGAGGAATAACAGTCTTTATCAAACCCAAGGACTGAACTACTTGAAATGCGTTGCCTCCTCCAAAGGATGCACCTACACAGAGGACGCAAAATAAGCCTGCTAGAAATCCACCTAGGTGTTTAAGGTTTAATTCCTTTAGACCGTCTGACAGGTAGTGCATGGCTCCACCCATAATTTTTCCATCATTTCTTATTTTGCGGTACTTTTGACCAAGTAGACATTCAGTGAATTTGGAGGACATGCCAAGAAACCCTACCAGGATCATCCAAAAAGTTGCACCAGGTCCACCAGTTCCAATGGCAATTGCCACACCCGCAATGTTACCTAGACCAACAGTAGCCGATAAGGCGGTAGTTAGGGCCTGGAAATGAGTTACCTCCCCAATAGCTTTCTTTTTTCCATCGTCATATTTACCCCGGACGAGATCGATTGCATGACGGAAAAGCCTAACATTCACAAATCGTAATCGCAGGGTGAAAAATAGGGCACCTCCCAGCAACCAAGCAACAACAAGGGGAAAAGCTTTGGTTTCAAAGACTTCACCAACGACCGGAATATTTTTTTGACTAAGGTAATGAGCATTGAGGTCCTTAAAATTTGCATACAATGTGACAAGAGGGGAGGAAGTAGTTTTAGTAAAAACATCATCCTGCATACTCACCAATTGCAGAGAAATTTTTGTGTCACCGGAATTTGCTACCGGAGTGTAAGTGCCACTTGGTATCTCCTTTCCGGTGAGAAATTTTAAATGTTTTTGCGAAAGGGAGTAGACCGGGGAAGAATTGACTTTGTGTTCAGTACCTGGAATTTCCCAAAAAAGAAAAGAAACTAAAGGCTCCACCGCATATTGCCCAAAGAAGGAGTCAATTTTGGTTTGCCAGTTATCATTTCCTTTACCTTTGAGATCCAAAGGCCCAGGGAGTAGAATCGTTGTCAGCGAAATAAGAATGAGAAATCTTTTAATCATGAAAAATAGAAACCCGAAAGTTTAGGCAAGTTTTAGATTGTGAATTCATTTTAAGAAGTGCAAGGGTTAAGAATAACAAATTGAAAGTGAAACATCTGCAAATATGAACATAGTTGAAAAATATGTAGCCTGCGAATGGTGCAGGTGGTTTGCCTTGTCTTTATTTTTCCTGCTTTCAATACTTTTTTTGCAAGTGCTGACGGTGGAATTGGAAACTTTCACTTCATTGTTGCATATTGGAGGCTCCCTAAAAAAGGTTCTGCTTCATTTGATCGGTTATGTTCCTTGGATCGTTCCTGTTGCCTGCTTTTTTGCAACATTATTGACGATTGCCTTTTTTAAGCAGAGGGGGGAATATGTTGGTGTTCTTGCCAGTTCGATTTCTTGGTTCCATAGCACAAGAATTATCTTTGCTTTGGGTGTTTTCCTTTCAATCTTTTGTTGGTTTACACTCAAGCTTGAATCTGAAATTCGAAGTTCCTTTGGGAACGCAATCAATTTCTCTAGAAATGGTTCACATTTTCAAATGAAAATAAATGAGGATCGCTTTTGGTATTTTGAGAAATTCAATCAATCTACTTGGGTGGGAGAGAATGTACATCTTTACGCCTATGATTCATTAGGTTTTACTAAATACAGGATACGAGCTAAAAGTGCGAGGTGGACAGAGCAGGAAAGATGGATTTTTGAGGATGGGCAATTTATCGGCTTTGCATGTAAAGAGGGTTTGCCGGTTCTAAATACAAAAAGCTACAGCATTGAATGGCTCGAAGATCATAAAATTAAAACTGGTGACTCGGTAAAGCGATCCCCAGGATACAGTAAGAAATTTGAAAAACTTAATTTTGAAACAAAAACTGACAACCCTGCTTTCCACATTCTTTTATCTCAAAAGCCAAATTTACTTTCGTTTAGTAAGCTGAGGGATTTGGTTGATCTTTACCCAGACTCCACTGCAGACGAATTATTGCCCTACCAATATAGGTTGGCTGTAATGAACTGGAATACAATGAGTTGTTTATTTTCCATTCTTTTTGCTGTCGTAATATGCACCTCTAATCACAAACAAAAAATTGGCCAAATCATCGGTTTAAGCCTTGCTGGGATTGTGCTTTTTTATGTTCTTCGTACCACCGGGGACTCCTTGGGCGAGCATGGGGTTATGCCTTCATACATAGTGGCTGGAATTCCTTACTTGGGTGTAATCGCGTTTGCTTGTTTGTTTTATTTTATCGGTCAATGTAAGCATTTACCGACAAGAACTCTTTAAGCATCAACCTCTCTGAGCTGTATACTTTCCACCACTTTGTCGTGGGCAAAGACATTGGTCACCGTGACAAGTTGATCTCCTGCTTTCACCCAACCATCTTGCTTTAATCTTTTAATTGCATCGAGAATCGTGACTTCAGGATCGCTCGAGAAATCAAGTAAGAACGGTTCAATTCCCCAGATGAGTCGGAGCCTGCGATGTAAGCCGGGCACATCAGTGAATGCAAATAGGGGGGCACCATTAGGTCGCAAAGCACCAAGCTTGGCGGCGAGATCACCACTTCGAGTAAAAACTAAGACGGCCGAGTTTTCTATTCTCATAGAAAGAAGGGCAGCGGACCGGAGCATTTTCGCTTTTGGCCTGAATAGGTTTAATTCCTCTGTTAGTCCGGGTTTAATTTCTGCTTCCATTCTAGAGGCAATGCGATTAAGCATTTTTATACACTCAAGGGGGTATTTGCCAGTCGTTGTTTCTCCACTTAGCATGATACAGTCTGCTCCTTCATTGACCGCATTTGCCACATCACTTACTTCTGCTCTGGTTGGAACGGGGGAATCTATCATTGATTCCAACATATGAGTTGCCACAATGATAGGCCGCCCATTGGCCAAGCATGAACCCACTGCCTTTCTCTGAATAATGGGTAAGTCCTCAAATGCACATTCAATACCCAAATCGCCGCGGGCAACCATAATAGCATCAGCGGCCTTGATGATTTCTTCAATATTACGAACGCCTTTCTGGTCTTCTATTTTGGCAATGATTTGGGCATCAGATCCATTTTCCCGAAGGAAGTGCCTAAATAAATCAACGGAGTCTGCATCCCGGGTGAAGGAAAGGGCAAAATAATCATGCTGGCATTTGATGCCAACTATAGAGTCTCTTCTGTCTTTTTCAGTCAAGGAGGGTAAGCCTGTTTCAATTCCTGGCAAATTTACATGCCTTCGGCTTTTGAGAGTCGCATCCTGCAGAACCATACACTGAATTTTCGAGGGCGAGGAATCGATGACCGATAGAGGGATGAGTCCGTTGTCGAGGAGCACGGTGTCTCCTGACGATATATGCTCAGCTAATTTATCATAATTGACTTCGATTTGCCAAATACCTTCCAAGGACGGAGGGTCAGGCTGGGCAATAAATACTAAATCTAATCTATCATTTTTTTTGATTTCTATTTCTCTGGCTAGGTACCCGGTACGGATTTCGGGTCCTTTCACATCCATCATAATAGCAGGTTCGCGGTTTAACCTTTTGCCCACATTTCGAATTCTTTGGGTAACTGCCTCAATCCACTCATGTTCAGCGTGAGCCATATTTAGCCGGCAGATATCAACACCTTCTATGATCAACTGTTCCAGCATTTCTTCACTTTCAGAAGCAGGGCCAATTGTTGCAATGACTTTGGTTTGCCTGGCTAATTTTTTCATAGAGGTAAGGTTTTGGAGGATTCCGGATCTACAATAAAAGTGTCAAATCTTTTGCCTGATTTTTCAAGCTTGGAGAACTGGTCACGTACTCGGCTTACTTTGTTGCAGTCCTTACTGAGGTGCATGAGGAAAACTTTCTGCCAATTGTGTTCTTTAAATGAATCCAATAACTCAAAGGTTCTCTCATTAGAAAGGTGTCCGTGTCTGCCTCTAATTCTTTGCTTTAAGCTCCAAGGTCTTTTGGGGTCATCTTCAAGCATTTTTGAACAGTAGTTAGACTCGATAACTAAAATATTAGCTCCCTTTATTCTTTCGCGCACAAGTGTCGGTACAAACCCTAGGTCGGTGACCCAAGCGAGGCTTGACCGAGGATTAAAAAGGTCATCAGCCCCCCATTCAAAATGAAAGCCTACGGGGTCATAGGCATCATGGGGCACACTAAATGGATGGATCTTCAGGCCTTTAAATTCAAAAGAGCAACCTGTTTCAAATGTTTTCCAGTTGGGTCGCCTCGGGAGTTTCGATTGCACTGCCTGGATAGTATCCTGATTGGCGAAAATAGGGAGGTTCGCATACTTAGCAAGCCCGCGAATGCCAGCCGAGTGATCATTGTGCTCATGGGTTAAAAACACTGCATCAATACTTTCGATATCTATGCCTTCATTCTTTAATAGAGATCGCAACTTTTTGCAGGACAAACCTGCGTCAATTAAGATTTTCACCTCAGCAGTTTGCAAAAATGCAGCGTTACCTGCACTGCTAGATCCTAGAATTTTAAAAACCGACTCCACATTGTTCTTATTGAATACTAAAAACCTTTAAGCCAATCATAAAAGACTAATCCGAATTCATCATTGTTTTTCAATGAATAGAAAAAACAGGCCCGAAATCTTTTTTTGTATACTATTTCAATGAAATTGATTGAATCCATCTCATGGGCACGGAGTATTTTGACATTGTTAACTACAGGGATGATGTGGTTGGGCAGGAATCGCGCTCTAAGGTTCATCAAAGTGGACTCCTACATCGTGCGGTTCATGTGTTTGTTCGCTCTCAAAAGCAAGAGTGGGTTTTGCAGCAACGTTCCGCTTCGAAGGACCTGGACCCTCTTTTGTGGACGACTAGCTGCTCCGGGCACCTCGATGCTGGTGAAGGCTATTTGACTGCTGCTATTAGAGAGGTAAAAGAAGAGTTGGGCGTTACACTAATGGAGGAAGCACTTGTTGAGCTATTGCGAGTGAGCCCTTGCTGGGAAACGGGTAATGAATTTGTCCGGGTATATGCAGCGGTTGGCTTCTACTCCCCATTATACAACTCGGAAGAGGTTGCTTGCTTTGGGAATTATAGCCTTGATGAAATTGCTTTAAGAATTCAAGAAGAAGCTGACCAGTTCAGTGGATCTTTTTTGCACATTTTTAATTTGATCAAATACAAACTTTATAAATTCACATGAATTCAAGTTGGCTTCCATCCATATCAGGGTTTGCCGCAGCTCCAGTTACCTCCCATCCTTTTGCAGTCAGCATTCTACCTTGGGCGGTTCTTTTAAGATACCCTTCTTGAATAAGAAAGGGCTCATGGACTTCCTCCAAGGTGTGCTCCTCTTCATTGACCCCTACGGCAATAGTACCAAGGCCAACCGGCCCGCCTTTATAATTCATGGCCATAAGTGATAGTATTCTTTTGTCCATTTCATCCAATCCTTTACTGTCAATTTCCAAAAGTTCTAAGGCGGATGCTGCAATCTCCTTGGTGATATTCCCATCTCCTCTTTGTTCGGCAAAGTCCCGCGTGAAGTGAATCAAGTTATTGGCAATTCTGGGAGTGCCTCTTGCTCGTGCAGCAATTTCATTAGCACCGTCTGCGTCAACCTTACATTCGAGGAGATCACAGCTCCTCAAAACAATTTGTGCTAAATCTTTTTTGTCGTAGTAGTCTAATCTGCTTTGGAGGGTAAAACGGCTTCGCATGGGAGCAGTGAGGAGACCTACTCGGGTGGTGGCTCCCACTAAAGTGAAGCGGGGAATCTCCAAGCGCACGCTGCGGGCATTGGGTCCCTGGTCAATCATGATATCAATCCTGTAATCCTCCATCGCCGAGTATAGGTACTCCTCCACAGTTTTTGGGATACGATGGATTTCATCGATGAAGAGAATTTCTCCTTCCTGAAGATTCGTAAGCAAACCAGCCAAGTCTCCGGGTTTGTCGATTACAGGGCCGGAGGTGATCCGGACCTCACGGTCTAATTCATTGGCAATGATGTGGGCTAGAGTTGTTTTGCCAAGACCAGGGGGGCCACATAGTAAAATATGTTTTAATGGTTCTTCTCTTTTAGCGGCGGCACCCACCATCACCTGGAGGCGCTCGATCGTTTTCTTTTGCCCAGTGAAATCTGCAAAAGAGGGCGGGCGAAGTGCTGCATCAATTTCCTTGGCATTGCTAAGGTTCGAGTCGGCAATCTCGATTTCATTCTTGGTGATGTCATCCATATAAAGTGGGTCTAGGAAAATTGAGGGATAAAGGATTTGGGCAAATCATCTTCTGGCAGTCTTTCGACATTGGCACCGAGGGATTGCAATTTCGATTCAAATTTAGCGTAGCCCCGGTCGAGGTGATAAATCCGTTGAACCCAAGTTTCATCTTGGGCGGCAAGACCTGCAAGAATCAAGGCAGCACTAGCTCGCAGATCAGAAGCCATAACCGGGGCTCCCTTTAATTTTTTACCACCTAAGACAATAGCACTTGACCCTTCTAGTGAAATATCTGCACCCATACGAAGCAGTTCGGGGACATGCATGAAGCGACTGGGGTAGACTCTTTCGGTGAGAATACTCAGACCTGGGACAATGCAAGCGAGAGCGGTTGTCTGAGCCTGAAGATCTGTGGGGAAACCAGGGTAGGGCAGGGTAATTACCTCAAAAGGTTTTAGACCACCTGGGCTTACTTTAACTGAAAGATTCCCGGTCTGTTCGTCATTCATTTCGATGCCACATTCCTGCATTACACTAGCAAAAGCACCCAGGTGATCAGTTTGGCAGCCTTCGATACAAATATTACCATTGGTGATGGCGGCTGCGATGGCATAGGTGGCGGTTTCAATCCTGTCAGGGATAACACGGTGATGACAGCCTTTTAATCTTGAAACCCCTTCAATGACAAGTCGATGAGAGCCCATACCTTTAATATGAGCCCCCATTTTTAAAAGCATTTCGCAAAGATCTACAATTTCAGGTTCACATGCCGCACCTTCTAGAGTGGTGGTGCCGTGGGCAAGAGAGGCAGTCATAATCGCATTGGCCGTACCGGTAACCGTGCTTCCGTGGCGTCCACCCATAAAAATAGAACTACCTTTGAGGTTGCGGGCATCAATTTGAACGACCCCACCTTTTAGGTTTACATTTGCACCCAAGCCCTCCAAAGCACGAATGTGTAAATCGATCGGTCGGTTCCCAATAACACAGCCGCCAGGCATCGGGATTTCCGCTCTCCCAAGTCGAGCCGCTAAGGGACCAAGCAAGCATATAGAAGCCCGCATTTTTCGAACTAAATCATAAGGAGCGAAATGGACGATGGACTTTGGATTAATTTTCCATGTGTCTGACCCAATTCTCTCAACCTGAGCCCCAAGGTCGGCGATAATTTCAGCCATAAACTGAATATCGCTAAGGTCAGGTACATTTTCAATTATGCTCTCTTCTTCCGTTAACAAAGAGGCGGCAAATAAAGGAAGGGCTGAATTCTTTGAACCACTTGCTCGGACTGAGCCGGTGAGTTCTTTTCCTCCTGTGATTTTGAAAACATCCATCCTTATTTAATTTCCAGGAGGAAGGTACTTTTAAAAACTAAGAACCGAATAATTTAGAAAGGAATTTTGAAACTCCAGATTTCGGTTTTTGGTCAGAATTCGTGTTTTGTTTTGGTGCTTTGTTGGAATCGGCAGGACGCCGGGCTTTCGGATTCTTGGAGTGGGATTTAGAGGAAGAGTCTTTTGGTTTGTGATGAGTTTTTTTATTTTCGCTCAAGGAGTCCTTCGACTCATTATTTCTGTGTTCTCTTCGTTTATTGTTTTTAAAATTCCTGTCATCTTTATCACCTGGATGTCGCCTAGGTTTCCTGTCGTTCCTTGAGTTTTTTCTATCCTGCCCAGTGTTCATATTCCTCACAGGTCTATGACTCGATACTTTTCTGGCAGATTCATCATTGAGATCATCCTTTAATGCTTCCTTTGAGCCAATTGAAATTTCTCCAATTGGATTTTGGTTAGGGGCAGTTCCTGCACCCTGAGATTCGAGTGGTTTTTCATTTGCTCGATACCATCGAGAACGGATTTTTGATTTCATTTCTAAGAGTTTTGCAAAATTTAATACCGGAGTTCGATGTAAATAATGTATTTTGTTATACTAATAAAAGGTTTTTAAATTTCTAAAAAATTTGGATCTCACTAGGCAATCACCCATTTATAATTCAGACAAGGATAAACCTTAGATTTGCTTTGATTTCCAAAACACTTGCAATCTTTAAACCAATAGTGCTTAAGGGATCAAATGGACAAACTAGAAAATATTTTTAATCTGCAGGAGCAATTGAATAGCCGAATTGGAGTGGACATGAAATCGATGTCCGATGAGGAACAAACAAAATGGATCTTAAATTATATCCGTGCGATGCAACAAGAACTTGCTGAGCTAACTGATTCAGTACCCTGGAAATGGTGGGCTAAATACCAAGAGTTCGATAAGCAAAATGCAAGGGTTGAAATTGTTGATCTTTTTCACTTTCTTATCTCATTGGCTCAAGTGATGGGTATGAGTGCCGATGATGTTCACGAAGCATACCTGAAGAAAAACAAAGTGAACCACGATCGCCAAGAAAGTGGTTATGTGCAAAAAGACGAGAACGATTCTCGCCACATATAGGAAGGCTTAGATACCTGCGATAAGAGCCGAGCAGCGTGATTTTTTTCTAGAAACTTTGTTTGCATGAACAAGGTTTCTTTTTTCTGACTTCTCTAAAGCAGAAATAAAGGTTGAGGCATTGGCAATCGCTTCATCTTTATTTTTACCTTCGACTGAAATAATAAATTTTTTCTCTAAAGTCTTGAGCTTGCTAGTGATAGCACGATTTTCGATGTAGCGTGCTTTGTTTTTTCTGATATTTTTGAGGGCAGATCTAGTATTGGCCATTTTTTCTTTATTAATGAATAATAGGCATTGGTCAATTTCATTCTATGTAAAAGAAGAGAAAGAAGATTCCGAGAAGGTGTAAGCCGGATTCTGTAGCCATTAGATGACCGTCATTCATTTATCTATCCTGTGAAGGATTCCTCATGGAGGATGCGACGTACCCGAAACCATAAGCGGACCACTCGGTTTCCTATTTCGTCTTGCATCGGATTGGGTTTACATAGCTCGCTCGGTTGCCTTTGCGACGGTGGGCTCTTACCCCACCATTTCACCCTTACCTCCCGAAGGAGGCGGTTTACTTTCTGCTGCACTTGCCGTGAACTTGCTTTGAAACAAGCCCCCCCTATTTTCATAGGGAATCCTGTCCTGTGATGTCCGGACTTTCCTCTACTCATAGCTATGAGCAGCGAATGACCGCTTCTCGGAAAATTAAAAATGATATTTTGAAAATTTATCAAAAAATGTAGTTTTAAAAACTAGTTAGTGAAACATTACCGTTCAATATAAACAATTCTTCCACACTGGTCACATTGGGTGAGCTTTCTTTCGACTAAAATTGAAGAAACAACGTCATTCGACACTCTCAAATTACACCCACTGCATTTTTGTTCTTCGATTGGTGCGATGTAAGGGGGCTTGGAAATAACAGTTTTCGTGCGATCATAGGAACTCAAAATGGGTGTTTCAACTGCTTCTCTTGCAGTTTTTAGATCACCTTCAAGTAGAGAAATCTCATTTTTAAGATCATGAAAGTGTTCCTTGCAGGCAGTAAGACGTTTTTCTAGGTCAGCAATTTTTATAGCAATTTTGCCTTCTGCAATCTTTGCAGTTTCACGGGCATCATCAATTTTTAAGAGAATTTGTAATTGCTCATCTTCAAGGAGCGATTGGGAGGAAGAGACAGAAGTTATTTCATTCTCAAGAGCGGTGTACTCTTCATTTTTCTTAACTTCCAATTGTTGCTGCTTGAGGCGTGCTATTTTGTCGCTGGCAGATATGATTTCATTTTCAAGTGCATTATTTTTGGCTTCCAACTCTTTCAATTCAGACAGAGCAAGTGCAACGGATTCTTTTTCAAGGTTGATTTGCTTTTGGATGTGCGCTTGTTCGTGGGGATTTTGCTCGAGCTCGCTTTTCAGTTTTTGAAGTCTGCGATCTCGGCTGTGCAGAAGGAGCAGGTTTTGAAATTCTGGTTGATTGGAGAGCATGTAATGAAAGGGTTGATGTTGTACGATGACAGATTGCTGGCTGTTATCAATGTTTTTGATCTTTACTTTGTGGCGATTGCTTTTCAGTTGCCAAGCGTTTCAATTCAAATTTGTTGATTGGTATGAATCAGGAGGATGAAAATGAATTAGAGGAAGCAATTTTTGCGTTCTCAACCGGAGATGATGAAATGGCAGAATCAATTCTTAAAAAGCTGGCCAACCAAAAGAGTGAATGCCTTGAGGTCTATCGTGCGCTAGCCGAGGTTTCTTTGTCGTTAAAGAAGTTACCTCAAGCTGAAGCTTCTTGCCGAAAAGCTCTATCTATAAATCCTGACGATCTCACGAGTGTCGTGAGCTTGGCACGAATCCTAGTTCAACAGGGGGACAAGGATGGAGCAGAGGATGCCTCGGCTAAAGCACGCCTGCTTGGATGGAAGGAAGAACTTGCGGAAGATGAATCAAGTCTTTAAAAACACTCTAAGCCACTCATAGCCTTAATAAGAAGTTGTAAAAGAATGCAAAATCATAAAAACAGTCTTGAATTTGAAAAGCCTCTCCTCGAATTGGAAAAACAGTTAGAGGACTTGATGAAATCTTCACAAGATTCAGACCTGGATTTTAGTAGTGAAGTGAAAGCCATCGAGGGCAAAATTGAATTAACCAAGCGTGATATTTACGCTGACTTGTCACCTTGGCAGAAAGTCCAACTTTCAAGGCACCCGAACAGACCTTACACCTTAGACTACATCGAGCGTATTTTTACCAATTTTGAGCCATTGCACGGAGATCGCTTGTACAAGGAAGACGAAGCTATTGTTGGTGGACCCGCCGACATCGATGGTCGGAAAGTCATGATAGTGGGGCAGCAAAAAGGAAGAAATACAGAGGAAAACCTAAAGAGGAATTTTGGCTGCCCCAATCCAGAAGGCTACCGTAAAGCCTTGAGGCTCATGAAGATGGCCGACCGCTTTTCTATGCCAATTATTTCCATTATTGATACCCCCGGAGCTTTTCCAGGAATCGGAGCGGAAGAGCGTCATGTTGCTGAAGCTATAGCAGTGAACTTAAAAGAAATGGCAGCTTTAGAGGTACCGATTATTGCTATTGTAATTGGAGAGGGAGGATCTGGAGGGGCTCTTGGAGTAGCCGTTGCAGACAGGGTACTGATACTTGAAAATGCTTATTATTCTGTAATCTCTCCAGAGGGTTGTGCTGCTATCTTATGGAAAGATCGAGCTTTTGCTGCTGATGCTGCTAGAGCACTGAAATTAGATGCCAATGAGCTTTTGAATCTTGGCATTGTTGACGAGGTGATACCTGAACCTGTTGGTGGAGCCCACCGTGATTGGGGCAAAATGTCAGGTGATATTAAAAAAGTCCTTTTAAAAGATATAAAAGTACTTTCCGAAAATAAGAAACTGACCGAAACTCGATACAGTAAATTTCGGGCTATGGGTCAGTTCTTAACTTCTTAGGACTAGAATTCAGTTATCTTTTAATTAACGATTTCTAGGTGTTTGATCATTTTGGTCAATAACGCCTATGATATCATTACGCAGCCTCAACCGCATTCTTTGGGTAGACTCAATTTGTTCGATGAGGCGATTGTTATCCTCATTAAGAAGGGATAGTTGCATGCTGTACTCTTGCTCTCTGTTTTTGGATGCGAGAACTTCTTCACTCAATCGATAGTTTTCATTTTCTAGACTGGCGAGCTTGGATTGGAGCATTTGTTCTTGGCCTGATATAGAGGCAATCTGGGACTGCAATTTCTGTGTCTCTAGAATTAAGTTTTCATATTCACGCGAACCATATTGATTAAGTCGAGCAAGCTCAGCTTTTAATTTAGAGTTTTCAAATTCTAGGCTCGCTAGATTTTCATTTAAAACTCTTTCATTTCCAATCGCTTGGTTTAGTTGTATTTCCAACTGCCTCGATTTATCTTTGAAAAATGAAGTTTCGTTTTGCAAAGAAGAGGCCTCATCTAGAAGAGCTTTGTTTTGAGCATCAATGTCACGAACTCTAGAAACAAGACCTTTTTCGTTGGTGTTCATGTCAACAAGCTCAGATCGCATAAGATCAATGGCATTTTGTAACCCATTATTTTCAGACTCTAAAGTTTTCGCTTTAGACTGAAGTAAGTCATTTGCGTCCCTTAGTCCTGCGATTTCAGATGATATCCTAGACTCCTCGATGCCCAAAGAAGTTAGTTCCGACCGCAAAGCTGAGAGTTCTCCTTTCATCGCACTTTCGGATAAGCGAAGATTTTCATTGGTACGCTCAAGTTCCTGAAGATCCCGTTTTAACTGTGAATTTATAACATTTATACTAGAAGACTGTTCGTCTTTGCGAGCAACTTCAAATTTCATATCGTTTGCTATCTGACGAAGGCTTTCAATCTCGGCCCTCATTGCATCATTTTCGATATTCAATGAACGAATTTTTTCTTTGTTCGCTTCGTTTTCAGTTTTCACCATGGAGTGTCTATCTTTTAGTAACGCTTCAGTGCCACTCAGCCTCGCTACCTCATTTTTGAAATCGCTAAGTTCATCCTGTAAAGTTTTGGTCCTAAGGTTACTTTCTTGTATCTGGTCATCTTTGTTTTTTAGCACTGCATCAAGGTCGGCAAGTTTTGCTCGTTGGTTGTCTTTATCGAGATTTAGGTTGCTAATTTTTTGATTAAGGGCCGAATTTTCTTTATTGAGACGATCATTAAGTGCATCAAGCTTCTTGTTTTTTGCAGACAGTTCGTTGTTTTCAGCAATGAGGTCATTAGTTTTTCGCTGGAGTGTTGACTTGCCAAGCTCAAGACCTCGAATTTTTGTGTATGTACTTTTGCTTTCTGAATCATAATTTTTGCGAGCAGCTTCAAGTTTTCTGTTTTCGGAGAGAAGTTCCTTGTTTCGCTGCATAATTTCCTGTTCATCGGCTTTTAATTCTTGTAATTGCCTACGAAGCCTTGCGTTTGTATCATCTAAGTATTGGTTGCTGGTGTTTGTTTTAAGCTCTTCTTGCTTGATACGATTTAATTGGTTTTCTAGTGCAGACACTTTTGCAAGTGCTTCGTTTAATTTCATCGTTAGCATAGGGTCCTTTTCTTCCGTTTGAACCGGCGACTGACTACTGTCAGATATCAAACCACGAGTTTTTTCAATGAGAGCGTTATGTTTGGCGACCAACTGGTTGTATTGATCAACAAGATACTCGGGGTCTCGGAGTTGCTGATCCGTCTGGCTGTAACAAAGGGAAATCGAGGTACAAAATGATAGTAGGGTAAATATTTTAGTCATGATTAAACGAAAGAAATATACATATATTCAGCAATACCACCTTATAACAAGAAGAATTTTAACGGTGAAAATATTAGAAATTTAAGATGAGGCTCTAGTGAGGCGATCATTGATAGCGATTCCTAAAGCATCTGGTTGTTCAATGCGATGAACTAAGATTCTAGATTTACCTAGATTGTCAGCTTTTTGCAGAGCATCATATAAATTATGGGCAATTTCATTACTTTCCCCAAGTCGCGAAAGTCTAATTGTTGGCAGATACCGATTTTTAAAGTAATTATCTTCTTTGGAATTATGGCAAAGAATTACATCTGAATCTTTCGTCATCGGTGTATTTCTAAGAGCAATAAAAGATTCCAATAGAAATACCGGAGTTTTTGGAGAATAATGACTTTGAGTTTGTCCGGGACTTTTATGAGCGTGTTCACCGGCCTTAGTTAAGTTTTCTGGCAATAAAACTTGAGTGTTTAAACATTGCTCGAGATCCTTTTGGGAAACAGGACCTGGT
>Ga0233450_10002852_pt1 | contig 16709 bp, 13 predicted proteins | sample 011ome_30_FD_189956 | JGI IMG/M metagenome (GOLD analysis project Ga0233450, IMG submission 189956) | Coastal salt marsh microbial communities from the Groves Creek Marsh, Skidaway Island, Georgia - 011501CT (spades assembly) | ecosystem: Environmental > Aquatic > Marine > Intertidal zone >... | reverse complement strand
AAAACTATCAATATAAATAATAATATAAAAGATGTGCTTAATTTTGAAAAAATATATAAATAATCAAGAGTTTTTTTCATTTAGACTTTTTATCATTATTGTTCAGTTGTTTAACAGAAGAAATTAATATACCAAAAAAATATGCTTGTATTCTCTACTGAAACTTCGTGTGATGAAACATCAGTTTGCATAATGAAAGAAGATAAAACTATTCTATCTCATATTGTATATTCACAAACAGTGCACACTAAACATGGGGGTGTAGTGCCAGAATTAGCTTCCAGAGCTCATCTTGAAATACTTCAGGAAATTACAAAAGAAGCTCTTAAAGAATCTGGGGTAAAACTAAATGAAATCAATTTATTTTCTGCTACATGTGGGCCAGGACTGATTGGAGGTCTATTAATAGGATCGACTTTTACAAAATCACTCTCAATCGGAAATAGTAAACCATTTATTCCTATCAATCATTTAGAAGCACACATCTTGTCTAGTTTTTTTAATAATGAAATTAAATTTCCTCACTTAAGTCTTCTTATTACCGGCGGGCACACACAAATATACTTTTTAAAAAATAATAATGATATAACATTAATTGGTGAAACATTAGATGATGCAATTGGTGAAGCATTTGATAAAGTTGCTAAAATATTAGGTCTTTCCTATCCAGGTGGTCCAGAAATTGAAAAAAAAGCTCTGCAAGGGGATGAGAATGTTTTTAAATTACCTAAGCCTTTAATTAATGATGATAGCTTTAACTTTTCATTTTCAGGACTTAAAACTTCAGTCAACCTAATTGCAAAAAAAAATATTATTGATCAGAGCTTCATTAAAGACATGTCGGCATCTTTTCAAAAATGTGTGGGCGATATTCTTACTTTAAAATTAAATAAGGTAATTACAGAATTATATAAAAATAATACTGAAAATTTATCAGTATCGGTTGTTGGTGGTGTAGCAAATAATGATTATTTAAAAAAATGTTTTAGAAACATAGAAGAGAATAAAACTATTAAATTTATTTATCCTCCTAAAGAAATGATGAATGATAATGCTGCAATGATTGCTTGGGCAACTATTTTAAAACATAGAAATAATCATAATCTGAATTTTAAACCTAACCCAAGACTGGCTATTAAATAATAGAAATTTTGACTTAATGATTAAAAAAATTTAAAGTAAGTTGATGAAAGTTAATTATTGGTTATTAAAATCTGAGCCATCAACCTGGTCCTGGGATGATCAAGTTAAGGCAGGAGTAGAAATGTGGGATGGAGTAAGAAACTATCAAGCTAGAAATAATTTAATTAACATGAAAAAAAAAGATCTTTGTTTTTTTTATCATTCAGTTTCTGAAAAATTAATAATTGGAATTGTTGAAGTAGTTAAAGAGCATTATCCAGATCCTACTGACAAAACTGGCAGGTTTGTGGTTACAGATGTAAGAACAAAAAAAAAGCTGAAAAGAGCGGTTTCGCTTGAAGAGATTAAGTCTACACCAAAACTATCCAATATGGCTTTAATTAAACAATCTAGATTATCAGTAATGCCTCTTACTAAAAGTGAGTGGGAGACAATTATTAAAATTTCAGAAAAATAAATTAAGCAAATTTTATTCAATATATAAAATTAAAGATTGAAATTTATTAACTTTGGAACTAGTCTACCTTTCTATGGAAATAAAAGAGAGTTGGATTAAACAAGGAAAAGTTGATAATAAAACCTATGAAACAAAATATAAAAAATCTTTAGAGGATAATGATAACTTTTGGAGAGAAGAAGGTAAGAGATTAGATTGGGTAAATAATTATACTAAAATCAAAGACGTAAAATATTCAAAAAATGAGGTCGATATTAAATGGTATTATGATGGATCTCTTAATGTATCCTATAATTGTATTGATCGACATGCAAAAAATAACCCCAATGGAATAGCAATAATCTGGGAAGGTGACGACCCAAATGATGTCAAAAAAATAAGTTATAGTGAGTTGTTGGTTAATGTTTCCAAAGCAGCAAATGTTCTTAAAAAAATTGGAGTCAAAAAAGGTGACAGAGTAACTATATATTTAACAATGATCCCTGAGCTTGCTTATATGATGCTTGCATGTGCAAGAATTGGAGCGGTTCATTCTATAATTTTTGGAGGTTTTTCGGCAGAATCAATATCAGGAAGAATATTAGACTGTAAATCAGAATTTGTTATTACAGCAGATGAAGGTGTTAGGGGTGGAAAAAATATTCCTTTAAAAAACATTACTGACACAGCATTAGAAAGTTGTCCTGATGTAAAAAAATGTCTTATAGTAAAAAGAACTGGTGGAAATATTAATTTAGTCGAAGGTCGTGATGTTTTTTATAATGATATTGTGAAAAATGTTGAAGAAACTTGTGAACCAGAAGTAATGTCAGCGGAAGACCCTTTGTTTATTCTTTACACCTCAGGATCCACAGGAAAACCAAAAGGCGTTCTTCACACTTCAGGAGGTTATTTAGTTTATGCATCAATGACACACGAATATATTTTCAATTACAATAAAAATGATATTTATTGGTGTACGGCTGATATTGGCTGGGTAACAGGTCATAGTTATATTGTTTATGGTCCACTGAGTAATGGCGCTACTACATTAATGTTTGAAGGTGTTCCAAACTATCCCGACTTTTCAAGATTTTGGCAAATTATAGATAAACATCAAGTAAATATTTTTTATACTGCACCAACTGCGATTAGAGCTCTTATGAGAGAGGGTGATGACTATGTGAAAAAAACAAAAAGATCGTCTCTAAAATTACTAGGAACAGTTGGTGAGCCAATAAATCCAGAAGCATGGAAATGGTATTACGAAGTTGTGGGAAATTCTCAGTCACCAATTGTTGATACTTGGTGGCAAACTGAGACTGGTGGTATTTTAATTTCCCCTCAAACAGGTGCTATCGAACTCAAACCTGGTTCTGCTTCAAAACCTTTTTACGGCATTGAGCCTGTTATTGTTAATAAAGATGGTGATACTCTAGAAGGAGAATGTGAAGGAATGTTATGTATAAATAGGTCATGGCCAGGACAGATGAGAACTGTATACGGTGACCATCAAAGATTTATAGATACTTATTTTTCTCAATTTGATGGAAAATATTTTACTGGAGATGGGTGCAGAAGAGATTCAGATGGTTATTATTGGATAACAGGCAGAGTTGATGATGTAATAATAGTGTCTGGTCATAATTTAGGAACTGCTGAAATTGAGAGTGCTTTTGTAAGTCATGCAAAAGTTTCAGAAGCTGCAGTTGTTGGATACCCTCATGACATTAAAGGTAATGGACTTTATTGTTACGTTTCACTTAAAGTAGGTGAGGAATACTCTGAAGATCTTAAAAATGAATTAAAACAAGTTGTCCGAAAAAAAATTGGCCCTATTGCAACTCCCGATTTGATTCATTTTACGGCAGGGCTTCCTAAAACAAGATCAGGAAAAATAATGAGACGAATTCTAAGAAAAATTGCTGCAAATGAACACGATCAACTTGGGGATACAACTACTTTAGCTGACCCTAGTGTTGTTGATGACCTAGTAAAAAATAGACTAAATAAATAAATTAACGGGCTGTCCAGTGCTTCAAGCATCTAGGCTCATATATATTTGCTGCTCCAACCTGAGTTCTGCCACCACCCTCTTCTTTTCTGTATGTTTTTGTTGCTTCCATCCCACATACGTTACAAAAACCATAAATTTTTAAAATCTTATCAGACAGACCTAATATCATTGAAGAGGTTTCCCAGGGTTTTCCTCTTGAGTCTTGATCTAAACCAGCGCAAACAACATCGATACCATTGTTTAAAATTAACTCAATATTATTTAGGGTTTCAGGGGTATCAAGAAATTGAATTTCGTCTAAAAAAACCATATCGATATTTTCTTTTTTAAAATTATATTCTTTATTCACATCATCCCAATTTTGCATTGCAAAACATTCATGACTTAAATCATTGTGAGTTATAATTTTAGACTCTGAGTAACGATTATCTAGGCTTGGCTTAATTACAACAATTTTTTTATTTTGATGCTTTGCCCAAAGGATTCTTTTAAGTAGCTCGCTAGTTTTACCAGCAAACATTGCTCCTACTATTGTTTCTAATGAACCTCTCATCAACTCTCCTTTATTTTGTATCTAATTAACTTTATAATATTTTTTACATCAATTTGTTTTATGCATCCAACAGGATTTGAAATTAAATGTGAATTACTTTGTTTCTTATTCCATCTTTGAAGAGTTTTTTGATTTTTAAAAGTAGTGATGTCTCTAAAAGTTAGTTTATGAGTTTCATAACATCCAATTTTACTATCATAAGAAAATATATCTACTAGACCACAAGGGCCATTACAGAAATTAGAATTATATTTATTTTTCACAGGCATTATATTTTTTGATTTAGATAAAAGTATTTTGCTAGAAATGCTTGTTTCAATAAGGATGCCATTTATATTATAGCATTTTGCTATATGAAGCGGTCCAGAATCTGGAAAAATACCAAAATTTGTTTTTGATATTTCTAAAATTAAACTCTCTAAATTACTAGGTTCAACGGCTGTGAATTTATTATTTTTAATATTTTCTAAAAGATATTTAGAATAATCAGAATTATCAAATATAATTTTTATTTTATAATCATTACTAAAATATTTAATAATTTCCTCAACAACTTGCAGAGGTAAACTTCTTATAAGTGATTTAGATATTGGAAATATAGAAATAGTTTTAACGAGACTTTTATTAGGTTTGTTTATTTCTTTTTTGTAATTAATAAGTGGAACCTTAAAATAATTACAAATTTCCAGAGCTATGTTTGACCTTTTATATTTTTGATATTTTAAAGCATTGATCTCTAGAGTAATGTGGAACACTGTATCATAGGTACTTAATTCATCTTGTGATATAATTAAGGGATAAATGTCAGTAAAAGAAAAAAACTCTTTAAATAAATAATTATGATTGCTTGTAAAAGCTATACCAATTTTTTTAAATTTTTTTATTTTAATTAATGAATTTATAGCTATTCCATATTCAATTGCATCTCCTACACCAAACTTAGGTGGAAGGCATATTAATAATTTTTTACCAACATTGTTTATATTGACTCTAGTCTCAAAATTAATCTCAGCGAAGGAAGTTAACTTATTTTTATTGTTCAACTCTTTTCTAAGAGCTATATCCTTAGAATAATATTTTTTGTTTGGCTCAATGTTTGAAGACAAGTATAGAAAAGAATCCATTAATAATGAAAAACTAAAAAATGCCATAGGGGATTATATCTAATAATGAAAAAGAGTGTAAAAGTAAGATTAATAATTTTTGAAATTCTTATAGAAATTCATCAAAAAAATAAAAATTTTGATAACAGTTTCTGTTTTTTAACTCAAAACCTGAAGTTGAGTGATCAAGATAAATCTATGGTCTACAATGTTGCACTAAATAGCATTAGGAATAATTTATTTGTAAATGAAATAGTAAATAATTTTCTACAAAAAAAAACTAGTTTAAAAATTAAGATTCTATTACTTTGTGCAATAACACAAATACTTTACTTAGACTTTAAAGATTATGCAGTAACCAACGATACTGTTGAAATAGCCAAAATAAAAAAATTAAACCCTAGTTTAATAAACGCTGTACTTAAAAATTTAATAAAAAAAAAAGAGTCAATTAATAAAAAAAAATTTAATCAATCCTCTGTTCCTTTGTGGTTTAACCAATCATTAGAAAAAAATGGATTAAACTTAAAAGAAATTATTGAAAATATAAGTGAGGAACCCTCTCTTCATTTAGTTTTTAAAAACAAAAATTTACTAGAGTCTTTCAAAGAAGATCATCATAAAACAAGTGACTTATCTGCGTTTATTATAAATAAGAAAAAAATTAAAGATTTAGAGAACTATGAAAAAGGACATTGGTGGGTTCAAGATTTATCATCAATGCTACCTATTTATCTCAGCCCTGAGGTCAAATTTAAAACAATTTTAGACATGTGTGCTGCGCCAGGTGGTAAAGCCTTTCAAACAATTAGTTCAAACAATCAAGTAACTCTTAACGATATAAGTTTAAAAAGAGCTAAGACACTTAGAGCGAATCTCAAAAGACTTAAATTTAAAAATGAAATAATAAATTATAATGCTTTGGATATTTCTGAAGAAAAAAAATTTGATGTAATTGTTTTAGATTCACCTTGTTCTGGAGTGGGGACATTAAGACGTAATCCTGAAATATTATTCAAGAAAAAACCTCCTGATTTAGATCTTTTAACAAAAGTTCAAAAATGCTTGCTTGATAAAGCTGTTAAACTTTTAAATAAAAATGGCATAATAATATACATGGTTTGTTCATTCTTTTATGATGAAACTAAAGGCATTAAATATAAATTTTTAAAAGAAAATAAAAATTTCTCACAATATAAATATAAACTAGATTCAAATGAAAAGTTTAAAAAATTTTTAGATAATGACGGAGATATTTTTTGCATTCCCTCAAAATATGAAAGTTACATGGTTGATGGTTTTTACTCAGTCAAGTTTGTTAAAAATGATTAATTTTCTATACAAAAATTTTTCAATAAGTCTTCAATTATTTTTCTTGCGTATAAGTTTTGGTAAAAATAATTATAAAAATTTTAAAGACCTTAATTTTAAACAAAATGATTTTATAAATTATAAAACTGTTAAATATTATATTTTAAAAAATAATTTTATAACCAACATAAACATACAAGATGTTCATACATTTAATTTTCTCTTCTTTTATCAAAAATTAGGAGGCAAAAAAGGCATAGAGTTATCAAAAAAAAATATTTTCTTATGGTTTAAAAAATTCAAATATTATAAAAAATTTCCATGGAGCACTGAGGATGCTTCAAAAAGATTTATTAACCTACTCTATAGTTATGATTTTATTTGTTCAATTTCTAACAAAAAAGAAATAGCTCAGATTAATAAAATTTTAAATTTCCACATTAAAAGAATTTCTTTCGAGGTAGGATTAAAAAAAGCTGATAACATGTCATCTAGTGAAATTCTTGCTTTAGTATTAATTGAAAGTTGTAAAAAATCTCTGAATACAAAAATAATTAAAAAAATAGATAGTTTAATAAATATTCAAATAGATGAAAACTCGGTTCACAAGAGTTATAATATTTTAGAACATGCTAAATTTTTAAATAATTTAATTGAGATACGTAATATTTTTTTATTTTTTAATATTAGAACTTCTCAGAATTTTGAAAATAATATTTTAGCAATGACTTCTGTTCTTAAAACATACCAACACGCTGATTCGTCTTTACCTCTATTTAATGGATGCAATAACAATTATATTAAAACTATAGAGCAAATTTTTGAAAAAGAACAATTTGTTAAAACAAAAAAATTAACTAAATTTAAAAATGGGATAGTAGTTCATAAAGATTCCAAAAAAATCCTTTTTTTTGATGTTGTTCAACCCTCTAATAATGGATTTCACAATCAGTTAAGCTCTGGATCTCTCTCAATTGAAATAAGTGCGCATGGTGAAAAAATAATAACAAATTGTGGTGGTTCGGAAATTGGAGGGAAAAACCCTACATATCTTAAATACACTGCTGCACACTCAACTATAATATTGGATAATACAAACGTGAGTGAGATAAAGGAAAGCGGATTTAATACAAATTTTGTAAAAAATGTTAACTTTGAAGCAAAAGATGAAGAAAATTTATTAATATTGTCGGGAACGCATAATGGCTATTTAACAAACTATAAAAAAATATGTAAAAGAACATTATTTATAAACAAAAAAAACGAGTCATTAAGAGGGGAAGACACAATCATTTCATCGAAATCAATCATTGAAAAAAATGTTTATCATATTAGGTTTCATCTAATGCCAGATATTTCAACAACACTTACTGAAAATAAAAAAAATATTATAATAAAAACAAAAAAAAATAATATTTGGATATTTAAATCAAACAAAGAAATTGTAATAGAAAAAAGTATTTTTGTGAAAAATGATGTTGCTAATGAAACAAATCAAATTGTAATAAGTGGGGTAACATCTTCACTAAATACTAAAGTTGAATGGTCGCTAGAAAAAAAATGAGAAGAAATGCGCTTATATCTGTTTATGATAAGTCATCACTTAAAAATATATGTGGTGTATTAAATAAATTTAATATTGGGATTATATCAACAGGAGCGACAGCAAAAAAAATTATCTCTCTTGGTTATAATTGCAAAGAAATATCAAACTTAACAAAATTCAAGGAAATTTTAGATGGAAGAGTTAAAACTTTAAATCCAAAACTACACGCTTCAATTTTATATAAAAGAAACAACCCAGAACATGAAAAAGTTTTCAAAGAACTTAACTTTCCAACTATAGATTTTGTAATTGTTAATTTTTATCCTTTTACAAAAATATCAAATAAAGACAAACCTGACAAAAAAATAGAAATGATAGATATAGGTGGGCCATCAATGATAAGGTCGGCTAGTAAAAATTTTGAATCTGTAACCACAATTTGTGATAAAAAATATTATAATCCTTTAATTAAAGAATTAAATAAAAATAAAGGAGTAACATCATTGAGTTTTAGAAAAAAAATGGCTGAAAAGAACTTTAAGATAACTAGTGATTATGATTTATCAATTTTTAAATGGTTTAATAGAGATAAAAAAAAACTTACAAATAATAAAATTAAGATTAAGTATGGCGAAAATCCTAATCAAAAAGCTTATTATTTAACAAACAAAAAATCAAATCTATTTAGTTCTCAGCTTAGTGGTAAAAGTTTGGGCTATAATAATATTTTAGATATAAGTGAGGGAGTGAATTGTTTAAAAGAGTTTGATGAACCTACTTGTGTAATTGTAAAACATAACAACCCATGTGGAGTTGCATCTGCCTCAAATATAAAAAACGCCTACTTAAAAGCTGTTGAGTCTGACCCTGTGAGCGCTTTTGGAGGGGTTGTTTTAGTTAATAGAAAAATAGATAAAGACCTAGCCAGATTAATCCATAGTAGATTTTATGAAATAATATTAGCACCAAAATTCAACATATTATCTTTAAAAATTTTGACATCCAAAAAAAAATTAATAATTATTAATTCAAGTAATTTAAAAGAGACAAATAATAAAATTTTTAAATCAGTAAATTCTGGCACATTATACCAAGACTTTAATTCATACAGAATTTCAAAATCTAAAATCAAATTAGTTTCAAAAAAAAAACCTTCTAACAAAACACTGGAAGATTTAATATTTGCTTACAAAGTTGCAAAACATGTTAAGTCAAATGCAATAGTTTTTGCTAAAAATAAACAAACAGTTGGAATTGGGGCAGGACAAATGAGTAGGTTGGATTCAACTAGAATTGCAATTTTAAAATACAAAGATGCTTTTAATCACAAAAATTTTGTTTGTGCTTCAGATGCTTTCTTTCCTTTTACAGACAGTCTAAAGAAAATATTAAAACTCAATTGTAAGGCTATTATACAACCAGGGGGATCAAAAAATGACCATAAAATTATTGATTATGCTGTTAAGAAGAAAGCTGCTTTATATTTTATTAAAAACCGAGTTTTTAAACACTAGTTAATAATGAAAACTAATTATATAAAAATTCTTTTAAAAAAATTTCCTAACATAGCCAGTGGAAGAAAAAATTTCAAATATTTTGAAAAAAGAATTCATAAAAACCTCATTTTATCTAAGAAATATTTTAAAAATAAGAGTCGTAGCTAAATAAAACAAACCTATGTTAATTTAAAAAAAAATATTATAAAAGTTAAATATGCATTTATTTTTTTCAACTCCAATTTGGACATCAAAAATTGATAATTATGAAAAAATTAATAGTATGATGAATAACTATATTTACAATCTTCAAGCAAAAGATCCTGAAGGAATAGTTAAAAGCAATCTAAAAGGTTGGCACTCCAAAAATTTTAATATTAAAGATAATGAGCCTAAAAATTTTATAGAAGCAATAAAAAAAAATATTAATAAAGCTATACATGACATGGGTTGGGATTTAAGCATTCAAGAAGTAACACTTTCAAATATGTGGGCAATAATTAATAAAAAAGGAGCAATGAACCATAAACACCATCACAGTAATAGTGATTTAAGTGCAGCATATTATGTAACTGCAAAAGAAGGTTGTGGGGATATAATTTTTTATGATCCAAGACCGGGGAAAGTCTATAAACATCCTCTTTCAATTAAACCAAATTTACTGAACGCAGATAATAATGGTGTTACGCCAGAGCCAGGTATGCTGGTCCTTTTTCCAAGTTATTTAGAGCATTCAGTTAATCCAAATACATCTGATCATGAGAGAATTGTGATTAGCTTTAATATAAATTTAGAAAAAAAATAATTTTAGGACTTTAAAAAGTACAAGTAATTATCTTTACTGCTAAAGTATAAAATTTATTTTCTTAACTTTTCACTCAATTTTCTAATAATTACTTTAAAGCCTACTTATTCCTTAATATAAATTGTTTTAACTTTACTATCTTTTAAATAATTTTCAAAAACCTGTTTATAGGCATCTTCTAGGTGACTAATGTACATTTCAGAATTAAATAGTGGTTTAGATAGTCTGTTGCGGGATAGTGTTTCTTTAATTTTTCTTAGTTTTTTTGGAGAATTTGCAATTTCCAATATTAAGTTTTCATACTCTTTTTCATTTTGAACAACTAGTTCTGGTAAACCTACTGCCCCAAGAATGCTTGCAGCGACTCTTGCTGCAAACCCATTACCAATTTTTGTTATAACTGGTATACCGGCCCAAAGAGCATCACTTGTAGTTGTGTGAGCATTAACATTGAAAGTGTCTAAAAAGAGATCAGCTAACTTCAATCGAGCTAGATGATCGGAATGGGGAATTTGATTTGCAAAAATCAACCTCTTACTTGCAATACCGTGACTTTTAGCTTCATTCCATAAATTTATTTTTGCCCATTTGTTAGTTTCAATAAGCCAAAGCACACTATTTTCAACTCTACCTAATATGCGCATCCAAATGCTAAACTCATTCGGTGATATTTTATAACTATTATTGAAGCAACAAAAAACAAAGCTATTTTTTGGTAAATTCATTTCAGACTTAGTAAATATCTTATTAGAAATTATAGATGAATGTGAAGTTGGTTGATATGTATGGGGCATATATATAACTTCTTCTGAATAAAATTTTTTTTTAGTTTTAGGTATAAGTGTCAAATCCGCTATTATGTAATCAAAAAAATTTGCACCCATCGTACCAGGGTATCCTAAAAAATTTATTTGAATAGGTGCTGCACGATAAGCAAAAATACCAGTTCTTGAGTTTTTAGTATAACCTTTTAAGTCAATAGCTATATCAATTTTATCTGCCCTTGCAAGCATGGCTATATCTTTATCGCTGAGATCTAATACATCTCTAAAAACATCAACTGAATTTTTTAGTTTTTCCCTAACTTCATCATTTTCTAAACACTTACCAAAAGAATATACATAAATTTTAAATTTTTCTTTGTTATAATTTTCAAATATTTTAGATGCTAGATACATTGTAGCATGATTTTGTAAATCTGATGAAAAATAACCTATGCGAATACGTTCATTTTTAGAAATTTTATTTATTTTTTTAAAAGGGATTTGTTTTTGTAAATATTTTTTCTTCGCATAAAGTTTTGATCTTAAATAATGATTACGTGGCTCATCCTCAAAAGACAACATAGTAAAAGGAGGTATATGATTATTATTTGTTCCAAGCTTGAAAAATAATTCTTTATCTTTTTGGATTGTTTTCCAATCACACATTTGTGCTTTTTGATGTAGTTTTTGAGCTTGAGCTTTATCATAATCAGGTCTTACAAGTAGAGCTTTATCATAATAATCAATTGCCTTATGTAGCTTTCCTTGTTCTTGAAAAATTATTGCAATATTATAAAAACTTTCGAAATAACTAGGTTTGAAATTTATTGCTTTTTGATACGAGTCTAATGCTTCATTTAATTTATTTTGTTTTTTAAAAACAATTCCAATATTGAAAAATGCTTCAGAATAATTTGGTCTTAGTAATATTGCACTATTAAATAATTTTATTGCCTCATCTAACTTACCTTTTTGGCTAATAATAGTTGCTAAGCTATTATAAACTTCAGGATAATTAGGTTTTAAAGATAATGCTTTATTATATGATTGGATAGCGCTATCAAATTCATTAAGTTTTGAAAAAGCAAGACCTAGATTATAATAAGCCTCTGAGTAATTAGGATTTAAAGAAATTGCCTTATTAAAATATTTAATTGCTTGATTAAGCTTTCCTTGATCTTGATTTATAGTTGCTAAGTTATTGTAAGCCTCAACATAATTAGGGTTAAAAAATATTGCTTTCTTAGTATATTTAGCGGCCAAGCTTAGCTTGCCTTTTTTTTGATAAACTATCCCAGCGTTATTATAAGCCTGTGAATAATTAGGCTTTAAAAACATTGCTTTGTTAAAGCATTTTATAGATTCATCTAAATCACCCTTTTCTTGAAGGACTACACCAAGATTGTTATGTCCATCAGGATATTTGGGGTTAAGCTCGATTACTTTTTTAAACGATCTTATTGATTCATCAATCCTTCCAAGGTTCTTAGATGCGGCTCCTAGTAAATTCCAAAGAGTAACTGAACGAGGGTGTTGTGTGATTAGTTTTTTAGATAATTCAAAAACCTCATCATACCTTTGTTGATTGTAAAAATTTATTAAATCTGTTGTTTTTTCTTTTAATTTTAAATCAGAGATATCCATATTTTGTTTTTATTCTAACATTAATCTCACTAAAAATAAGCAGATTTAAAAAAACAACAAATAAGTTTTGGTTATTAAGAGAAAATGGAGCGGGCGAAGGGATTCGAACCCTCGACTTCAACCTTGGCAAGGTTGCCGAGTACGTTCGAGCTTGGCCCTCTTATCATTTTTTCGTAAGCGTATTCTCACTTTCTAAGTTTATTTCTATCATGAGATTGATTGGGATAATAGAAATATTATTGCCACAAAGTTGCCACGAGAAAAAAGATTCTCATATTTGATTCAGAATGAATCAATTCTGTTTTTTTGATTCAAGATTCAGAAAAAAAATTAAACTGATTCCAAATTCAAATTCTGGAATCTAAAGGCCATTATAGGCACGGCCTTTAGGTACTTAGATTATTTGTTGATTTACCTTGCGATTTAGTCACTCGGTGTCGGCGCTTTTTTAATGCGTCCGTAGAAATTCCTAAAACTCTTGCGAGTTCATTTGGTTTTACTAGTTGCATAATTCTTTTTTAATTTATTTTGATTCAGTTTCAAGCTGTACAAGGTGTACATGGTGTACACTCCTCATCTTTTTTTGCTGTACACCTAAAAAGCGTGAAAACAAAAGGGATAGAGAGCAAGTGTACAAGGTGTACACCTATTTATATAAACTTTCTTTTTTTTATAAAATAATTACAGATAGTTTTTTTTCACGCCGTACACTGTGTACCCTGTACACTTGGCCAAGAAATTGCAATTACCTAGTAAGAAAAAATAAATCCTTATTAACAATTGTACACTTAAAATATAATTTACCTTAACGTAGTATGAATTTGAAAATGAAATAAAAGTAGGCGTTCCGCGTGCCTCCGTGCCGAGTGCCAAAGAATGCTTAACATTCCTCGTGGTTGGTGGTAGGATAAGACAGAAATGAATATTCTTATATTGGGTATCGTTATTTTTTTTAGCATCCATTGCGTTCCGATTATTCCATCATTACGCAACAATTTAACCTCTTTTCTAGGGGACAATGGTTATAAGGCGTTCTACAGTCTATTGGCTTTTGCTGGATTAGGTTTAATCGTCTACGGATTCAGCATTGCTAATTCCTATCCTTTATGGAAACCTTTTCCTTACAGCCACGTGATAGCCATTTGGATGATGCCCTTTTCATTCATTTTATTGACTGCCAGTTCGATGAAAACAAACATCAAACGATATGTGAAACATCCAATGCTCACAGGGGTGCTGATCTGGTCATTGACTCATCTTATCGCTAATGGAGATGTTCGCTCTTTATTATTATTCGCATCCTTTGGTCTGTATTCACTAGTGGATATGCTGTTTACCAAAAAAACACCGGAAGACAGCACGGAAAATTACCCTGTTCAAAAAGACATAACTGTTATTGTAATTGGACTGATAGTGTATGGCATTGGTCTTTACTTTCATACCTATATCGCTGGAGTATCGGTAATTAAGTAATTATCTTATTTTTCTTTCTCAACATTCCTCGTGGTTTGTGGTAAGTCCTCCCTCAAAAGAACAACCACCTAATCACAACGATCAAGCCAACTAAATAATGATGAAAAAACTTTTAAAAACAAAAAAGGGAAGCGATAGGCCTTACCACTTTCCCGAGTTCCCTATAAAGATATTAAAAGAAATACCAAATGATGATGTAAATTAATCCAACCCACCAAATAATATTGCCAAGTAGCCAACAAAGAAAACCAATCATCCTTTATCCTATCGTTGCTACGAGTTTCTCTGGATCAAGTTTTGTATAAACTTTCAACAATACACTTGGGTTTTTATGACCACTCATTAATTGCACGGTCGGTAGATCAAACTTTCTGATTTGAAACATTTGCGAGATTGCTGTTCTCCTTAGATCGTGCCATCTAAAGTCCTCTAGCTTAATTTTTTCACGTACTCTGTAAAAAGAATTGTTAAGTTGATCTCTAGTCATAGGAAACAAGCGACCATCAAATTGTCTAGGCAGATTATTTAAAATTAAAAAAGCTTTTTCACTTAATGGTATTGTTCTATCTTCGCCGTTCTTTGTGTCATACAAAATTAGCAAGCGTTTATCCCAATCAATATGTTTGTAATTGATCTTTAATAACTCGCCTTGCCTCACTGATGTTTCAACAGAAAATGCAACTGATGGTTTCAGATAAATATTACTAGACTCCTCACAAGCACTAAGCAGTTGGTGCTCTTCTTGCCCCTCTAATACTCTAGTTCTTGACTTATTCTCTGGTTCTCTTTTGAAGAGTTTACAGGGATTAACAGGTAAATAAATTTCCCAATCTATTATCGCTGTTGTCATAACAACACTTATCAAGTTGAAGTCTTTATTGAACGTTGGTCCTTGTACGTCTTCTAATCTTCTATTTCTGTAATCAACTAAATGTTTTGTCGAAAATCTTAAAAGATTAACTGATGAAATTTCATCTTTTAAAAGAGCGTTGCAACGATAGACTTCGTTCTGCGCCTGTTTCTTTTTGAGATGCTTTCCCTCCTTTATGTATCTCTTAAACAAATCGCCCATTAATATTTTACTAGCTAATGAGTAATCAGAGGTATCTCCTTTGTCGTACTTGCTTTCCATAGTGCGTGCCCATTTTTTTGCGTCAGTAAGAGTTGGGAATGATCTATATTCTTTTCCAAATCCTTTACGCTGAACTGTCACTCGATAGGTGGTGCAAGTTTTGTGTTTGCGTCTTTGTATGTTAGCCATATTCACTCACTTTCCGAAAGTGATTATTGCCACACGCTTGCCACAGATAAGGTTCTTGAAAAACTGATAAGGATTTTTGGCTTCTATTGGAGCGGGCGAAGGGATTCGAACCCTCGACTTCAACCTTGGCAAGGTTGCGCTCTACCCCTGAGCTACGCCCGCATTGGTTTTTTGTACTAACATGATATATGTATAAAGTATAACAAAAAAAACACCTTGTATAATGTACAATTCATTTGAATTAATAAATCTGTTAAAAAAAGAAAGTTACAATATTGATGTTCATGAACACGACCCTCTTTTTACTGTTGAAGACTCTAAAAGACTAAGGGGGGGAATAATTGGGGCTCATAGTAAAAACTTGTTTTTAAAAAATAAAAAAAATTCCTTTTTTTTGTTAACATGTGAAGAGGCTAGTAGAATTGATTTAAAAAAAATTTCTAAGTCACTTGGTCTAGGAAATGTTTCTTTTGCCAACGAAAAATATCTTGATCAATATCTTAAAATAAAACCAGGATCAGTTTCTCCTTTTGCTCTATTAAACGATAAAAGTGGGCAGGTTGATTTTTATTTAGAACAAACCCTTTATGACTCAAAATTTGTTAATTTTCATCCATTAATTAACACTCTTACAATCACAATCGAAACTAAAAGGTTTATAGAGTTTATGATTGAAAATGATAAAAAAATACATATCTTCTCGTCTATAGAGGGAAAAGTTTTAAAAACATATGAAAAATAATAATATCATAGATGTCAATGAGGCTGATTTTGAAACTAAAATTCTTCAAGAAAGTTCTAAAAGGTTAGTAATTGTTGATTTTTGGGCTCCTTGGTGTGGCCCTTGCAAACAATTAACACCGATCTTAGAAAAAGTGATTTCAGCATCTCCTGATAAAATAGTTTTAGCTAAGATTAACATAGATGAAAACCAACAAATAGCGGCACAACTAAGAATTCAATCTATTCCAGCTGTTTTTGCTTTTAAAGACAAGCAGCCAGTTAATGCATTTCAAGGAGTTATCCCAGAAACAGAAGTTATAAAATTTTTAGAAAAATCCCTTGGTGAAAAACTTGAAAATAATTTTGATGATTTCTATGACCGCATTAAAATATTGTTTAATGATAAAAAATTTTTAGAAGCAAAAGACCTTCTA
>Ga0233450_10002845_pt1 | contig 16731 bp, 15 predicted proteins | sample 011ome_30_FD_189956 | JGI IMG/M metagenome (GOLD analysis project Ga0233450, IMG submission 189956) | Coastal salt marsh microbial communities from the Groves Creek Marsh, Skidaway Island, Georgia - 011501CT (spades assembly) | ecosystem: Environmental > Aquatic > Marine > Intertidal zone >... | reverse complement strand
AGTGTTTCTTCGCCACGAATAATACCTATAGTTTTAAAACCAAAAATTTTTCCAACAGCACCAGTAGCTGAGATGTGGTTGGAATAAGCACCGCCGAAAGTTAAAATAGTATTTTTGTGTTGCGCTTTAGCTTCTATTAGGTTGTATTTTAATTTGCGCCATTTATTCCCAGATATTTCAGGGTGAATCAAATCATCTCTTTTGACATAAACATTGATTTTTTTTTCTTTGAATAGCGGGAATTTTATTACTTCAAGGGGAGATGGGATAAGCATATTTACACCGTTTGATGATGCACTACCTCTAATATAGTTCTAAAAGCGGCAAATTTTCCTGAAAATTTAAGTGTGTGTTCTTGCTGCAGTTTTAACGCAAACTGGTCTTGATAATGATTGTATTCATTCCAGCTTTTTGCTAAGTACTGAATACTATAAGATTTCCCCCCCTCTTCTTCCGCATGAATACGACAAATTTTATTGTCTATAAAAAACCCAGTATTCATAACATCTGGAATATGAATTTCTTTCATCCATTGAAGCCACTCTTCCTCAACAGCAGCATCTATACTGATTGTAACATTGTAAAGTATCATTAATCTATCGATTCCATTTTAATTGTTTCCACCTCATCATCGAATTTCTGTGTTCCCTTTGTTAGCTCTCTAAATTTTTTACGTGCTTCTATTACAAATAAACTATCTGTATGTTCGAATAGTATTTTTTTGTAAAACTCCGCTGCCTTATCTGTGTCATGCAGATTTTCTTCGTAAATCCTTGCCAAAGTATATAGTGCGTTGTCGGCTAATAAATCATCTCCATATGTTGTCACAATCTCTAATAGATAAATTACTGCCTCTTCATAATTTCGTTTTTTAATTTCAATTTCAGCTCGTTTTAAAAGTATCTCATCATTTAATGTATGATATGTAAACTCTTCATTAATGGAATCAAAAATCAAGTTTGCTTGAGCCGTTTTATTCTGAAAAATAAGCAAATCTGCTTTAGCAAACCTTTGCATTGTTACTTGTGTTGTATCCATATTATAGTTATCCGTAATTAACATCGACAATTCCATAGCGTCGTTTGCAATTAACTTTGAAGTGGATGCTTTTAAAACATCTAACTCTCCTTGTGCCCAGTCAAAATCTCCTGTATAATAGAATATTTTGGTGTTTTTAAACTTAGCTAAATGTCCAATCCGGTCATGCTTAAACTCTTTATCTACTTGCATGTATAATAATGAAGCATCCCAGACATCACCTTTAATAACGAGTATGTCTGCTAATTCGATTTTTATTTCAGCAATTTTCTTTTTACGCAAACCACCAAATGTTAATGCATCTTCCAAAAGGTTTTGGGCGGCATCAATATCATGAATATAGTAAGCATATAAACTAGCAAGGTCTCTTATACTAGATATTGCAAATTCATTCCTTCCAATTTGTTGAATAGACTCTATGTAATTATCTTTTAAACTAGTAAGCTGATCCCTTGTAGGTGTGTCTCCGCTTATAAGTTTTTGCTTTAAGGTATTGAGCCTTCTTATTTTGGCTGTTCGATAGTTTGGTTTAGTCTCTCCAAGGGAAATCACATAGTCATAGCACATTATAGCAACATCAAATTTGCCATTATTGACAGAGGTGTTTGCTAATTCAAGAACTCTTCTGCCTTTTTCGTTTTCTTTTTTATCAATTGATTTAATTTGAATAAAAGCACTGTTGAAATCACCTTTTTGTGTAAAAACCCATGCCAAAAGCTCATTGTAAACACTTTTATTAGGGTTTTTTTGACTTCTTTTTAAAAGTTCCATTTTTAATAAACCTACAGGTTTTTCATCAAGGCTAAAATCAATAGAATTAGCAATAGAGCTTTGCACAGAAACCAAGTACCCTTTGTTTGTGTGAACAAGGTCTAATAGTGTAGTAAACATCAGTTGCATTTTTCCTTGAACACCATATATTTGAGCAATGTTCCTATTGTACATTAAATTACTAGTATTGGAAAACTTATTGCCTTGTTGATAAACTCGAATGGATCGGTCTAACATTCCTTCTAACTGGAAAGCGTTCGCCAGGTTATTTATTGTGGTATGTGTTGTTTTGTCATTAATGCTATTAATGGCTTTTTCATATTCTTCTGCCATTTTAGCTTCTTTTTCTGTTTTGCCATAAACTTTAGCCATGTCAAGAAATAACCTTAGCTCATTAGGAGATGCTTTCATTTGTTTTTTACAAATTTTCTCAGCAATCTTAGTCTCTTCCAACTCCAGGAGGCTGTTAAAATAATAGGTGTAATTAGAATATGTTGGGGCTTCTTCATATATTTTATCTAAATACATGGCAGCCTTCTCATAATCTCCATCACTGTAATATTGCATTGCTAATTTCTTATCCATATCATCCACTTGTGCAAAGGAATTACCGATGCTATAGAATGCAATAATCAGTATGTAAATTTGTTTTCTCAATTAATTAAAAGCTACTGTATATCCCCTTACTTTTTCGGCATAGGCTGCATGAGTTTCAAGTATGTACTCACAATCTGTGACAAAAGTTCCGATATCATCACTCAGTTTACCAATATTTTTTGTTTCAAAATCGATGAAACCTTGAATAGAATCTGTTTTGATAGCATTATTTTCAAGGTCTAACTTAAGTTTTTCCAATTGAGAGACAAGTAATTCAATATTCTGTTTATTGGTTCTGTGGCTTTCATGTAGGTTTTTTCCAGTCTTTTTTATCCCTTTGTACAGGTTCAGAGTATGGGCGAAATCATAATCAATAGTATCTGTCTTATGATACTTTGATATCTTGTCCATGTTAATCTTGTATGTGTTTATAGCAAGTTTTACGCCATCTATATTCACTGAGTCAAATGTAGCCTGCAATAATTTGACTTTAATACTAAGCTCTTCTACCGCTTTAATTTCCTTTTCATTATTAATAGAGCAAGAGCTTATATAGGCTATTGAGAAAAATAGAAAGATAAAATAAGATAGTTTTTTTAACATAATTAATTGATAATGTCGAACCCAGTATACTTCCTCAAAACTTCAGGAATTACAATTCCTTCTGGAGTCTGATTGTTTTCTAATAATGCTGCAACAATTCTGGGCAATGCCAAAGCACTTCCATTCAATGTATGCGCTAATTGAGGTTTTTCATTACCTTCTCTAAAACGAAGTTTTAGTCGGTTTGCTTGAAAAGACTCAAAGTTAGATATAGAACTAACTTCTAGCCATTTTTGTTGTGCTGTCGAGTAAACTTCTAGGTCAAAAGTTAATGCAGATGTAAAACCTAAATCTCCTCCACAGAGTTTAGCTACACGAAAAGGAAGTTCTAGCTTTCTGAGCAGGCCTTTTACATGTTCCACCATTTCATCCAGTATTTGGTAACTCTTATCTGGGTGTGCAACTTGCACAATTTCGACTTTGTCAAATTGGTGTAGTCTATTTAACCCTCTAACATCCGACCCATAAGAACCTGCTTCTCTTCGAAAACAAGGAGTATAACCAGCCTTTTTAACAGGAAGGTCAGATGCGTGGATAATTACATCTCTAAAGATATTTGTAATTGGGACTTCAGCGGTTGGAATTAAATAAAAATCATCTACTTCACAATGATACATTTGTCCTTCTTTGTCAGGCAATTGGCCAGTTCCATGTCCAGAAGCTTGGTTCACCAATAACGGAGGAATAACTTCTTCAAATCCATTTTCTACAGCTTCATCAATAAAGAAATTGATGAGAGCACGTTGAAGTCGAGCTCCTTTTCCATTGTAAACTGGAAAACCTGCTCCGGTAATTTTAACCCCTAATTCAAAGTCAATTATATTATATTGTTTAGCCAACTCCCAATGAGGAATTGCTTCAGCATGCAACTTAGGTATAGCGCCTTCTTCCAAGATTATTTCATTGTTCTCATCTGAGTTTCCTTCTGGAACTATTGCGTTAGGAACATTTGGTATAAGGTATAATGCATTTCTAATTGCATCTTCTAATTCGGTTAGTTTACTTTTTAAGTCCTGACTGGATCTTTTTAAGTTCGAAGCTTTTGCTTTCAACACATGTGCTTCTTCCTGTTTTCCTTCTTTAAAAAGTTGACCTACGCTTTTAGCAATTTGATTAGCTTCAGCTAAATCATTGTCCAACCGCTGTTGCGTATTTTTTCTTTCCTCATCTAATTTAATAACATTATTTAATGCTTTTTCAGCATCAAAATTTCTCACTTTCATTCTTTCAATGACGGCCTCTTTCTGCTCTCTGATTCTGCTTAGTTCTAGCATTTTTAATTAAATTATAGTATTGGTGGGGATAAAGGTAAAAAAAAACTCTCTCAATTCCGAGATCATCGGAACGAGAGAGTTCAATATTTTAAGGCAAATAAAAACTATGCTTCAGCTTCCGAAAAAGGAACTACAGAAACATATGATTTGTTTTTTGCTTTCTTTTTAAATTTTACTGTGCCGTCAACAAGAGCAAATAAAGTATGGTCTTTACCCATTCCTACATTTTCTCCTGGATTATGTGTTGTTCCTCTTTGACGAACGATAATATTTCCGGCAATTGCAAGTTGATCACCAAATATCTTAACCCCTAGACGTTTCGATTCTGATTCTCTTCCGTTTTTCGAACTACCGGCTCCTTTCTTATGTGCCATTTTATAAAGTTTTTAACGTTATACTAAAATATAAGTAACTAAAAATTAAGCCTTAGGCTCATTCTTTTTAGCTGCTGGTTTTTTTGCTGCAGTTTCTTTTTTAGCAGTTGTTGTTTTCTTTGCTGCTTGTTTTGCTGCTGCTGCTTTTTTAGGAGTCGCTTCTTTTACTGGAGCTGCTTCTTTTTTAGCTGCAGGCTTTTTAGCCCCTTTTGCAGTTATGCCATCAATAGCTATTTTTGTAAATCTTTGTCTATGACCATTCTTTACAGCATAACCTTTTCTTCTTTTCTTTTTAAAGACGATAACTTTATCACCTTTTGCGTGCTCAACGATCTTAGCCGTTACTTTTGCACCTTCTACAGCCGGGGCGCCAACAGCGATTTTTCCACCATCATCAACTAAAAGAACGTTAGAAAACTCTACTTTGTCTCCTTCTTTTCCTTCTAATTGGTGAACAAAAATCTGTTGATCTTTTTCAACTTTAAATTGTTGCCCTGCTATCTCTACGATTGCGTACATTTAATTTGTTTTTTTGTTATACAAAATTTATTCGGGCTGCAAATGTAAATAAACTTTCCTAATTATCTCATTTTATTACTGATTTAATCGTTAAGCAACATTTAATGATAGATAAATGTTATCTTTAACAAAAAAAGAAAGGTGAAATTAAAAGCTTCCATAACATTAAAAAAAGTAGCAGAAATACTGGATTGTTCTTTTGTGGGAAATGAAAACCACGAAATTACAGGGTTCAATGAAATTCATGTAGTTGAACCCGGCGACGTAGTTTTTGTGGATCATCCTAAGTACTATGCTAAAGCATTAAGTTCTGCTGCGACTACTATCCTTATTGACAAAGAAGTTGAATGTCCAGATGGTAAAGGCTTGCTTATTTCCGAAAATCCTTTTGCTGATTTTAATAAGTTAACCAAACATTTTATGCCTTTTGTAACTTGGGAAAGCACCACTGGATCAGATGTAATAATAGGAACCGGAAGTGTAATTCATTCCACTGTTGTTATAGGAAATAATGTTGTTATCGGCGACAATTCAATTATTCATGCTGGGGTAAATTTAATGGATAATGTAACGATTGGGAATAATGTAGTGGTGCAAGCTAATACTGTTTTAGGTTCTCATGCTTTTTATTATAAAAATACCTCAGAGGGGTTTAATAAAATGCACACGTGTGGTGGAGTTATATTAGAAGACAATGTTGAAATAGGCGCTTTATGTACTATTGATGCTGGCGTGACGGGAACAACTGTTATAGGTAAAGGTACAAAAATGGACAACCAGGTTCATGTCGGACATGACTGCTTAATAGGTAAAAACTGTTTGTTCGCAGCGCAAGTCGGAATTGCTGGATGTGTTATTATAGAGGATGATGTTACGCTTTGGGGTCAGGTAGGGGTAGCTGCAGATTTAACTATTGGTAAAGGAGCTGTTGTTCTTGGGCAATCAGGTTTGAGTAAATCCATAGAGGGAAACAAAACCTACCTTGGCAGCCCTGTTGGTGAGGCAAGACTGAAATTTAGAGAGTTAGCTGCAGTAAGAAAACTGCCTGTTGTTATGGAAAAATTAAATTAGTGGGAGAAGTTAAAGTAAATAAGCTACTGGAAAAACTTCAGTTGAAAGAGTTTAAACTTTCGTCTTTATTGGAAGTAACGAAAGCAATCAATGAAAACTTTAAAACGGATAAACTCTTAAATCTTTACGAATATATCTTACATGAGCAATTGGGCATATCTAAATTAGTATTGTACCACTATGACAATATTGAATGGACTTGCTTATTGAGATATGGGGCAAAAGGAAAGGCGAAAAAAGTTGATGTCAAAAAAGATTTATCGCACATCAGTGAGATAACTGTAATAGAATCTTCATCAAGCGATTCGTTAAATTCATTTGATCTTGTTGTTCCTATTATGCATAAAGAGTTGCCTTTGGCATATCTTCTTATAGGTGATTTAAACGAAGATGAATTAATCATTAGCCCAACAATCAAGCACATGCCTTTCGTGCAAACGTTAACCAATATTATTATAGTGGCAATTGAGAATAAGCGATTTGCAAACGAAAGTATTATTCAAGAAAGAGCAAACCGCGAAATGGAATTGGCTGCTGAAATGCAGAAATTATTGTTTCCTGCAAAATTGCCTTCTAACAATAGAATGGAAGTTGCAGCACATTATGAATCACTTCATTTAATTGGTGGTGATTATTACGATTTTATTCAGATTAACAATGAAGAGTATGTTTTGTGTATTGCAGATGTTTCAGGGAAAGGAGTTCCTGCCGCTTTGTTAATGAGCAATTTCCAAGCAAATTTGCGAGCCAACATTAAATACAACCATGCAGGACTATCTATCGAAAATTTGATTCGTGAATTGAATAAAAATGTAAACGATTCTGCTAATGGTGAAAAATTCATCACATTCTTTTTAGCTTATTATAACTGTACAAATCGTGTTTTAAAATACATTAATGCAGGTCATAACCATCCTGTATTAACAGATGGTAAAACAGCAAAACAATTAAATAAGGGTTGTATTGGCCTAGGGATGTTTGAAGAGCTTCCCTCTGTGGAAGTAGAAGAGATTGTGCTAAAACCAAATGATACGCTTGTTTGTTTTACCGATGGTCTGGTAGAGCTCGAAAATGAAGAAGGAGAGCAGTTTGAAACGGAAAGATTAATTAATACGATACACGATAATTTTCATTTAAGAATGAAGGACTTGAACAAACTTATATTCTTTCAATTGGAAAAATATAAAGGAGATGCGGAGTATGAAGATGATACAGCCGCTATGAGTTGTCGTTTTTTTTAGGACAGAACTTTTCCTACTTTTTCTTTTTGATTATTAGCGAAATATATATCTATTGCAACAATTATAGCAATAAATCCCCATACGGGAACTGACGCTTTATCGGTATCTAGATAATTGTTTAATACACCATGAGTAAAATAAGTTACAAGTCCGAGCATGAGCATCATAACCAATCGTTTTAATTTTTTATCGTCTAATCGAATGTAGAGTGCTGAGGCACGGTAAAAAACAATTATCACCAAAATAAGTATAGATAGAATACCAAGAATTCCCTGCTCTGCTAATGGCCCAAGGTATTCGGAATGTGCGTTTCCTCCGGTTCCAAAGTTGGTGCTAATTATGGTTAAATCTGCAGGGTCTTGAAATGGGGCATAATAAAAAGAGTAAACTCCAGGACCCCATCCCATAAGGGGTCGTTCATTAAACATTCTAATAGCACAGTTCCACCTATTTAATCGTTCTAAGTTAGATGCATCGCTGCTGACATTGCTCATTGACTCTAATTTTTCAGAGAAATTTTCTGTCGTATGCTCTGCGTCGTTTTTGTTCAACATGTAGCTGATCTCCGTAAAATTTACAGCAATAAAACTGCCAATTAAAAGACCCGAAATAAATAAGTACTTAAACTTAATTTTAAACATAAAGAGAAGATAAACCATACCAGCTCCAACCACACTTGCCCATGCAGCGCGGGTAGAACTATAGAATAAGGCAATTGAAAATATAATTAGGATAACAAAAATAATAGATCGCGTAATAGCCGTTTTTTCTTTATCGAAAGTCATACTAACCACAATTGGAACGAATAAAGCAATAACAGCTCCATAGGACGTATGGTCCTTAAAAAAAGGGGACATTATCCAGTGTCCAATTTCCTCACTGAATCCATAGGATGCATGTTTTACAAGGGTTACAAGTAGCACTAAAGTTAATGGTATAATGTACATCCATAAAAATGCGTACATATTTTTGACTCCTTTTCGAAAAAACCATATTCCAAAAAAGTAGATAGGTACAATAAACCACATCCTAGAAAGCAAAAATTTAAAGGATATTAAGGGATCTTCACTTGTTAGGCAGGTTATAAATATCCAGCTTAAATTAAATAGTATTGCCAATGTAATAGGATGATTTACGATTCTTGCATCCCTTTTAATAGTACCAAAAAACTGTTTATACAGAAAGATAAGCATTATGCCAAATAGTATAGGTTCTGTTGGTAAATAAATGCCAACCCCACCAATATTCAATTCCTCTAGATTTAGGGATAAAGGAGTACAGAAAACAACAAATAGAAAAAGTTTATCTAATGCAAAAAAGGCTGCAAACGCCACCAATAATGCAATTGGCAATAAATTTAAAAAGTAGAAATCTTTGTAAGTAAAAAAGAGATTGACACATAGAAAAAGAATCCCTATAAAATATACCCAGTTATTTTTAAGTGATTTTACCAATCTAAACCGCTATTTAGAGTTCTCTTTCAGCTCTTTTATTTTTGCAACAAACAACAATAAAATTATTGCAAAGAAAACCGTAGCAAAAGTGGATACCGCTACAATTAACCAACGAATTGGGTACGCTTTTTTCTCAGCAGGGCTAGCGAGTTCTACCACAAATTTATGCGATATGTTTGACAGCGCATCAGATTCTGATTGTTCATATGAAGTTTCCATTGTTGCCATTCTTTCTGATAAAAATTCTGCCCGCACTTGAAATGATTGCAGAACACTTCCATATTTTTCTGTCATTTCAAGTTTTTTTTCATATCTAGCTCTAGTTTCACTGTCCTTCGCGGAGTTCATAGCTAAGGTCAAACCTTGATATGCTTGATTTGTAACGACTCCCAAGGTGGTTAGTTTCGACATTGTGTCATTCAACATATTTATCTCGTCTTGAAGTTTTTGAAGTTTCATTTTTTTTACTTCAAACTCCAGTAATGCACGTTCATGAATAATTGAATTTTTTGTTGTATCAAATAAAGCTGAAATATGATTTGCAATAAGCGCTGCAGTATCTTTATTGTGGTCAAGAACATTTATCAGTACTGCCCCTTTATTATTCCTTTGAAAAGTAATATTGTCACTATATGTTTCTGCAAGCTCGGTGTATTTTAATGCACCTGCAGTGTCGATATCATAATGTTTCATTAAGTCAAATCGAGCAATTATTTTTTCTCTTACTAATGCAGATTCAAGAATTTGCAGCATTTGTTCAGCTTCTTCCTCTTCTCCAAATTTTGTGACACTTTGATCCTCTGTTATTACCTCTGAAAAAGTAATAGAACTAGATTTTGTCGGAAACAAGGTAACAGTTGAGAGAAATTTTTCCTGCATCATTAATGAAACAATTGAAGAAATAACAACTGCTATTGCACCTAAAATGATAAGTACTTTTCTTGATTTCCAAAGAAATGATATTAAGTCAATGGAGTCGAATTCGTTAGATTTATTCTGCATGAACTGGTTTTTTTAATGTTGCCAAAGATAATTAATAATTTAGATTATTAATTATCCTAATTTCTAATTGAAAGGTTTGACTCAAAAACAAAGAAACTATCTATTTATTGCCTTTCTTTTAAGATCTGTAAAAGATTTTTAATGCTAAACATTCCTGTTATCAGAGATAGGATTACCCCGCTCAAAATAAACATACCTAGATTCCAATGCCAACAATAGTTTTCATTAGGTAAAAAGGAGATAATGCAAGCGAAAATACTAACAAAACAAAAAGTCTGTAAAACGCTTTTCCATTCAATTTTAAGATGTAAAATTTTGAAACTCAATATTACTTGAATTACTGCTGTGACTACCTGAGTTATCATACTTGCAATTGCTGCACCATATGCACCATGCTTAGGAATTAAGTATAAGTTCAAAGAGATATTAAGCAAAACACCTCCAAAAGCCATATAGTTAAGAGATCTTAAACTACCATTTGCTGTTAGGAGAGTCCCAAATATGTAAGTAGTGCAAATGGAGATAAAACAGAACATTAACATTCCAAATGCATTTGCAGCTTGGGTAAGTTCGATTCCAGAAGTTTGATAACGCCATTCTATTATTTCCTTGCTAAGCGCGAAACAGGTTAATCCTATTACAATTGCCCCCGAGAATAAAATTTTGAATGATAAATAAACCATTTTTTCAACCGGTTCTTTCGCTTTTATCATTTTAGAAAATATAGGCAATAGCAACCCTGCGAACAAGAAACCTATCATATTAATAGCTTCGAAAAAACGAAATCCTTGCGCGTATATAGCTGATTCTCTGGCACCATTTGGCAGCATTCTTTCAATCATAACACTATCTGAACGGTAGTAAATCATCATCAATAAAATGAGCAATGCATACGGAAGACTTTGCTTTAATATAGTAATCGAAAAAGCCATGTCAAATTTTGGCTTTACTATACCCGTTTGTCGTAAAACAAGTAACCCCGCTAAAATAGCGGTAAAAAGATAAGCTCCGGTTTGCGCATATATAAACCATTCTATTTGGAATGGTTGACTGGTAACTCCTCCCCAAAGGAGAATTGAGCATATCCCAATTAGTAGGATTCTGTCCATTACTGAAATAATGCTGTCTTGTTTGAATAATAATAGCCCGGAAAGATTGGAACGGAAGTAAAATATAAAGGCAACCAATATTTGATTAATACCTAAAATTAAAAGTAACTTTAATTGAAAAGAGGAATAGCCAAGAATAAACCCACTAAAAAGAATAATTACTATATATCCAACCGAAAGTACTCCTCTAAGTGAAATTATTCCTGCAAAATGTTTTTTAAGTAATTGTTTATTTTGAGCAATGTTTCTAGTGTTGTAGTTAATGACTCCTAAGTCAAGAAAAATATTTAGAATAAAAGTAAATCCAATGAGAGCAAAATATTCTCCATATCTTCCAGGAGTCGTTTCTTCCACTCTTTTGAGCACTTCTGCATCTATTCCTAAAATATAAAAAGGTTTAACCAATAAGTTAAGCAACAAAATAAGTGCGAGGTTGGTAATGAATTTTTTTTGCATAGTTAGCCTACCGGTATAGATTGTCAAAAATAAAAAAAAAGAACGCATAAACTAGGGTCTTTATTCTCTTATGGAGAATAGAGGTTGGAGAGCTAAAGTGAATTGAAGAGAAATTTATAAGGATGAAGCAATAATTCTTGATGGCAGAGAAAAATGAGAGTTTAGACTGGAAATATTAGAGGTTCTGTCAATATTCCACTGGATAAGATTAAGTTAAAGCAAAAAGGGTGTTATATTTGCTTTATCATCTACAAAAGCATGCACTATGAAAAATTGGATAAAAATAACAACAATTGTACTAGCTTTTTTTGTAAGCGCATCATTGTTTGCTCAAACTCCTGGATTTCACGATGTGAAAGTTGCTGAATTTAAAAAATTAGCAAAAGCCGGCAAAGGATCTATCTTGGATGTAAGAACTCCTAAAGAATATGCTGAAGGACATATTAATGGTTCTATAAACATGAATTATTTTGACAAAGATTTTAAAAATCAAGTAGGTAAATTAGATAAAGCTAAGCCTGTTTATGTTTATTGTCATTCTGGAGGAAGAAGCTCGAAAGCAATGAATATAATGAAAAATCAAGGGTTTAAGACAATATACAATTTGACCGGTGGATATGCTGCATGGAAGAATTTACATAAGTAATAAAATTCTAAGACTTAAAAGTAAATTACCCAGCTTAACCTTGTTAAGATTAGCTTGATTTGTATTAGGTGTTTCATTTGTTGGATAAGCCATAGCTATTAAACAATGTACTCTCCTTGTTTTAGGAGGTTTTTTCCTTTATCAATCGGCAATGAATATTGGTTGCGCCAATTATAAGGAAGTTTATCAATAGAGCAAATAATCTAATCTTCAAGATAAACTCTAACAACTCTTTCCGAAATAGCCGTCATAACCTCGTAAGAGATTGTACTCATTTCTTTAGCTAAGTTTTCAATTGGTCTTTCGGGTCCAAAAATTATTACTTCATCTCCTTCTTTACATTGAATTTCGGTAACATTAATCAGCGTCATATCCATACATACATTGCCAATAACTGGGGCTAATTTCCCGTTTACTAGAACGTGCCCCTTCCCATTACTCAAGCTACGACTAAATCCATCTGCATAACCAACAGGAATTATAGCAATTGTTAAATCCTCTTCTGCAAAATCACTTCTGCTATAACCAATTGATGATCCTTTAGGCGTGTTTTTTATTTGAGTAATAATTGTTTTTAACCTTCCAACTGGTTCAAGGTTCTTTAAAGAAGATGAGTTCCCATAAACACCTATACCTAACCTAACCATATCAAACTGATGTTCGGGAAAGTTTTCTATGCCCGCTGAATTTAGAATGTGCTTTTGAACCGAATAGCCCAAGGCTTTTTCTAGTTTATTTGCCCAGGCTTCAAATAGTTTTATTTGCTGATTAGTAAAGTCATTGTGTTTTGATTTATCACTAGCTGCCAAATGACTAAATATACTTTTTACACGAACTTCAGGTTGGCTCATGATAATAGAAATAATATTATCAATTTCTTCTTCAATAAACCCAAGGCGATTCATTCCAGTGTCTAGTTTAAGGTGAATAGGGTAATTTTTCTTTCCTAAATCAATCAATTTTCTTATAAAACTATCAAGCTGCTCGAAACTAAAAATAGATGGTTCTAGTTCATTTTTAATTATATCATTAAAAGAACTTCTTTCAGCATTCATAACTAGAATAGGTAAATCGACTCCTTCATTTCGTAAATCTAGCCCTTCGTCAGTATAGGCCACGCCCAAATAGTCAACCTTGTTGTGCTGTAGAACCTGACCTATCTCTTTGCTGCCAGCTCCATACCCAAAAGCTTTAACCATTACCAATAATTTAGTTGCTGAATTCAATAAACTTTTGTAAGTTTTAATGTTATGGCTAATCGCATTAAGGTCAATTTCGAGCACTGTTTCATGTGTTTTAGCTTCTAGTAATTGACCTATTTCTTCAAACCGAAACTCGGATGAACCTTTGATTAAAATAACTGTATCTTTTACTTTATTTATTTCTAAATCTTTGATGTACTGGTCGGTGCTCTCATAGAAATATCCTTTATTAAAAAGGCTTCGGTTTATCATTATTTCGTTTCCAATCCCAATAAAATTGTCAATATTTCTCTGATTAACCAATTCAGCAATTTCATGGTATAAATCGATAGATTTCGTTCTGTCTTGTTTGATGTCAGAGAGAATCAGGGACCTTTTCTTAGATTTATCATGACGATCTAGATAGTCTAGAACAATTCTTAGTGAGGCGATATCAGCATTGTAATTATCTAAAATAAGAATATTGCCGTCCTTTCCTTTTCTAGTTTCTAATCTAAACGCGATTTGCGGTAACGATATAGTTTTAGAAGTGATAAAGTTTATTTCAATGCCAAATTTTAAGAGGAAAGCAATGCATGATAATGAGTTTTGAATTGCAGCTTGATCGAAAAAGGGAATTTGATAGTTAATACTTAAACCATTCCAACTTGCCATTATTTTGCTGTGCGCACCTTTCTTTTTTATATGAAGGTCTGCAAATTTATCTTTATCATCGATGTAAGTATATTCACAGTTTTTGAAGAGTATTTTTTTTTCATTAATCAGTGAAATCTTACTTTCAAAATTCCCCAAATGTGCAGTTCCAATATTTGTAAGTAAGCCTATTGTAGGCGCTATCATTTCTTCCAGAGCTATCATTTCTCCAGGTAGAGATATCCCCGCTTCAAATATCGCAAGGGTATGATGCTTATTCATTTGTAATATCGAAAGCGGCACACCAACTTGTGAATTATAGCTTTTAGGACTTCGGACTATATTAAACTGACTTCTTAAGATATGATACAGCCATTCTTTTACGATGGTTTTTCCATTGCTTCCGGTTATACCAACAACAGGAATGTCAAATTTTCTGCGATGATGAGCAGCTATTTTTTGTAAAGCAACAACGGCATTTTCAACTACAATAATGTTTGCTTCACTAAATTGTAAGTTTTTATTTTTTTTAAAAAACCGGACCTTATTTATCAATTTTTCTCTTGCCGTACGCTCAATAATAAAGTTTCTAAGGCCCTTTTGGTAAAGCTCAATTAAATACTCATGCCCGTCGTTAAATTGACCGTTAATAGCAATAAACAAGGAGTTGTTTTCATTGAAATGGTTTCGGCTATCGATAAAAAGGGAGTTTACAATTACTTTTGAATCTCCTCTTACCGTCCCTTGGGTAATTGAGGCAATCTCTTTTATTGTATAATTAAGATTCATCTATTGGTTACGAGATTAAAACACTTTCTGCATAAAGGCTCGTATTCTTCAATTTCCCCCAATAAAACAAGCTCCTCATTTTTTGTTTTTCGGTGAGAGTATTGAGCTAAATCTCCACAATGCATGCAAATAGCATGAACTTTGGTAACAAATTCAGCTTTTGATAACAAATCAGGAATAGGTCCAAATGGTTTCCCAGTAAAGTCCATGTCTAATCCGGCTATTATTACTCTTATCCCGGAATTCGCAAGCTTTTCGCACACTTCAGGAAGTTCATCATCGAAGAATTGTGCCTCATCTATACCGATTACATCAACAGCGTTAGCTAATAGAAGTATGTTCCCAGAGGAAGGAACAGGAGTAGAACGAATTGAGGTTCCCACGTGGCTTACAACATTTTCGTCATCATATCTTATGTCAATTGCAGGCTTGAAAATTTCAACTTTCTGTTGGGCAAATTCAGCTCTTTTCAATCTTCGAATTAACTCTTCTGTTTTACCTGAAAACATAGACCCACAGACAACTTCTATCCATCCTTTTTTTTGAGTTTTATTTCCTTTTTGCTCTAAAAACACCTTGAAATGAAATTTTTTTATTGTGAAATACTAATCTTAGTGTTAATAAGTTAATATTTGATTAGTATCAAGTTTGACAAATTTATTCAAATTTGTGTAGTAAATCAATTAAAAAATAAATGAGTCCGAGTAGCGATTACAAAAACCTCAAAGATCTAACAAAATCTGTATCAAATGGGATTAAAAAATTGGAGTCTGGTAAGCTAGATTCAAATGAATTAACCTCTTTGTTAGAAGATTCAAGAACTCTGCATGAAAGAATTACTGTGCTTCAATACCTTGCGTTTGAGAAAGAAGTGAAAGTAAAAGAGGTAAAGAAACAAAAAAAAGAACCAAAGAAGGGCCAAGGTAGCTTCGAGTTAAATTTTGGTGGTCCAGGAATAATTGAAAATACAAGTATCGGAGATAAATCTGAATCAAAAACAAAGGATTTAGATGAGGAAGCCCCTGATAATCAGACAAACTTGCTAGATGCGATTGAAGAACATGTAGTAGATGGAACTAATCATGTAATTGAGAAGCCCAATTTGGATAACTCAACCTCTATTAATGATACATTTGCAAGCGAAGCATCCGAAAAAACTGTTGCTGATAAATTGAGGCAACAACCGATTAAAGATTTGAAATCTGCTATTGGGTTAAATCAGAAGTTTTTATTTATGAATGACCTGTTTGAAGGGGAGAATCAAAAATTTAACGATGCAATAAATAAGATTAATTCATTTAAAACCCTGCAAGAAGCATTAGCATTTATTGATAGTGAAATATCCTCTGCTTGGGATAAAGAAAATAGCTCAGTGGTAAATTTCATGGATCTGGTAGAAAGACGTTTTATGGCATAACAATTGGGAAATTATACTATATGAGACAAATCCTTTACTTATTTTTAATTGGAATTCCAGCTGCCTTATATTCACAACAAGATTTTGGATTAAAAGTGGTGAAAGAGCTTTGCTCTGAGGAATACTGTGGCAGAGGATATGTAAATGATGGTCATGTAAAAGCGGCAAATTATATCAATAAACGTTTCGATGAATTTGGATTATCAAAATTTAATAATAATTTCTTTCAGCACTTTAACATTAAAGCGAATACGTTTCCAGATTCGGTAAGTATATCCATTGAAGGGCATAAGCTCGAAACAGGAATAGATTACTTAATAAGTTCCGTTTCGGGATCTGCAAAAGGCGAGTTTAATTTGCAGTTTATAAATAGGAACAATATTGTTGCGTTTTTAGAGGATATAAAAAGCAGTAATGTTCGGTTTGATGGAAATGCTTTTGTTTTAGATAATACAGGAACTTTAGATAATGATACACTCCAATTATTTAGACAATTAGGAAGGATGATTGCGCAAAAATCTCCTGTATTTAAAAT
>Ga0233450_10002838_pt1 | contig 16746 bp, 18 predicted proteins | sample 011ome_30_FD_189956 | JGI IMG/M metagenome (GOLD analysis project Ga0233450, IMG submission 189956) | Coastal salt marsh microbial communities from the Groves Creek Marsh, Skidaway Island, Georgia - 011501CT (spades assembly) | ecosystem: Environmental > Aquatic > Marine > Intertidal zone >... | reverse complement strand
AGCATTTCATCTCGGGCGCCGATCATGCCGATTTCATCATCGTCTTCATCGCAACCGGCGAAGACGATACGCCGAAGGGCCCCAAGAAGCGGATCACCGCCTTCCTCGTGGATCGTGGCACGCCGGGCTTTACCATCCGGCACGGCTACAGATCGGTCAGCCACCGCGGCTATAAGAACATGATCCTCGAGTTCGACGATTGCCGCCTGCCGGACGCACAGGTTCTGGGCGAGGTCGATGGCGGGTTTGATGTGATGAACACTTGGCTCTATGCCACGCGGATCACTGTGGCCGCGATGTCGGTCGGGCGCGCGCGGCGGGTCTTCGACTATGCCCTGACCTATGCCGCCGAGCGCGAGCAGTTTGGCCAGCCCATCGGCAAATTTCAGGGTGTCAGCTTTCAGATCGCCGACATGATCACCGAGATTGACGCCGCCGATCTTCTGACCCTTGCCGCCGCTAACCGGTTGGATCAGGGCCTGCCGTCGAACCGCGAGATCGCCTCGGCCAAGCTCTATGCCTCGGAAATGCTGGCGCGGGTGACGGATACCACGCTGCAGATTCACGGCGGCATGGGCCTGATGGACGACTATCCTATCGAGCGTTTCTGGCGCGACGCCCGTGTCGAGCGGATCTGGGACGGCACCAGCGAGATTCAGCGCCACATCATCAGCCGCGATCTTCTGCGGGCGCTCGGAGCGTGATCAGGCAAGGCCGAGGGGCCAGCCCCTCGGGCTCCCCGGAGTATTTCCGGCCAAAAGAAATGGCATCATGAGGATAATGATGAGCCGCGATCTTTCGAGACTATTGAGGCCCAAATCTATCGCGATCATCGGCGGCGGGGCGTGGTGCCGGTCGGTTATGGGACAGCTGCGCAAGGCGGAGTTTCCAGGCCAAATCTGGCTGGTTCATCCAAAAGGGGGCGAGATCGGTGGCCTGCCGGTTCATACCTCGATCGGTGATCTGCCCGAAGCCCCCGATGCCTCCTTTGTCGGCATCAACCGAGAGGCCACGATCGAGGCAATTGCCACGCTTTCGGCTATGGGTGCGGGCGGCGCGGTCTGTTTCGCCTCGGGGTTTGCAGAAGTGGCAGACGGGCAGGACCTGAATGCCCGCCTTCTTGCGGCGGCGGGAGAGATGCCGATTCTCGGACCCAACTGCTATGGCATGATCAATGCCATTGATGGCGCGCTTCTCTGGCCCGACCAGCACGGGCTGGCGCGGGTCGAGGGTGGGGTGGCGATCCTGACGCAATCGTCGAATATCGCCATCAATCTGACGATGAACCGGCGCGGGCTGCCGATTGCCTATGTGGTGACGTGCGGCAATCAGGCTCAGACCACCCAGGCCGAGATTGCGGCAGGCCTTCTCGACGATCCGAGGGTGACGGCGATTGGCCTACATATCGAAGGTTTTGGCGATATTTCCCTTTGGCAGACACTGGCGCGCAAGGCTCGCGACAAGGGTGTGCCGCTGATTGCGCTCAAGGTGGGGCGGTCGGCCGAGGCACAGTCGGCCACGATTTCGCATACCGCATCGCTCGCCGGTGGGGATGCCGGCGCGCAGGCGCTTCTCGACAGGCTCGGGATCGCGCGGGTCAACGACCTTGCAACCTTTTTGGAGACGCTCAAGCTTCTTCACGCGATCGGGCCGCTGCCGTCGGGCAGGATTGCGTCGATCAGCTGCTCTGGGGGCGAGGCGAGCCTGGCGGCCGATACGGCGCATGGCCGCGCGCTTGAGTTTCCGCCGCTCAAGCAGACCCAGCACGATGCCCTCTTTGCAGCGCTTGGCCCCAAGGTCGCGTTGGCCAACCCGCTCGATTATCACACCTATATCTGGCGCGACACGCCGGCGATGACGGCGGCCTTTTCGGCCATGATAGACCCTGATCTTGCGCTGACTTTCCTGATCGTCGACTTCCCGCGTGATGACCGCTGCGATCCGGCCGATTGGGAATGCACGATCCAGGCGGCGCTTGGCACGCGCGCCAATACTGGCGGCAACGTGGCCATGGTGGCAACCCTGCCCGAGCTGATGCCGGAGGACGTGGCCGAGCGGCTGATTGCCGGAGGTGTCGTGCCGATGAACGGCCTAACCGAAGCGATTGCCGCGGCGGAAGCGGCGCAGGTCCGGCCTGTGCCGGACATTGATATTGATCTCGTGATCCCGCCCGCGCCACGCGAGAGCGAGACACTGACCGAGGCCGAGGCCAAGGCCGAGTTGGCTGGCTTTGGTCTGCGGACGCCGGCGCGCTTCCGCGCCACGACAGCCAATGAGGCTGCAGCTGCCACCGAGACGGTTGGCTTTCCGGTGGTCCTCAAGGGCGAAGGTTTTGCTCACAAGTCGGAGGCAGGAGCCGTTGTGGTCGGTCTTGGGTCGGCCGATTCTGTAGCCGCTGCCGCAGAGAAGATGGGCGCCAAGTCCTTCCTCGTCGAGGAAATGGTGACCGGTGGTGTGGCTGAGCTTTTGATCGGTGTCGTCAAGGATCCGGCGCATGGCTTTGTGCTGACCATTGGCGCGGGTGGCATCATGACCGAGATTCTTGGCGATAGCGCCTCATGCCTGATTCCCGCATCGGACGAGACGCTGAATCAGTGTCTAAACAAGCTGAAGGTGGCGAAGCTGCTCGATGGTTTCCGTGGCAAACCGGCCGCGAACCGGCCTTCGATCCTCAAAGCCATTCACGCAATTCAGGACTATGTGATTGCGAATGCGGCGATGGTCGAAGAAGTTGAAGTGAACCCGCTGATCTGCACCCCCGATACGGCCATCGCGGTCGATGCGCTGATAAGGAGAGCAAAATGACCGATCCGATCAAGACCCGCCGCGAAGGCGCCATCCTCGAGGTGACGCTCGATCGCCCCAAGGCGAATGCGATCGACCTCAAGACCAGCCGCCTCTTGGGCGGGGTCTTCCGCGATTTTCGCGATGATGACTCCTTGCGCGTCGCGATCATCACCGCCGCGGGCGAGAAATTCTTCTGCCCTGGCTGGGATCTCAAGGCCGCGGCGGATGGCGATGCTGTTGATGGAGACTATGGCGTTGGCGGATTTGGCGGCCTGCAAGAGCTGCGGGGGCTGAATAAGCCGGTGATCGCGGCGGTGAACGGCATTTGCTGTGGGGGCGGGCTTGAACTGGCGCTGTCGGCCGACATGATCCTTGCTGCCGAACACGCAACCTTTGCCTTGCCAGAGATCCGTTCGGGAACGGTGGCTGACGCGGCCTCGATCAAATTGCCCAAGCGCATCCCCTATCATGTGGCGATGGACCTGCTTCTCACCGGCCGCTGGTTTGATGCCGAAGAGGCGCATCGCTGGGGCATCGTGAATCGGATCGTTCCCGCAGGTGATCTGACGGCGCAGGCTTGGGATCTAGCGCGGCTTCTCGAAAGTGGCCCGCCGCTTGTCTATGCAGCAATCAAAGAGATCGTGCGCGACGCCGAGGATTCCAAGTTTCAGGACACGATGAACCGGATCACCAAGCGCCAGCTGGCGACTGTTGACCGACTCTATTCCTCGGAAGATCAGCTCGAGGGCGCCCGTGCTTTTGCCGAAAAGCGCGATCCCGTCTGGAAGGGTAAATAGCTAAAGCTTGCGGAAGAGCGCGACGAAGGCTGTGTCTCTGGCGTGTTCGCCGGTGGCCTTCTCGCCATAGATCGCGACCTCTGGAAGGGCCAAATTTGAGATTTTCCCTCGAATAGAGTCTAGTTTGGCTCTGAACCCCGCCTTCTCATAGTGTTTGGCATTAATCGACAGGGCAAACTGAGCGCCCGGTGCCGCAACCCGCAGAAGCTCGTCAATTGCCTCGGGGCCGACATGGCCGAGAGTGAAGGTGCCAGAGCTAACGATCCCGTCATAGGCTCCATCTTCGACATCGAGGCGCTGGGTCACGTCCCCCTCAAAAAGCCTTCTATAGAGTCGCTTTTTGCCTGCGACGACCAGCATCTCGGGGGAAATATCCGTCCCGTCGACGGGGCCGATCCCCGCCTTGGCAAGGAATTTGGCGACAAGGCCGGTCCCCGCGCCGATATCAAGGATGTTCCCCGGCCCGCCGCTTTGCCGATAAAGCTCGGCGATCACCGCTGGCATCCGGTAGTCCATGTCTTGGGCAAAGGTCTTGTCATAGGTTTCGGCCCAAGCGGAATAGACGCGCCGGTTGTCGTCCGGTGTTTCGATGGCGTAGGCGGATTCGAGATCGGGGGTGTTCTGTGTCATGCCAAGATGCTGCAGGATCGTCGCGGCCTGTCAACTACACTTGCATCAGGTTCGCCGGCCAGACATGACTAGACCATGACCAAAACGCTTCTTTCCATCGGCCACGGATATTCGGCGCAGGGCCTTGCGGAACGCCTCTTGCCGCAAGGCTGGCGGATCATCGGCACCACGCGCTCGGCGGAAAAGGCCGAGGCGCTTCGCGCGGCGGGAATTGAGCCTCTGCTTTGGCCCGGCGGCGATCTGCGCCCTTCGATCCGCGCGGCGAGCCATATCCTGACCTCCGTCGCGCCGGTGGACGGCATCGACCCCGTTTTGGCCCATGTTAGAGACGAAATTGCCGCCAATGCTGCGCGGATCGAGTGGGTTGGTTACCTCTCGACGACGGCGGTCTATGGCAACCATGGCGGCGGCTGGGTCACGGAAGACTCGCCCCTCACCCCTGCCACCGAGCGTGGCAAGGCGCGAGTGGCGGCCGAGGCGGAATGGGGTGCGATCGCCGGCCTTCCGCTACACATCTTCCGCCTTGCCGGCATTTATGGCCCCGGTCGCGGACCTTTCGCCAAAGTTCGAAACGGCACAGCGCGGCGGATCATCAAGCAGGGGCAGGTTTTCAGCCGGACCCATGTCGAGGATATCGCGCAAGTGCTCGAGGCCTCGATTGGCCGCCCCAACCCCGGAGCGGCCTACAATGTGTGTGACGACGATCCCGCGCCGCCCGAGGATGTAATCGCCTATGCCGCCGAGCTTTTGGGCGTTTCGATCCCACCGGCCGAAGATTTTGAGACCGCCGAGATGACGCAGATGGCCCGCAGCTTCTATGCGGAATCAAAAAAGGTCAGCAACGAGCGGATCAAATCAGAGCTGGGCGTCGCCCTACTCTATCCTAGCTACCGCGCCGGATTGGATGCGCTTCTGGCCCGAGAATCCGGCGGCTGAGCCAACCAAGCCCCGAAAAGATCGTCAGGAAGAACAGCGCGACAACGAGGTTCGTTACATAGAATTCGAGCCTGCCCGCCCATTCGAGGTTGTTCAGGAAGTTGTAGGGCAGGCCCGAGGTGACGCTGCCCATCGGGCGATCGTTCATCGGCGCGACAACGCGTTCGACCCAGATCACATAGCCGATGATCGCGAAGGTCAGGATACCGGCCGACCGCAGAGGGCGGCGGAACGAGCGGTGGATGAAGATCGCGTCGATCCACTGAAGAAGCGGCCCGAGGGCGTGCATATAGTATTCAAGCCACCAGCGGCCCAGTTCGCCGTCTGACGTGACCGACAGCGGATCGGCGAAATAGAGGCGCCAATAAAGGAGAACGACCATCGTATTGAGAACGGTCGCAACGCCGACAAACCCCTCCCACCGGTGATCGACCTTGTTCAGCGAAAAGGCGAGCATCCAGACCGACGAGAACCACGAGGCATAAAGCGCCCAGATCGTGAGGTATCGGAACGGGCCGCCGAAATAGGAGAAATCAGCAAATACGAGGGTGCGGATGCCGTAAAAGCTGCACAGCAGGAATACGATCGTGCGGTAAATGACGATCGCGCGGTGGGTCGAATTATCCATGTAAACCTCAGGCGCGTTGGGTGCCTATGCTGGCAACACCCAGAACAGACAAAACTTTGGCTTCAATATCTTTGGCGTTAAGCCCAGCGACATCATACATCGCCTTGGGCGATGCCTGATCAATAAAAATGTCGGGCAAGACCATCGAACGATATTTTAGCCCGCTGTCGAAGATCCCGTGTTCGGCCAAAAGCTGGGCAACATGGCTGCCAAAGCCGCCAATTGCGCCTTCCTCGATGGTGATGAGCGCCTCGTGATCCCGCGCAAGGCCGAGGATCATTTCTTCATCCAGCGGCTTGGCAAAACGCGCATCAACCACGGTGGGCGAGATGCCCCGCGCAGCAAGCGCTTCAGCGGCGAGCGTTACTTCCTGAAGGCGGGTGCCGAGAGACAGGAGGGCAACGCCCTTGCCCTGCCGGATCATCCGCGCCTTGCCGATCTCGAGCGGCTTGGCACCCACCGGAATCTCGACCCCCACGCCTTCGCCCCGCGGGAAACGGAAGGCAATCGGGCCTGCATCATATTCGGCGGCGGTGACAACCATCCGCACAAGCTCGGCCTCGTCTGCCGCGGCCATCACCACGAAATCGGGAAGGTTGGCGAGGAAGGCCACATCAAAGCTGCCCGCATGGGTCGCGCCATCCGCGCCGACAAGACCGGCGCGGTCGATCGCGAAGCGGACCGGCAGGCGCTGGATCGCCACATCGTGCACGACCTGATCATAGCCGCGCTGAAGGAAGGTCGAATAGATCGCGCAGAAGGGACGCATCCCACCAGCGGCAAGGCCGGCGGAGAAGGTCACGGCGTGCTGTTCGGCGATGCCCACATCGAAACAGCGGCTCGCATAGCGCTCCATAAAGCGGTTTAGGCCGGTGCCGTCGGGCATAGCGGCGGTCACGGCGCAGATCTTGGGATCCTTGGCGGCCAAGCCCACGAGCGTATCGGCAAAGACGCTGGTATAGCTTGGCGCGTTCGAGGGCGCTTTGGCCTGCTTGCCCGTGACCACATCAAACCGCGCGGTGGCGTGGCCCTTGTCCTGCGCCCGCTCGGCGGGGGCATAGCCCTTGCCCTTCTTGGTGATCGCATGGATCAGGACGGGGCCGTGCGCCCGCGCCTTGACGGTGCGCAGAACGGCCAGAAGCTGGTCCATGTCGTGCCCGTCAATCGGGCCGACATAGCTGAAGCCCAGCTCTTCAAAAAGCGTGCCGCCCACGGTCATGTGCTTGAGCATATCCTTGGCGCGCTTGGCACCTTCACGGAACGGCTCGGGCAGAAGGCTTACCGCGCCTTTCGCGGCGGCTTTCAATTCTTGAAACGGCTCGCCTGCGTAAAGCCGCGAGAGATAGGACGACATGGCGCCGACCGGTTCGGCAATCGACATCTCGTTGTCATTGAGGATCACAAAGAGCCGCTTTTTCAGGTGGCCCGCGTTGTTCATCGCCTCGAAGGCCATGCCGCCGCTCAGCGCCCCGTCACCGATCACCGCAATCGCGTCGCCAAGCCCGCCCTCGCAATGTCCGCCTAGATCACGCGCGGCCGCAAAGCCGAGTGCGGCGGAGATCGACGTCGAAGAATGGGCGGTGCCGAATGGATCGTAGGGCGACTCAGAGCGTTTGGTGAATCCCGAAAGCCCGCCCTCTTGGCGCAGCGTGCGGATACGGTCGCGGCGGCCGGTCAGGATCTTGTGGGGATAGCTCTGGTGGCTCACGTCCCAGATGATCTTGTCCTTCGGAGCATCGAAAACGGCGTGCAGCGCCACGGTCAGCTCGACCACGCCGAGCCCGGCGCCCAGATGCCCGCCGGTTTCGGAAACCGCGCTGATCGTCTCGGCGCGCAGTTCGCCCGCCAGCTGAACAAGCTGGGCGTCCGACAGCGATTTCATGTCGGCGGGCGATTGGACCTTGTCCAAAAGCGGTGTGGAGGGTCTGTTGCTCATGCGTGGCCTTGTTACCTATCCCGCGCGATAACGAAACGCGCCACATCCCGCAAGGTTTCCGCGTCGCTACCATAGACAGCCAGAGCGTCGCAGGCTTCGGTCACAAGGTCATTCGCCAGCTGTTTTGCGCCATCCAGACCAAGGTGCGATATGAAGGTCGCTTTGCCGGCCTCGGCGTCTTTCCCGACAGCTTTGCCCACCGAGGCCGCGTCGCCTTCAACGTCGAGAATGTCATCGGCAATCTGGAACGCACGCCCCAGCGCATCACCGTAGATCTTAAGAGGCCGCAGGTCGGAACGCGCCATGCGTGGCCCCGCGAGGGCCGACCATGTGATCAGCGCACCGGTTTTGCCCGATTGCAGCGCTTCAACCTCGGCAAGGCCCAGCGGCGTTGAGGCGGTTTCAGCGGCGATATCCATCGCCTGCCCGCCAACCATTCCAGCCACACCCGCCGCCTTGGCAAGGCCCCGCGCCAGATCAAGCCGCGCCTCGGCGCTGCATTCGGTTCCCAAAACAAGCTCGAAGGCCAGCGATTGCAGCGCATCGCCCGCAAGAACCGCCGTTGCCTCATCCCATTTGCGGTGCACGGTCGGACGGCCGCGCCGCAGATCATCGTCGTCCATGCAGGGCAGATCATCATGGATCAGAGAATAGGCGTGAAGGCATTCGATCGCTGCAGCGGCCGGGATCGCGGCCCCCGCGCCAATGCCATGCAGCCGTGCCGTTTCCAGCACCAGAAAGCCGCGCAGGGATTTACCACCCTCGATCGCATAGGACATAGCTTTTGCGACAGGCAGATCGAACTCAGCCAACGCGGCTTTGACATAGGCATCGACGGCCAGCGATGTCTGCGCCAGCGCCTGATCAAGCGGCATAGGCTTTGCAGCCAACATGGTATTATCCAGCGTCGAGGGGGGCGGTTCCCGTCGGGGCGCCATCTGCGCCAAAGGTGATCTTGGCGACCTTCTCTTCCGCTTCCTTCAACTTGGCCTCGCAGCGCGCCTTGAGCTTTGCGCCCCGCTCGTAGAGGGCAATCGACTCATCAAGCGCGACTTCGCCGCGTTCGAGCCTGGCGACAACTGCCTCTAGTTCCTTGATGGCCTGCTCAAAGGAAAGGTCTTCGACCGGAATCTCCGTCATGCGGCGCGCTCCTGTAATGTCTTCACGTGTGCGGCCGCGCTTTCGGCCAAGGCTTCAAGATCATAGCCCCCTTCGAGGGCAGATACCACGCGCCCGTCGGAAACTTCGCCCGCAATATCGCAGATGCGGTTTGTGACCCATGCGAAATCAGCCGTCTCTAGGCATATATTGGCGAGCGGATCGGCGCGATGGGCGTCAAAACCGGCCGAGACGAGAATCAGATCAGGCTTGAAGGCGCGAAGGCGCGGAAAGACCTGCGCCTCATAAATTTCGCGAAACTCTTTTGAGCGAGTACCCGCCTTGAGCGCGATGTTGAGCACATTGTCATGCTCGCCAGTATCCGAGGGATCGCCTGTGCCGGGATAGAGCGGCATTTCGTGAGACGAGATGAACAAAACCCGTGGATCCTCTTGCACGAGATCCTGCGTTCCATTGCCGTGGTGGACATCGAAGTCGACGATGGCAACCCGTTTGAGACCGTGATGATCGAGAGCGTGCATTGCGCCGATAGCGATATTGCCAAAGAGACAAAATCCCATCGGCGTTTCGCGCTCGGCATGGTGGCCCGGCGGGCGAATGGCAGCAAAGGCGTTCTGGACTGCTCCACCCAGAACCAGATCGACGGCCTTCACCACGGCACCTGCGGCGCGATAGGCGGCGGCCAGCGATCCGGGCGACATGAATGTATCGGGATCAAGCGTGGCGATCCCGCTTTCCGGCGCGCGGCGCCTGAGATAGTCGATATGCGCCTTGGGATGGACGCGCAGAATATCGCCATCAGCAGCCATTGGAGCAGAAAACCGCTCGAGTGGGATGCCCTCGAGCGCACCAAGCACGGCATCAAGCCGCGCCACCTGTTCCGCGTGGCCGGGTGGCGTGATATGGCCGAGACAATCAGGATGTGTGATCAATGCGGTTGCCATGGCGCATTGGAACAGAAATCCTGAAGCAATAACAAGCGAGGACTTCATGCGCGCGGTCTTGATCTTTGTACTGGTCTTTTTCGGATCCGGCGCCCCCGCGCAGGAAGCAGGTACAACGAGTCTGTCCCTCGATCTGAACGGCGACGGAATCGTGGAAGGCTTTGCGCTTCTGATCTCGGAGTCGGGCGATGCGGACCTTCTGATCAGCCAGACGGGCGGCAACGATGTCTATGCCGAGGGTCTTGCCCGTACTGGCCCCGGCGCCGATTTGCCCCAGCTTGCCATTCGGGGCGACGGACAGATCACGATCACCTCGCATCACGACGCATCCGGCCCAATCCGCTGGACCGAGATTCTGACCCTCGGCTTTCCGGACGGCAGCTATCGGATCACCGCCTATAGCTATGTCTGGTGGAGCGAGACCGATCTGGACGCCTTCGGCTATTGCGAGCTTGATCTACGCTTGGGAAAGGGAACGATCCAGCAGAACGGCCAGCTCCCCTTCGAGCTATTGACCGAGGTTCCCGCGCTTCCGGCGGTCATGTGGGCCTCGACCGAAAAGGTTATGCCAATCGATTGTCCTTAGGACAAATCGGGCGCGAGCATATAGCCCGCACCCCGCACGGTTTGCAGATATCGGGGCTGGCGGGGATCGTCTTCAATCTTGCGGCGCAGGCGCGTGATCTGGACATCAACGGCGCGTTCCTGTGTCTGAGAGCCCGAATTCCCAAGCTCGCTTACAAGATGCGCGCGGCTCACCGGCTCTGACAGGTTGGCCGTAAATATCTTCATGAGCTGGCTTTCGGTCGACGTCAGGCGCACCAGCGCCTCGCCCCGCCACATCTCGCCCCGTTCGACATCATATCGCACCGCCCCAAAATGGATGACCTTTGGCCGGACGATCGCAGGCTCTGAGGCGGGGCTGCGGCGCAGGATCGCCGCGATCCGCAGGAGAAGCTCTTTCGGCTCAAACGGCTTGCCGAGATAGTCGTCCGCGCCAGCCTCCAAACCGGCGATGCGGTCCGACGTTTCAGCGCGAGCCGTCAGAAGAAGGATCGGCGTGCTGATCCGCTGCCGCAGATCGCGGCACAGCGAAATCCCGTCCTCGCCCGGCATCATCACATCCAGAACGATCAGATCGAACTCGAGGCCCGAAAGAATGCGCCTTGCGTGTTCGGCGTCGCGCGCGGAGGTGACGAGAAAGCCGCTCTTGATCAGGAACTGCTGAAGAAGGCCACGGATGCGTTCGTCATCATCGACGATCAGGATGTGGCTGCGGTCGGCTATCATGCGCCGCGATCCTTCAGGGTGTCGTAGTGGCGGCGCAAGTCCTGATCCATCATGGCTTCAAGAACCTGCCGGAAACCGGCGACCGCCACAGGGCCGGCTGCGCGATAGGCCGCGCGCATCCTGTCGCGCTGGGCGTCGGACAAAGACCGCTCAAGCTGGGCGCCTTTCTCGGTCAGATGCAGGTGACGCTCGCGCTTGTCTTGTTTGCCGACGCGGCTTTCAACAAGGCCATCCTCGATCAGAGTCCGCAACACGCGATTGAGCGACTGTTTGGTCACGCCAAGGATCGAGAGAAGGTTGTTGACCGTGGTGCCGGGGCTTCGATGGATAAAGTGGATCGCCCGATGATGGGCGCGCCCGTATTCTATATCGGCCAGAATCCGGTCAGGATCGGCGGTAAAGCCGCGATAGGCAAAGAACATTGCCTCGATACCTTTCCTGAGCTGCTCGTCTGTAAGGAACAGGAGCGATTGGCCGCTCTGGCTTATCGGGTTATCGGGCATTCAAACTCCTCCGTCTTGCGTTGAGGATAAGTCAGCCTTGTTGACATTCCAAGACTCAACTGTTAGCGAATTCGGGAAATCGCGCAACATTATGTCCGCTGCGGACCTAATGGCGTAACAAATGGAAATTCGAAAGGGATTAAAATGGCTGGTTCCTACGCCGACCGCGACGGCAAGATCTGGATGGATGGCAAGCTCATCGAATGGCGCGACGCCAACATTCACATCCTCACCCATGCGCTGCACTATGCCTCATCGGTATTCGAGGGCGAGCGTTGCTATGAGGGCAAGGTCTTCAAAAGCCGCCAGCACTCGGAGCGCCTGCTCAAGTCGGGCGAGCTTATGGACATGAAGATCCCCTATACCGTGGACGAGATCGAAGCAGCCAAGCGCGCCGTTCTTGATGCCAACGGCCTGACCAACGCCTACCTTCGTGTTGTCGCTTTCCGCGGCGCAGGCGAGGACATGGGCGTCTCGGCCCGCCGCAACCCGATCCGCATGGCTGTTACGGCATGGGAATGGGGCAGCTACTATGGCGATGCCAAGATGAAGGGCGCCAAGCTCGACGTTGCCAAGTGGAAGCGCCCGAGCCCCGAGACGATCCCGACCGCCGCCAAGGCCGCGGGCCTTTATATGATCTGCACCATGTCCAAGCACGCCGCCGAGGAAAAGGGTTGTTCGGATGCGATGTTCTTTGATTATCGCGGCTATGTGGCCGAGGCGACCGGCGCCAACATTTTCTTCGTCAAGGACGGCGAGGTTCACACGCCCCTGCCCGACGCGATCCTCAACGGCCTTACCCGCCAGACGGTGATCGGAATGCTGCGCGACCGCCAGATCAAGGTCCACGAGCGGCATATCCTGCCCTCGGAGCTCGACAGCTTCGAACAGTGCTTCCTCACCGGTTCGGCCGCAGAGGTTACACCGGTCGGCCAGATCGGCGATTGGAAATTCGAGGTCGGCGCGCTGACACGCGAAACGGCGGAAGCCTACGACAAACTCGTTCGTAGCTAGTTTCCCCTTTATAGACACTGAAGAGGCCGGGCATTGCCCGGCCTTTTCTATCCGTTGGGGCTCATCGCCTTGCGCTGTTTGGCGCGCTCAAGGCCAAGGTAGTGTTCGCGCAGGATGATGATCACGCCGGCCGCGATGATGATGCTCGCGCCCAGCAACATGACCGTGGTCGGCACCTCGCCGAAGACGAAGAACCCAACGCCGATCGCCAAGATCATCGAGGTGTATTCGAAAGGCGCAATCACGCTGGCATCGGCAAGCCGATAGCTCGAGGTCAGAAGGATCTGCCCGACCCCGCCCAAGAGACCAGCGATAATCAGGAAGATCGCCTCTCGCGGCGCGGGGATCACCCAGCCCCAGAAGATCGTGACGGTGGAAAGGGCGGATGCGGTAACGGAAAACCAGAACACGATTGTCGCCGTGCTTTCTGTCGCAACCAGTTTGCGGACAAAGACCTGAGCCAGCGAGGCAAAGAACGCTGCCCCAAGAACAACCATCGCGCCTAGCGCCTCGCGGGCGTCTGCTCCGGACGCCCCCACGGTCAGACGAGGCGACAGGACGATCAAAACACCCGCCATCCCGAGCGCGACGGCCCCAAGGCGGTAGATGCCCACTTTCTCGTTCAGAAACATCGCCGCGAAAATCACAACGAGAAGCGGCGAGGCATAGCCGATTGCCGTGACCTCGGGCAGCGGCAAAAGACCGAGACCCGCAAACCCGAGCCCCATCGACGTTGTCCCGATCAGACCCCGCCAGAAATGCCCGAGTGGATTGTTTGTTCTGACCCCGAGATGCAGCTCACGCCGCATCGCCAGCCAAACAACGATGACCGGAATCGCAAAGAAAGACCGAAAGAACACGGCCTCGCCGGGCGGCACATGGCCCGCCGTTGCCTTGATAAGGCTGGACATGGCGACAAAGACGCAGACCGAGGCGACTTTGAGAAGGATGCCGCGAAGAGGATGCATTGGGTCTCCGGAGTTTCGGACACCCTAGGTCGGCATTCGCGCAAGGAAAAGTGCGATCAGGCGGTCTGGCCGCGCTCGATCCGCAGATATTCCTTTACCACCTTGCCGGTTCGAGGGGCATGAGCCTTTTGGAACCAGGGGTTCTCGTGCTCGCTCCGCGCCTCGCGGCGGGCGATCCCGATAAACTGTTTCAGGCGATCGCCGCTGTCATAATCATGCGGCTTGTCGATGATGTGACGCTCCATGGCTTTCCACCATCATTGGAAGGCCAGTTTAGCACGGCTTTACGCCCCGTCAGGGCCTTTGGCGGATTGCAGGCGGATTGCCGCCCATCTGGCCGCCTCGGCAACCACCGGATCGGGATCGTCCACAAGGCATAAAACAGTATCTAACAAGGCCAAATCGCCACTATTCCCGATCGCATAAAGGACATTTCGGACAAAGCGATCACGGCCGATCCGCTTGATCGGACTGCCCGAAAACAGAGCCCTGAAGGCCGCATCGTCCAGCCCAGCAAGCTCGGATAGACGCGGTTCTAGCAACTCGTCGCGCGCCGCATAGCGAATCTCGCGGGCCGCCACTGCAAACTTGTTCCACGGGCAAGCGGCAAGGCAATCGTCGCAACCATAGATGCGGTTGCCTAGAAGCGGGCGCAGCTCGGGGTCCACCGGCCCGTCGTGTTCGATGGTCAGATAGGAGATGCAGCGCTGCGCGTCGATCTGATAGGGCGCCGGAAAAGCGGCGGTCGGACAGGCATCAAGGCAGGCAGTGCAGGACCCACAATGGCTCACTTCAGCCTTGTCAGGCTCTATTTCTAGGGTCGTAAAGATCGCGCCAAGGAAGAACCAGCTTCCCAGATCGCGCCCCAGAAGATTGGTGTGTTTGCCCTGCCAGCCAAGGCCGGCGGCCTGCCCAAGCGGTTTTTCCATCACCGGCGCGGTATCGACGAATACCTTAATCTCGGTCCCGGGCGCCTGCTCGATCAGCCAGCGCCCAACCGCCTTGAGCCGTTTCTTGACGATGTCATGATAGTCGCGGTTGCGGGCGTAAACGGAAATTGCGCCGCGATCGGGTCGGCCTACAATCTCCATCGGGTCTTCGTCGGGCGTATAGGCCTCGGCCAACATGATGACCGACCGCGCGTCGGGCCAAAGCGCTGCCGGGTCCCCGCGCCAGTTCATCCGCTCGGCCATCCAGCCCATCTGCCCATGCCGCCCTTCGGCGATAAACTTCGCCAGACGCTCTTTGGCTTCGGGGATCGCATCAGGGTGGCAAACGCCCATCGCCGAAAATCCTGCCTCAAGGGCATAGGCGCGGATTGCCTCTTTCACCGTGCCAACCTTGGGGCCAGCAGCGGATCAGAAATCGAGATCGGCATAATGCGCCGGCGGACGGAAGCCGGGAATCTGGTCGGCAAGGATCGAGCGGAAGGCCGGGCGCGATTTGATCTTGGCGTACCAGTCTTTGACGACCTCGGAGCGGTTCCAATCCACGTCCGAGATATAGTCAAGGCAGGATAGATGCGCGGCGGCCGCAAAATCGGCCAGCGTCATCTCGTTGCCGGCAAGCCAGCGGCGCTTGTCGAGAAGCCAGGCCATATAGTCGAGGTGAAACTTGATCGCTTTTGCGCCCGCTTTGACATTGGCGCTGTCGGGATAGCCATTGCCTTTGATCTTGCGGAACACCCGCTCGCCCAGAAGCTTGGACGTCACCTCTTCGTTGAACTTGCCGTCAAACCAAGCCACCAGCCGCCGCACCTCATAGCGCCCCTCGGAATCGCGCGGCAGGAGCGGCGGGGTCGGGTTGGTTTCCTCGAGGTATTCGCAGATCGCCTGGCTCTCCGACATCATCAGATTGCCGTATTTGAGCACGGGGATCATGCCCGCCGGATTGCGGCGAAGGAATTCGGGCGACTGCTCCCAATACCGTTCCTCGACCAGCTCGACCTCGATCTTCTTCTCGGCGAGGCAAAGCCGCACTTTTCGGGAAAACGGGGAAAGGGGGTAATGGTACAGTCGGTTCATCGCAAATCTGCCTGTCGGGTTAGGTCTTCAATGCCGCATGGGCCCGCGCGGATCAATCCCGCGCAGCTATTTCAAAGCAGGCAGCTCGGCCATCTGCCTCGATCGTGGCGGCCCCATCGACGATCTTTCCCGCCTGAGAGCGAACGAAACTTGAGGGGTTCGATGCCGAACGGTTCTTGGGGTCAGGCAGGATTGCGGCAAGGCGGGCGGCCTGCGTTGGAGTCAGGTTTGAGGCGGAGATGTCGAAGTAGTGCTGCGCGGCGGCCTCGATACCAAAGACACCTTCGCCAAACTCGGCCACGTTGAGATAGACCTCGAGGATGCGCCGCTTGGTCCAGACCGCCTCGACCAAAGGCGTCAAAAGCGCCTCAAGCGCTTTGCGCGTCCAACTCCGGCCTTGCCAAAGATAGACGTTCTTCACCGTCTGCTGGCTGATCGTGGAGGCCCCGCGCTGTTTGCCTTGATCAAGCGCCTTGCGGATCTCGGCCAGATCGAGCCCCCAGTGCAAACAGAAATTGGCGTCCTCCGCCGCGACGACCGAGCGGGCGGCGACCGGCGCGATCTCTTCGATCGGTGCCCAGTCGTGTTCGATGACGCCAAGGCGGATGCGTTCGGCGAGCATATAGGGGGTGCGTACCGGATTGAGGATAGCAAAGATAACCAACATGAAGGCTACAAAGCCGACAAGCCCGAGCGCACCACGCTTGGTCCACGGTAGAACCTGCCCACGCCAATCAATATCGCGATACCACGCCTTCTTGGGGGCGGGCTTCTTCGCCTTTTTAGAGGCTGGTTTTCTCTTGCGAGCGGGTTTGGGATCGGTGACCATGCGCGCCTCTATAGTGCCTCGGCCGAGTGCCGCAAACCCCATTCGCAAAAGCAAACCGCGGCCCCAAAGGGCCGCGGCGTTTTTGGCTGCAAGGTCGGCTATTCGGCCGGCATCGCCTTCTCTTCGATCGCCAAAGAATGCGGCAGGTGCACCAACATCTCTTTGGGGCAAATCTGGATGAAATTGCCGCGCTCGCTTTCCCAGTGCTGAAGGATATCGGCTGCCTTGCGGCTTCCGGTTTCCTTGGCATGGCGCTCGATCAGGGCATAGAGCTGATCGTGCCAGTGATCGACCGTCACCGGACAGGTCACGAGGCTTTCCATGTTGATGAGCGGCGCACA
>Ga0233450_10002834_pt1 | contig 16764 bp, 7 predicted proteins | sample 011ome_30_FD_189956 | JGI IMG/M metagenome (GOLD analysis project Ga0233450, IMG submission 189956) | Coastal salt marsh microbial communities from the Groves Creek Marsh, Skidaway Island, Georgia - 011501CT (spades assembly) | ecosystem: Environmental > Aquatic > Marine > Intertidal zone > Salt... | reverse complement strand
GAGCGCGGCGTGTTGCATCGGGAGGATTTGCAACGCGTTGGAGTTGAAGCACGATATCGTTTAATTTTTTTAAAGAGAAGAATTGAGATCATCTTCTGAGTAGCAGTACACGCACAAACACACACAGAGAGAGAGAGAGAGAGAGAGTTCATTTGTATTGGATTTGTGCGATACTAATATATAGCGTAGTCAGCAGCAAAAGTTTAATAAAAAAAGAGAGGCAAGGCAAACCAGAATGGAATAAGTCACAAACAAGGCAAAAAAGGGCAGACTTTTGTGACTTTTGGGCTTGCAAAAATCCTCATTCATTTCTCGAAGGTACGCGTTTGGAAAGACACGCACGAACAACGATAGATAGATCCCTCTTCTCGTTTTTTTTAAAGTTTGAATAGTAATTCCATTTTCGAGGCGCATTGCGGATCGTTTGAATTGATCGAGGTGATTTCGCATCTTCCTCGCGCGCGACGCGTTTCGCATTGTCAAATTTGTCCTTTGACGGCTTTCTCCGCTTTTTTTTTATTCCTTTGAAACCAATCGCGCGAAAATCTAACCGCTTTTCTTCTCTCTCTTCTCTCCAGGCTTTAAGTTTCGTGTATAAATCACAAACGTCACGCAAGATGGCGCGTTCGAAGAAAGATACTTCAGCCGAGGTAGGATTTATGTGTTCGCGTGTGGGCGTTTGAGTGCGATTTCCGCGCGTTTTTTTTTCAATCGCGGTGGTGGTTGTTATCCGTCTCGAACTTTTCGGGGGCGTCGTTTGGTTCCGTCGTTCCGCACTTTTTCCAATTAAAAAACAAATTGACCTCGACGGGTCTTTTTTCTCTCTTTCTTTCGTCCTCGTCCAACTCGTAACTCACACAAAACGCGACTCTAAAACGTCATCGCTCTTTAACAACAGGATGAGCGCAAAGCGAATTTGCGTAAAGATATCGATTTTGTCGAGCACACGTGGCCGGCAGAAAAGCTCTACTCGCACTTTGGGTGCACCCTGGAGAAAGGTTTATCGAGCGAACAGGTTTTAATCAACCGCGGTAAATATGGCGAGAACCGATTGACTCCGCCGGCGTTGACGCCGTGGTACATTCAGTTTTTGCTGCAGTTCGCCAACTTTTTCGCCGCTTTGTTGTTAGCCGGTGGGACCTTGTGTTTCATCGGCTATGGCATCGATACGGAGAAGGATCAAACCAACTTGTTTTTGGGCATCGTCTTGTACGCCGTCGTAACTATTACGGCGACTTTCTCGTACTTGCAAGAGGCCAAGTCGGAGAAGATCATGGAAGGGTTCAAGAACATGATTCCAAAGAAGTGCAAGTGCATTCGCGACGGTAAGAACACCGTCGTTGATGCGTGGGAGTTGGTTCCGGGAGACGTCGTCGATTTGCTCGACGGCGACCAGGTGCCGGCGGATATTCGCGTCATGTCGGCAAACGAATTGAAGGTGGACAATTCTTCTTTGACTGGTGAATCCGAACCACAAGATCGCTCGACGGATTTGGCCAAGGACTCGCAAGGTAACTTGGTCATGCAACCGTTGGAGGCGAGCAACTTGTGCTTTTATACCACGATTATCAACTCCGGTTCCGGGAGAGGCGTCGTTATTGGATCCGGTGACCGCACGGTCATGGGTCAAATCGCTGGTTTGGCCACGGAAACGTCCAACGAAGCGTCGCCGATTAACGTTGAAATCTCCAAGTTCATTCAGTTGATTTCCGCCGTCGCCATTACCTTGGGCGTCGTGTTTTTCATCATCGGTTTAACCAACGGGACGGACATTATCCAAAATGTTGTGTTTATGATTGGTATCATCGTTGCGAACGTGCCGGAAGGTTTGTTGGCGACCGTTACCGTGTCTCTCGCGTTGACCGCGAAACGTATGCACACGAAGAACGTTTTGGTGAAGAACTTGGAAGCGGTTGAAACTTTGGGTTCGACCACTATCATCGCCTCGGATAAGACTGGTACTTTGACGCAAAACAGAATGACTGTTATGCACGTATGGGTCGATAACGAAACGTATTTGTGTCCAGCCGGGAAGAACATTCCGGATTTGGCGGTTTTGTCGCAAACTCCTGCGGATGAACCGTACTACGACGCAAGCTCCCCGGGCTTCAAACGATTGTTGCAAGTCGCGACGTTGTGTAACAACGCCGAGTTTTTGACTAAAAACGACGACGGCTCGTACATGGACTTGAAGGCGGAAATGAACAACCCGAACTTCAACATCTTGAAGCAAGCCGCAACTGGTGACGCTTCCGAGCAAGGCTTGTTGAAGCTCGTGCAACCGTTGAATGATGCGTTGGAAACCAGAGCCGCGTGCCCAAAGATTTTCGAAATCAAGTTCAACTCCACGAACAAGTGGCAATTGTCCATTCACTCTCAAGGTGCCGGCAGACCGCCGTTACTCGTCTTGAAGGGTGCTCCGGAGAGAGTGCTCGGCATGTGCAAATCGTACTTTGCCAAGGGCGAAGTGAAGGAAATCAACGCGTCGTACAACAAGACGTACACGGAAGCGTACGAAGGTTTGGGCGGCCGCGGTGAACGCGTGTTGGGATTTGCCTACAAAGAGTTGACCGGAATGAAGGACGATTTTAAGTTTTCCAACAAGCCGGCTCCGAACTTTACCATGAACGATTTGACTTTTGTTGGTTTAATCTCATTGATTGATCCTCCGAGAGAAGGCGTCCCTGAAGCCGTCATCAAGTGCAACCGCGCTCGCGTGAAGGTGTACATGGTGACCGGCGATCACCCGATCACCGCAGCGGCTATTGCGAAGCAAGTCAACATTATTTCGCAAGAGAACATCGACAGTGGCGATGCCATCGTCGTTAAGGGCGATACTATTCGTGAGTGGACGGAAATCGCCGACCCCGTTGAACAACAAAAGAAGTGGGACGCAGCGCTCGATCACAAACAAATCGTCTGGGCGAGAGTGTCTCCGGCGCACAAGTTGTTGATCGTTGAGAACTGTCAGCGCAGAGGTGAAATCGTTGCCGTCACTGGTGATGGTGTGAATGATGCGCCGGCGTTGAAGAAGGGTGATATTGGTGTTGCCATGGGTATCGCCGGTAAAGACGTTTCCAAGGAAGCGGCTGATATGATTTTGATGGACGATAACTTTGCGTCCATCGTCAACGGCGTCGAAGAAGGGCGATTGATCTTTGATAACTTGAAGAAGTCCATCGCGTACACTTTGTCGTCGAACATTCCGGAAATTGCGCCGTTTTTGATTTACATCACGGCGAAATTGCCGTTGCCGTTGTCAACGGTTTTGATTCTCTGTATCGATCTTGGTACGGATATGGTCCCTGCCATCTCTCTCGCTTACGAGACCAAGGAGGCAGATATCATGGACCGCCCGCCGAGAAATGCGCAAACTGATCGTTTGGTCAACTTCCGTTTGATTTCGTTCGCGTACTTGCAAATCGGTATGATCCAAGCCTTAGCCGGCTTCTTCGTCTACATCATCGTCCTCAACGATTACGGCTATGCGCCGAACATCTTGATGGGCAACGGTTTGGAATGGTTCAAGCACTCCGTCATGTGTACCATCAACGGCGACGGGAGTCCGAAAGAGTGCGGTTTCGGTTGCGAAGGTGAGGATTGGGAGAGAGGTTACTGCGAAGGCGGTTGCCAAGTTCCCGTCACCAGTGAGGTCGATCCGTTCATCGAGTTCACCTCTGCTGGTTTCAGAGGTGACGGTGAATACACTTGCAACAGAGCGTGCTCGAACTACGCCAGTATTCCTTCGGATAAACTTACTGACGCGGAAAAGACGCGGTTTGATACGCTTTGCGCGATTGACAGCACGTGGGGCTTTGCCGATCGTGGTTTCGCGGATAAGGACGCTATCGCTCCGGCGGGTGCCATGTATTTCTGGAACGGCCAGCTACAACCCTTACCGAACAAGAACTACCAAAGTTCTGCTTTGGAATACGCGCAATGCGCGTACTTCATCTCCATCATCATCGTCCAATGGGCCGATTTGTTGATTTGCAAGACGAGAAAGCTTTCTCTCTTCCAGCAAGGCTTACAAAACGATTTCATGAACTTTGGTTTGTTGTTTGAAACCGTCCTCGGGGCGACTTTGGTATACACTCCAGCCTTGAACACTGTCTTTGGTACTCGACCGTTGCACATCTTGCACTGGTTTCCGGCCGTTCCGTGGTCTATGTTCATCTTCACCTACGATGAGATGAGAAAGGCGATCATGAGACAAAATCCGGACGGCTGGTTGAATTCGTACACGTACTGGTAAAAGCGACTCCGCGGAGATGAAGGAATCGTTTTATCGCAAACGGTGATAAACGAGAACACACAGAAGAAAAACAATGAAAGTAATCACAATATAATTTTAGGTTGAGGGAAGTCTGTCCTCGCGTTCATTAGCACAGTTTATAGAGCAACGGACGTTTATTTTTTTCAGGCGGTTTTTTCAAGTAGATTAAAAGATTTTGGTTTTAATACGCAAAATTCACACATCGCCCGTTTGTCAAATCAGTCAATCATCAAAACGTTTCTTCGTTTTCCTTATCGCTGTCGACGGCGTTGTCTTCTTCTTCTTCTTCTTTTTCTTCTTCTTCTTGTCCTCCTCCCTCCGTATTGTTCACGTCTGCGCCCCATTTCGTATTCGGCTCGCATTCGTGAAAATACTTCCTCTTCAACGCGCCGTGATCCCACAACGCTCCGCACCCTTCGTCGTGCGCCTCGAATCGATGCACTTCCCCGTTTTCCTTCGTCGCTCTCGAATACGCCGGCCCGTGTCGCATTCTGTGTTCTTTCCAGTGTTCCACGTAGCAATTCTCCGAACAAAAGAATGCTCTTTCAAAAGAATCAACGACAACTTTCATTTTGCGTTCTTTGTACATCTCCAAACACTGCGCGCACTCCAATCGCATCATCGCATCTTTCGATTTCTCGCACCCGCACCCGGAACACGATAAAGTCACCGCATATCTTGGCACTCCCCGGTCTAATTTATGGCACGCGTCCATATACGCTCGATCGCTGTCGATACCTTCGTCAAAGTCCTGGAATTTCTGATCTCCGGTTTTCTTAAAATGCGCTCGGTTCGCGTCTCTCATTTTCTGCTCGTTCTCTTTCACCGCGTCGTGCCAAAATTTATCCCAGTGAGTAAACGACCTCGTTTTCGTCGAGTTTGGCTTCGTCTTCGTCGTCTTCAAATCCTCCTTCGAGGTCTTTCGTTGATCATGCGCAGAGGCAGACATTATTATTAATATCTTTAATTTAATAAAAAGAAAATAAACGAGCGTTTTTTTTTTAATAACGAGCGAGCGTTTTTTGAAAAGAATTAACCAACAGACCCCAAAAAGAAGAAGAAGAAGACATTTTCCTCTCAAACAAACAACCAGACGCAGGACCGAGAATACTATGCTCAACGCGTGCTGCGGAGGCATCCGACCAGGACACGAAGATACTAAAGAAGGAGGAGTCTCAGGCTTGCACGATATGAGCACGATCGAGCTTCCCGTTGGACACGTGAAGATCGATCCCGAAGGTTCGTTGTTTCCATTTTTCGCGTGCGATTCAAACATCTCTCTCGCGCGCGCGATGATGATTTGGTTTTAAGTTTGTGTCGATTGAATGCAAACAAACCGCGTAATTCGTTGCTGACGTACAAGTATTACTTCTCATCGTCGTCATCATCTTTTTTTCAGACCCGTGGCCGTTGGAAACGTACAACCCACCCAAACACGTGTACAAAATGCGCGACGAGAAAACTGGATATTTGCAAACGTTCCCGTTCGAGGAGAACAACCCGATGCCGGAGGCGTTCGAGAGGACGTCGGAGTATCTCGTGAAGTTACTCGACCCGGTGATTAAACCGAAGAATTCAGAAGGAGGAGGCGAAGGAGGCGCGTCCACGAGTCAACCATCATCGTCTTCGAATACTAATAACAACGAGGGAGATCAAAAATCGAAGAAGAAGAAAGAAAAAGTAAAGAAGCAGTCTCAACCGCCGCAAGAGGAAGCGGACCCGTTCGCGAAGGCGAACTTGACGGTTGGTAAAGTGTTAGAGGCGAAAGCGGACGACGCGTGGTCGGAGAAGTTGTATCTGTGCAAAGTCTTAATCGGCGAAGACGAGGAGAAGGACGTGAAGCAAGTCGTGACTGGATTGAGGAAATACGTGAAGAGAGAAGATTTGGAAGGGAAGTTAGTTCTGACTATTATTAATTTGAAGGTAGCCAAGTTAGCCGGGGAGACGAGCGAGGCGATGATTTTAGCGACGGAGAGCGGCGAAGGCGAGAGCGTGGACGTGAAGTTGGTTAAAGTTCCAGACGGAGCGAAGATTGGCGAGAAGGCGTTCATTGAAAACGAAGAGGATAAGAAGCCGGAAACGTACCCGAAGGAGTGCAAGAGTAAGTTATGGGAGCAAGTGAAGCAAACGCTCGTGATTAAAGGAGGGAAGGCGACGTATCAAGGGAAGAATGTGGTCGTCGCGAGCGGATTCGTGACTGGCCAAGACGGCGTCGCGGACGGGGCGTTTATCAAGTAACAATGTAGCCGCTTATTTTATATATTTGATGTTATACCTCGTCGACGTTAAATCAGTATCGATCAATTGTTTACCAATTTGTTGACCAACTCTACGGAGTTTTCGCGACCGGGCGTTCCTCCGAACGTCAACGAAGAGACCCACGAGAAGGGGTCGTTCGCGTCGCTCTTTTGCGATGTCAACTCGATGGAGTATCCTGCAAATACAATCGGCCACGGTGCTTTATCGTTGTATTCGACTTCGTGCACTATCTCTTTTTTTGCGTTCAACAAGAGTAACTTTTCGCCTTTGTTGTTGAGTCTGAACGGTAACGCGGCGTCTTTGACGACGTTGCTCGCGCCTTCATTTTCGCCGTAAGCGATTTCAAACTTGGTCACATTCTTCGCAACTACGATTCTCTCTTTCGGTTTTATCGTCGTGTTCGAAGGAAACTGGAACATAGAGGACTTCGCCAGATTCTTTTCGTCCGAGAAGAACCACCCGCTCACGTCAACCTCGTCCGTTCCGCTTGGATTCAGAAACTCAACCCACTCGCCGCTGGCTTTTTTTTCGGTATCATCCGTCGTCACCTCTGGCGAAGAAGATTCCGACGACTTAGTTTTGATCGGATTGTACATGATTTCGCTGATTAGAATCGCTCCGAAATCCTCCTCCGATGGCTTTACCTTCTTCGCTTCTTTTCCTTCCACTTCAAAGAAAAACCTCGTTGTCTTTGTCGTCGTTTTTGCAAAATAAAAAAACAAAACGAAGGGAAGGCAAAAAAAGAACTTTGGGCGGTGGTGGCTTCTCCTCCTTTTCGTCGTCTTCATCGTTGGTGTTCTTGTTGTTCTTGTTCTTGTTGTCATCGTCCTCGTCGTCGTCTTTCCGTCGATGTACGTGTGTGTTCGATGAGAAGTCTTTTTTTACTCTTATATAATATACTATCAACCTCTCGTTCTTTTTTTGTGTGGGTCTCTCGTGTATTTTTCTTAATTTTGCTTTTAATTTTTTTTACTTGGTTAAACCCTGATTTTGAGCAGATGAGGGAGAGATTTCGACCTTTTTTAAAGAGAGATTTTCACCCTCTTTTGAGGAGGAGAGAAAGCCTTGTGAATTACTTTTAGCGCGACACATCCGACCAACAAGCGTCATATTCCGCACCCAAACACATTTTTATCTACACCACACACATAAAACATGTCCGCGATCGCCCAAATCACGAACAGATGCGTCTCCGTCGCGTCTGTGAGCAGAAAAACGCAAACGAAGAGAGTCGCCTCGCCGGTACGTTAGAGATTTCCGCGTGTAGTTCTTTTTTATATTTTTGATTGATTATTGTGGGTGTGTGTCATCCGGGATGTGGGAGAGGGGGAGAGATAAAATGCAGAGCCGTGTGTTTCATTCATCATCGGCGGCGACTTTTGTCGGTCGTCGTTTACGTCGCTTGGACAAAACGAATCTGGATTCGCGCGAAGGAAGTATTCGTGCGCGAGAATGTGCACGGATGCGCGCGTTCGCGTGGTCGCATGCGCGTGACCCGTTCGCGTGGTGGATATCGCTTCCCTCGTACCCCGCATAAAATAATCTCCCTCGGATCGGACTCCCCTGTGCTTTGAACGAAGAATTTGTTTTTTTTTCCTCTTTTCTTGGAGGGGCGGAGAGGATAGGATTATTTTCCTCTCTCAAACCTTTAACTATTATTTACTTCAAACGCTGACCGGAGACTTATTATTATTATTACTACTACTACTATTACAGGCGCAAGCTTCTCTCAAGCAAAAGTTTGAATCCGCGAAGGTTGTCGCGCCGGTTGTCTTGACCAACTTGGTCATGACCATGCCGGCGCACGCCGAAGCGGGTAAATTGTTTGACTTCAACTTGACTTTGCCGATCATCGCGGCGGAGTTTTTGACTTTGATGTTCATCTTGGACAAGACCATGTTTGGCCCGGTTGGTAAAGCGTTGGACGACAGAGATGAATTGATCCGATCCCAATTAGCCGCCGTCGGCGGTAACACCGAAGAGGTTGACAAATTGATTGCGGAGAAGGACCAAATCATCGGCGATGCGAGAGCCGCAGTCGGTAGAGATGTTGCCGCATTGAAGACGGAGATGGACGCGAAGATTGCCGCTGAAGCTGCGAGAGCGAAGGCTGACGTCGACCGTCAAATTGCGGACGCGATGAGTACGATTGATGCGGAAAGAGAGAGCTCCAAGGCACAAGTTGAATCCCAAGGCCAAGCCATTGCGGACCAAATTGTCGCCAAGGTTGTCGAAGTATAAAGAGTTAGAGAGAGAGAGAGGAAAACAACGACAACACAACGAAAAATTAAAAGCCGCTTTGCATCATACATACTACCACAACGCCATCACCACCACAACATCAACAACAACTATATAAATATAACTATGATACCATCATTGATTTTTAGCAGATAGATACATAAAAATGTTTTGACAATCAATCCTTACGAGTGATTTTAACTAACTTTATTAAACTACTATTCACTATTCTTATTCTTCGCCGCGCGTTTTTCAGCGCGTCTGTTTTTCGCCCCACTTCCAGGCGTTTGCTTCCTCTTTCTCGTTTTTGGCTTCGGCGTCGACGCGGACGGCGTTGGCGTCTCCTTCCCAGCCTCTATCTTCTCCCGCTTCTTTACAAAGACGGAAGAAGAGAGGGAGGAGGAAAAGAAGAAGACTTCTCGTAACTTTGCCTCTATAAGAACCTCGTTACCTTCGTTTTGAGTATTGGAAAGCATCAAATCTTCGATTGTATTTTTAATATTCTTCGCTTCGGGAGCGTTTTCATCCAGCAAGAAATCTAAGAGCAACGCCAAAGCCGCATTTACTTCTCTCCTTCTACGGCGGTCGTAATCGCTTGCGATGGTTTTCGCAAACGTTCGCACGTCCGATGAAGTGAAGAGAGCGTCTTGCAAAACATCCGGAGCGTTTAGCAGCGTCCGGCATAGAAACCGCGAGGCCACTTTCGGTTCGTTCTTCGCAGAGAAGTGTTCGTTTAACCACCCGGTTAGGTGAGAGATGGAAGCTGCAATCGATATCGCCGCGGGTTCGACCGCTGCAGTCGTCGTCGTCATTTTTGTCTCGTCTTCTTCTTCCACCAGTAAGCAAGAAAAATCAAAGCTCGAGATTTCGAGGATTTCTGCAAGCGCGGTCTTGATGGCCAGCGAAGAAGAGTCCTCGACGTCATCGTTGTTGTTATCTGCGACGACGATCAGGCGGCACAGCTCAGATACCGTGGCGAGTTGGCTGTTCAACTTGGGCCGTTTTTCCAAGCACCTTGAGACGGTGGCGTGGAGTTCGAGATATGGTTTGAAACATTTCTTCGCGACGAGATAATCCGATGTGGAATAACTGCCATCTCTCGAGTTTGATTCGCCGCGCGTGTCGCTGGATTCCAATCGAGATAAAATTGCACTTCTCACGCGTCGCACTGCGTCCACGAAATCTCGTCCAGCAAACACGAACGCGTCGGGTGCTTCTGCTAAACCTTTTAAAATCATTGCAGAGAGCACGGCCACATGACTTCGATGCTCGACGGATACATCCTGCGCCGAGGAAACCGAAGCTCGCGGGTATACGCTTTCTTCAATACGTCTCGTCAAGAATGCAACAAAGCTCACATGTTCGACAAGTTCGAGCGAGAAGGAATCGCTTACATTTTCGCACACATTCTTGATCAATCGCATGGTTCTTGACCGCACGTTGCTGTCCGCGAGCGCGTGCGAGCACGTTTGTGAGCTCAAAATTTCAAGCACAAACTGTTTCCGAAACACCCGCGAGGATAAGTTTTCTTTATCGCCCAAAGAGTGGAAGGAAGAATTGAGTTGACGAAGTGCCCAGGTTCGCTTGGTTTTCGCATCGGCATCTCCGGCGTTTACCAGCGGGAGAAACATAGGCAAACGATCGAGATCTATGGACATGCGTTTTAAGACTTGCTTGTTGGCGACGACGAAGAATTCAGATTCCGGTCGACAGGCGAGCCACATGGCTTCGGCCGCGAACGACGTCGCCGTTGTTGGCCAGACGACATCTTCTGCGTGTTGACACTTCCTTTGCATGATCATTTTTTCTTCATCATCTCGCGTGAAGATGCCGTTGTTCCACATATCGTTTGAGTTTCGAATCCATCGCAAAATGGAAAGGACTTGCGTTCGTTCGCGAAACGACGCTCGCGCCAACATCACATCGGTTAAATCGATATCTTCTCCGTCTTCGGTTTTCCCGGTGACTATACGAGTCACAATTTCATCCATGATTGATAATATCGCTCTCGCGAGACGACGAAAATTAGTATCGGTGGAGGAAAGTGCTGATATTGCAACCGAGAGAATGCCCGAACGCACACACTCTCTCGGCGAAAGCGATTCTGTTTCCAGGTTTCGCAGTGTCATTGGAAGTATCCAGGACGGATCGTACGCCAATCGGTTGATAATTTCGTTCCCATTGGTAAGCAGCACATCTTCCGTATCACTATCTTCCCAGAAGAAAAGCTTTCGTCTTTGAGGAAAAGCAGTCGCCGTCATCGCACTTCGTCTGCAATCCAAAAGCGACGTACCGATTGCATTACCGACGCGTTCTTTCAATGACGCTTTTGTATCGCTGACGTCGTCGTTGTTATCATCATCATCGTTAAATACTAGCCTACTCCAAGTACTGCCTTCGAAAAACTTTTCAGCCGCGCTTCCAAACACAAAGCCGCACTTTTTAAGAACGTCTTGTCCAGAAAGTGAATCGAGCGTTACCATAGTTCGCTTGATGCAAGAATCGAAAGCAGATGACGACGCGTTATACCCTTTAAGCAAAAGAGGTAAAACATGAACTGATTTCTCTGTCGCCCATATATCTGGCTGCGATTGCTGCGTATCCTTGTGTAGGCGATGTTTTAGTTCGAGAGACGCGTGCAGAACTTTTGCAAACCGCAGCTTCAATTCTGCAAATTGCTTTTGATTTTGCGGCGGTGAGAAGGACGACACAGAAGCAGAGACTTTCTCCGAAAGCTCGTCCACGCGTTCCCGAACAAAGTGCATCGAAGACGGATTTTGCGGAAGGGAATCCAAAAACTCATTCGTATTTTCGTATTCTTCCAACTCTCTTCGCGACAAAAGGGCGTGCTCAAATTTTTCATTCTCGCACACGCAATCGAAGCTTGACATTGCAAACTCCTCAAATACTTCACGCAGTTTATCCCTTTTCTTCATTTTCTTTGCATTATTTGGCGTGAGGGCTGCAACGATTTTAGCCATCGCTTCTACTCTGCGATGGTTTTTTAGCGTTTTCGCCTTGAGCGAGGAGGAGACAAACATTCGCGCGGCGTTGACTAATTCGATAACATCGTCTTCGTTGCTGAGCATAAAATTCTCGTTCACCGCAAAAGTGAATGCGTTGTTACAGTTGAGAACATCGGCATCATCCACATTCGCACGTTTATCCCACAACTCGAGTTCTTCTTTAATTCTATTCCCCAGAACTTGCTTGAACGTGCGGTAGTCCGCACCGGACTTCAATTCATCCAGAAGTACTAACTTTCTTAAAATAAAGCTAACGCATCTTACGCGATACACTCCAGGACAGTTCACGTCAAAGCATACGTTGAAAGCGTTCATTATATTCTCCACGCGTTCTTTCTCGAAAGTCTCTTTAAAATATTGATCCGTCAACGCATCTGAAAGTTTCTTCTCAAAAATATTCTTCTGTTTCTCGTTGTCACCATTTAATTCAATTTGAACAGCTCGAGCGGAGCACACCATATTTCCATGGGTTGTTGGATTCATTTGCTTCATAACTAACGATGCGATGTCGCTCAAGAACTCTGTTCGATCACTTTCATTTACGATGGCTCGAATAGCTGCGCACTCCGCGCATTTTCGCATGGCATCGGAGGCCGCCTTTTCAAACACGATACCGTCATCTTTAAAGTTGCAATGCCGTAAAAATGTAGCCGCGCATATCTCTCCTGCGTTTGAATTCACGAGAGCCGAGACAAACTCAGCTTCCGCGAGTACAACTTGACTTTTCTTATGTCTCTTCCTTTTCAAAATTTTCTCCAGAGCTCGAAGAGTAATTGAAGAGTACGGAGCTGCGATATTAGTATCTTGACCCGTCGACGAGTTTCTTTCAAAGATGCGCGCAAGAACACGTAGTATTGGGGCCGTATTCTCAACATCGTCTTCTCCCAATAACACCTCGAGCAGATGCGCAAGAATCTTTGATTTTCCATCAAAAGAGACGCTCTGCGAGCTCAAAGACACATCGGACACGGAAGCCATTAAAACGAAGTTTGTCATTTGCCTACTCTTTGCGATTACGTCGAGTTGAGCCTCTTCCGTAGCAAACTTTGCAAAGATGACCAAGGACTCGTTTTCGGAGTGCGTCAAAAACGCATCCGCGAGACGTTTTCGAGGAGTTGACTGCACCGCACCACATTTCTGCTCTGTATCTTCAATGCCTCTCGCCAACGCAACTGCAATTTTCGATTGGCTTTCCATATCAAAGCAGTCATGTTCCGTCCGTGACAGCTCTCTTGCAACACTGAATGAAACCGCGCTTAAAAGAGAAGCGCGACCGGATCGGCTCATCTCGTTGATCTTTCGAAGCACTTCTAGGAGAAGTCTCGTGAAATCTTCCGCCTCGTGAACGTAATTTTGCAGCAAGAGCGAATACAGTTTTGCCTTAGATTGCGCATCTAAGACGCCAGCGATCTCGACTACATCCATTTCGACGTTTTCGATCGTAAAGACCTTCGTATTCTTCGGGTTGCTCAGAAATATTTGCCGCTCTTCGCATAAAATATCGTCTATCGTCTTCATCACTTTCTTTTCACAATTTGATGCCGCTAAGCTATGAACGCCTATTTTGTTCAACGCCACTGCGTGCTTCCAGAAATCCGTCGTGCGAAGCAAACTCGCGAGAACGAGCGAGGCTGCAAATTGTCGAACGACGTCAATCTCTTCTTTGGATTTTTTGACACTCTTTGAAACTTTCAAGGCATTTTCAAACACAATCACGGACAGAGGCGAGAGCGCGGAAGTGTTGTTACCATCGTGCTCCTCTGGTTGATTAAACCGAGTCGGCCGCGCGAATTCTTCGTCTACGAACGCGTCGAGACTTGTTCGTTTCGACGCCGAGACGATTGCGTCTGCTAAGAAATCTGCGAGTGTTGAAGTCAAGTTGAGCGAAGTCGAGGCGCTACAGCAACATTTTGCAAAGCTGCGCGCGTACGTCTCTGCTTCCCGTTCGAACGAACGTTTCGTACTTCTGTCGCTTCCACCTCTTCCATCGAGCGTCTTCGACTCGATTATGTTCAACTTGAAGAGTGTCTTGAGATTTTCGGATAGTAAACGGATATCATTACTTTCATCCGCAACATCTTTCATCACGGCAAACGCGTAACATTTGAACACTGCAACGAGAGTGTTTTTCGACACCGCCGAGGACGCCGTGCAGGCGTTTCTTGCAACAGAAACGGCAGCGATACTTTCGCGAGTATTTTGAAATAGCTCGTCGGGAGTGTTCGGAAGAATCTTCGCGACATCAACAAAATTCACGGTATCTGAAGGTGAGAGTGCGATGCGCTCGGCCAAGGCTTCCAAGGCCAAAAGCTTGGAGAATCGACTAAACTCGGATACTTCGTCCTGGGTTTCTTCCTCGTCGTTGCCTTCGTCGTCGTCGCCGTCGTCGAATTCAACTTCTCCTTTTTTATCGGTATCCATCTTCTCGATAGTCAATTGAGCGTGCGCTCCTCCTTTCATAACGATTTGTATGAGCACCGAGATATCCGGGAAAACATCCGCCGACGCTATGCCTCTGGCGCGACGCAATACCTCCCGCTTCCGCGCGAGCACGTGGCCACGATGAGCGCCGTTATTTCTATTACTATTACTAATACTAATATTTTTACGTTGCTTGATCTGGTTCGCAATCGCGCTCTTTTCCGCCAAATATATTCGCTTTCTCGTCGCGCGCAAACATTTCGCTAGAAATTGCAAAGAAGCCTGACGCACGACTATGCTTTTATGACCGAGCGATTTCACAAAGACAGATTTCGTTAACGACGAAGGTAACGCACTCGATGCCCAACACCTGGCACTAAACTCAATCTTTTCGTCGTCGTCGTCTTCGTCATCGTTGCCGCCGTCGTGTCGATCATTCTTGTTGTTTTCGTTCGTGATACCACCACTAAAATCTCCTATCGTCGTCTCGCCGTATTCTGCGGAGGTTTGAATCAAATCTCCCAACATGCGTATCGTTGACAACCACTTCTCTGTATTTTTCGGTTGCAAATCAGATGAGAACTGAGCAACATATCGTGCAGCTAGTCGTGGGTGCGCAACACACGCGTCTGAGAGAACAGATAGGTGCGCATCACACTCTGCTGGACGCAATTTCACCAAGAGGCGAGATATCAAATCTCCCGCGTTGACCTGAGATGGACAAATGCCATGTCGCGGATTCACGCAGACCTCTTTCAAAAGATCCACAGCCATTTTCGCAACGGTAGTGTCCCGAAAGAAGACCGACACTTTCTTGTTTTCATCTTTTTCAGCATTTGTGACACCATCGCTCAAAGCAGCCATCGTCGCCAACTGCTCCAAAAGCACATCCGTGAACGTCGCGAGCTTGATTTTCAACGGCGTCTGAATCGCGCTCACGTTTATATTCAATACGCTCTGCGAAAGAACAGACAGAAACCGACACTGCGTCTCCGAGTCGTCTTTCGCCACATTTCTTACGAACAAATACATGACGTTACGATTCGTTGCCGCCGAGCGCACGACGCTTTCGTAGTTCGATTCTAAAAATGCGAGATAAAACTGCGCAAACGCGAATCTGTTTGACGCCTTTTCAATGTTCTTCCTGGACGCTTTCGCAGCTTGGTTTATCTTCGCTCGCTCTTCCCGGAACAACGAAATGTGCGCATTCCTTTTATCATTAGCGTTCCCGTTGGTGTTGTCTTTGATGTTGTTGTTGTTGCTGATGTCGTCGTCGGCATCCTCTTCGTCGTCGGAATCTTCATTCTTGTTCTTCTTTTTCTTTTTCCTACTGCTACTATTATTATCGATTCTCGGCGTCGCAACTTTTTGTAAAATCTGCAACGTCCAATCAAACTGCCTAAACGTCTCCTCGGCTAAACTTCCATCGTCGTCGCGTTGGACAATCGCGGTGAACACGTCAAAAGCGGCTACAATCCGAACCCGAACCCCGGACGCGATGTGCGAATACATCTGCCGCATCCGTCTGGCGATGATATTTCTCGCCAAGCCGTCCAAAGCCAACCGACTTACGCTGGTCGACGCCGTCGATGCTCCCGCCGCACTTTGCCTTCTCTCTCTCTTCTTCTCCTCGTTATCATCATCATCATCATCATCACGAGTGGTGGTGTTCTTTTCTTCTTCATCATCATCATCTTCTTCTTCTTCTTCTTCTTCTTCTTCATCTTTCACTCGCAAAAGCGTCGCGATGAACAGCAGTAACGGTACGCCCACTTTCTGCGCGTTGTTCAAATGGTGCGCGTCCCATATTTCCAATAAAGACTGGAAGCTTTGCGCTTGTTGCAAATACACCTGTTTCGGTAATAACGATGACGACGCGATGATAACGCGAACATCAGAGAGGAGGAGTACGGTGAGCAAAAGAAAGAAGAAAGGAGAGAGAGAGAGAGAGAGGAAAAACAAAGCCGCCACGGACGACACAAACACATCGTTAAAAGAGAAACGAACGCACTCGTAAACACTCCTTCGGCGAGACTTCTTTTTTCCTCGAGAAAAGAGCGCGCAAACTTCTCAAACAGTTCGAAATCGTCGTCGTCGTCGTCTCCTCCTCCTTCTCGTCGGAAGAAGAAGAAGAGGACACCAGCAGTCCTAATTTCTCGCAGTTCCGTCGAACCGCTTTTAAGTGCTCGTGCTCGTCCTCGATTTCCATCTTCTCGCGTGAAAAAAAAATGACGAACGAAATTTCAAAAAGCAGAAAAAAAACAAAAAGCAAGCCAAAGGAAAAAAAAGAAAAAAAAAGAAAAAAATCCGTCTGTCTCATTTTTGCTCCATCTTGTTGTTTCTTCTGTGTATTTTATCCACTCTTTTCTCACGCATCACACGCTGAGAGAATACACCACTACATAGTACACAGAGAATAAGAAGAAGAAGAAGAAGAAGAAGAAGAAGAGCGCGAAAATGACGACGACGACGAGTTTTGGTGGTGCTTTGACGACGGCGACGACGACGACGACGACAACGACGAGGAGCTTTAACAACAAC
>Ga0233450_10002827_pt1 | contig 16791 bp, 15 predicted proteins | sample 011ome_30_FD_189956 | JGI IMG/M metagenome (GOLD analysis project Ga0233450, IMG submission 189956) | Coastal salt marsh microbial communities from the Groves Creek Marsh, Skidaway Island, Georgia - 011501CT (spades assembly) | ecosystem: Environmental > Aquatic > Marine > Intertidal zone >... | reverse complement strand
ACACTAGTTTAGAGGCAAAATTTAATCAAAGTCCACAAGAGAGGATTTGGACAACCCTAAACAATACGGTTTTTTTTCCATCAGAATACCTTTATTTCAACCTATACCTTATGGATGAACAAACAACTAAATCGTCAGACCTTAGTACGGTTGCTTATATTCGCTTAGTTGATTCAAAAAACAATACTGCTGTAATCAAAAGGGTTACGGTAGAAAAAGGATTTGCACAAGGAGATTTATTTATTGGGGCTCATCTTAAAACTGGAAGCTATACATTACAGGCCTATACTCAATGGATGTTAAATAGACCTACCACTAGTTATCAACAAGAAATCTATATCATCAATCCCTATACCAATGCCAAAGTTACTACAAATACATCAAGTAATTTCAATCAAAGTGTTGACCAAAGATCCTCTAGTGCTCCGTTAAATTTTGAGGTCCAATTAAAAGACGTCTATCAGCAAAGGGACTCCATACGTATTCAAATTAAGCCTAATAAGGAGGCTATTTCAAAAATTCCTTTTAGTATTTCTGTTAGAAAAAAGGAAGAACTACCTCACCCGATTAGAAACCAAGAACTACAACGAGTGCCAACGGCAATTGAACTAAGCGATTCTATTTGGCTTCCAGAGCATAGAGGAAGCTCCATCAACGCAAAGATTACCACTGACTATTTTGATACAGAAACAGCACTACTAACTCAAGCTGGAAGCAATGGCCTTATTGCCAGATTAGCTAGTGAAAATCCCTCTGAAATCAGGATCGCTTCATTAGAACTTAATACCGATTTTCCCGTACTGATCCAAGACAAGAACAAACTTCAATACGACCAACTAATCCGCTTTCAAGCGCTTCCAAGTCCAAAGATTGATCCACTTGTTTCAACCTATATTCCACTTAATGAACAACACAAAAAAGCCGTCATTACCAGAAGTGTTTACAATCAGATAGAAAACAACTATTTTGAATTTAAACCAGACTCTATTCCATTAAAACCAAATACTACTTTTTTTAAGACCTTACAATCCGTAGCGTTTGATCTAAACCAATACACCAGGTTCCCAACCCTCAAAGAAACCTTTAAAGAAATCATCCCAGAGGTAACTGTAAATACCATTCGTGGTACTGATGTAGTGATGATCAAGCAAATTAGAATCATGCCTAGATTTGAACATGCATTATTGATGATTGATGGAATTGTATTTTCAAATGCTCAACAACTCTTTGAAGTTCCAGCCACACTAATAGATAAAATCACCATCTATACCGAGGCCTTTGTTTTAGGTGGAAAAACCTATGCAGGTGCAATTTTCATGGAAGGGAACAATCCAAATGCTCCTTACTTAAAAACAGGCATTAGGGTTCCTGAAAGTTATCTTAGTGATTCCCCTAAATCCTATTTCAATCAACAGCATCATACCTCGAATACACTACCCGATTACCGGACACAACTCTATTGGAATCCTAAGTTCATAGGGGATGCTTCAAAGACTATACTCCTTTATAGTTCAGATGTAACAGGGGTGTTTGAACTTAGAATTCAAGGGATTAACGACGATGGTATACCACTGAATTTTGTAAAAGAATTTAGAGTTAATTGATCCAACTTGCCCATGCAGGTAGTTCACTTGTTACACCAGCACCATTGGTGGTACCCTCTGTTATAAAACCTGTATCTAAATCTTTGGGATACAGTAAACTAAAGGTTGAAGAAGGGTTAACAAATTCAACCGAAGAAACATGGATTTGATGTAAAGAAATCAATTCTTTAGAGCTCTGATCTACCGATATAAAAGTAGCTACACGATCCATATATCCATTGGTAAAACTCAAAATAGCTCCTTTGGTTAAAAGTGAAATGACGGCTGTTGATGTTGGTCCAATAAAACTGATACTATCCATCGTGACCTCTGCTCGAGGTTCTGTAAGTTGGTCGACAGGATTGTCAAACAGTATCGGATTTGATTGAATCTGTGAAAAATAAACCTCGTCAATAGACCCCCTCCATCCTGCTGTTGAAACAATTCCTTTTCCCGTATGATGAATATAGAGTTTTCTTAAATCTGGTGTTCCTCCAACTACGTTGATTGCTGCTCCTTTACAATTTGAAATTTCAACCTGATCAATAGATGAATTATATCCTACAGCATAGAGTCCAAGAGCAGGCTGATCCACCTGATGAATAGTTTCACCAGCATCTTTTATAGATACATAATTGAGTTTGATAGAGTTACCATAGTCTTCCAAACCACCGTAAAGATAACTTCCAACACTTGTCATTTGTGGAGTTGGATAATTTGTACGAGCCTTGCCTAAGGCAATAATTCCTGCCCATTCTCCTGGAGCAGCATTCTGATTTAAGGATTCAAAGACAATAGGCTGCTGTGCATTACCATGACAGAGAAGTTGACCTCCCTGAGCAATTGCTATATAGGCCCCTATATGAGGAACAACCTTTATGGTTACACCTGCCTGAATTTCCAGAAGTGATTGATCTCTAATAATCAATGGTTTTGTAAGCGTGTAAGTCATTCCAGTTTTTAATACTGTTCTCCAAATGATCTCACCTCCAATAGGGTTTTCGTAGATAGGACAAACGGTATCACAACTACCACCACAATCGACTCCAATCTCATCTCCATCTTTAAATCCATCGAAGCAACTTAGCGGAATTCCTTCCTGAGCATCATTCATATCTTCACATGAAGAGATAAAAAAAACACCGATAATGCTTAAAAATAACACCAAAGTTTTACTCATAACAGTCACAGGACTTTCTATTAAAGATAAGTTTTATTCTTTGATTTGAAGTAAGGCATTACACCCTTTTAATCGATCTAAATGAAGTTCCCTTTTAAACTCAGAGGATTTGAACGTAGTACTTCTGTTTTTGGCTTGTTCTTGCCTAGCTATCGAGCGTAAAAAGCGTCTAAGATTATCATCTGTTTTTAAAATGATTCCAGGAACCTTGACATTAGCACCCTGTTCATCTTTAGCAACCATCGTGAAATAAGAAGAATTACAGTGCTTGACAACTCCGCTTTGAATAGTTTCAGATTCTACTCTAACTCCAATTACCATAGAAGTTTTACCTGTGTAATTCACAGAAGCTTTTAGTGTTACCAGTTCTCCAACCTCTATAGGATTCAAAAAATCTACTTTGTTAACTGAAGCAGTTACACAATAATGACCAGAATGTTTGGATGCACAGGCAAAAGCAATTTGATCCATCAAGTTTAAGATAAAACCTCCATGAATTTTACCACTAAAATTAGAATTTGAAGGCAACATCAATTGAGTCATGGTGACCTGAGATTCTTCTATTGTTTTAAACATAACACACTATTTTTATCAAATATAACAAACTGTTACAGATAAAAATCATTAGTATAAAAAAAGAAGTATGGTTCTTTTTAAAGCGAATAATGCGTTAAAGAACATGCTCTTAATTGCTCAGCTGCTTGTTCTGCTGTGCTATCTCGTTGAGGATTAGCAAATAGTTCATAGCCTACCATAAATTTCTTAATATCAGCGGAACGAAGAAGAGGTGGATAAAAACACATATGCCAATGCCAATGAGATTGATCCTTATCATTGGTTGGGGCTTGATGTATTCCTGCTGAATAAGGAAACGAAGTCTGAAAAAGATTATCGTATTTAATCGTAACGGCCTTGAGTATCGCTGCAAAATCTTTTTGCTGTTTACTACTCATCTGATCGATGGATTGTTGATGTGATTTAGGAATTATCATCGTTTCATAAGGCCACACTGCCCAAAATGGAACAACAACCAAGAATGAATCATTTTCTAATACAATGCGCTCGTTGACTTTTAATTCCTGATCGATATACGAACTGATGATACTAGTAGAATGGTCATTCCAATATGCCTTCAGGTGGCGGTCTTTCTTTTCAACTTCCTGTGGAATAGAATGCTGTGCCCAAATCTGACCATGTGGATGAGGATTGGAACACCCCATTAATTCGCCTTTGTTTTCGAAGATTTGAACGTAATTCACTTCCTTTTTTGAGCCCAGTTCACGGTATTGTGCTATCCAGAGTTGAATAATCTTTTCAATTGCATCCGTATGAAGTAAGGGAAGCGTCAAGGAATGATTAGGAGAATAACAAATCACCTTACATTCTCCAGATTCACTTTTTGCTTGAAGTAAGCCATCAGTATACGATTCTTGTTTTGCAGGAACTAGAGCCGCAAAGTCGTTGGTAAACACAAAGGTATCTTCGTAGGCCGGATTTAGGGCTCCAGAACTCCGAATATTTGAAGGACAAAGGTAGCAGTTGGGATCATAGGATTGTTTACTCATTGGGGGTGGTTGATCCATTTTACCCTGCCATGGACGATTGTTTCTATGAGGTGAAACGAGGACCCATTCTCCTGTTAATATGTTTTTTCTTCTGTGAGAGTTAGTGCTAAAATTCATTAGTAGTGACTTAAAATATGGGTTCCTTTAGAAAGTTTTACCCTAATGGGAGTCAATTCTGTATCGAATTGATTTTGATAAGCTATGGAAGCTAACTTAATATACTTATCTACAAAAGTAGTATGCACAACATTAATGGTACAACCTCCAAAACCACCACCCATCATTCGGGCACCGACTACTTGATAAAACGATTTAGAAAAATCGACTAGAAAATCTAATTCCTCACAACTCACTTCATATTTTATTGACAATCCCTGATGTGATTCATACACTAAAGCACCAAATTCTTCAACTTTGCCTTTTTGAATTAATTCAGCAGCCTTAAGGGTTCTGTTTTTTTCTTCTACGGCATAGGTTGCACGTTGATACAGCTTTGGACTTTTTTGATCGAGCTCAGGCTTCAATGCATCGATAACAGAAAGAGGAATATCACATAACAGTTCATAGGCTGGATACACTGATTGAACAATCGCAAGGGCCTCGTTACATTCCCTAGCTCGAATATGATATTCACTTGTAGACAGTTCATGAGTCACATTGGTATTTAACAAAACGACTTCATAATCCTTAAAATCGGCATTGATCTCCTGGTATACCAACGTATTACAATTGAGTAACAGTAATGTGTTTGCCTTAGCTTTAATCACCGTAAATTGATCCATAATACCACACGGAGTGCCTACAAAATCATGTTCTGCTCTTTGACAGATGTTGATCAAATCAAGATCGCTTAAACCAAGTTCAAAGAGTTCATTGAGGCCTTTAGCAATGCCTGATTCTAAAGCAGCAGAAGAACTTATCCCAGCACCTGTTGGAATAGTAGAACTAAAACTACATTCAAATCCACCAATAGTTTTTTGAGTCAGTTGTTGCAAACCATAGATTACCCCGATAATATAATTATGCCATGAGGTATCTACGGCTACTAAATCATTGCTTAAATCGATCTCAAAACTACCAGCTTCCTTGGAGCTGATCTTTGCGATGGATCCATCTATTTTTTTAAACTCAAATTGAATACTTAAATCAATAGCGGCTGGAAGCACGTGGCCTCCACTATAATCGATATGTTCTCCTATAAGATTAATCCTACCAGGAGATAGAACGGTTATATGATCAAATATCATTAAAAATTGGTTGAGGGTTTAACGTGCCCCAAAAGTAATTGAATATCTACTATAAAAAAAGTATCTGCGAAAGAAGCTTTTTAGATATTAATCCTTTAATAAAGAAATTCTCATGAAGAAACTCAAAGTATTCCTTTGCTTTATTCTGCTGAGAATTTAAACACCGTTTTCGTTCTAAAAGTGGTACCTGGAGTTAAGACAACTGACGGAAATGAGTTTCTATTAGGAGTGTCTGGATAATGCTGTGTTTCTAAACACAATCCTGAACGATACGTATAGAATACATCGCTATTCTTTTTGGGTTGAGTTCCATTTAAAAAGTTTCCAGAATAAAACTGAATCCCAGGTTGATCAGTAATGACTTCCATCACACGACCAGATATTGGATCAGATAAAACTGCTGCAGTTCTCAATCCTGTATTTTGATCATTTATCACCCAACAGTGATCATATCCTAATCCTCTTGTCAATTGAGTGTTCTCGATTGAAATATCTCGACCAATGGATTTTGAAACTGTAAAGTCAAAAGGTGACCCTGATACCGATTGAAGTTCCCCGGTTGGTATTAAAGTCTCATCTACTGGCAAAAAGGCATCGGCATTAAGCATAAGTTCATGACTTAAAATATCATCTGCTCCCGATAAATTAAAATAAGAATGCTGTGTTAAGTTGACAATCGTTGTCTTATCCGTTGTTGCCTTATACCCCACTTCAAACGCATTGTCTTGTGTAAGCGTGTAGGTTACTTCAACAGAAAGATTGCCCGGATAACCCTCTTCCATATCCTTGCTTAAATAATTCAACACAAGCACAGCATCTCCATCAATTAATTTACTGTTTGCAGACCAAACGACTTTATCAAAGCCTTTATTCCCTCCATGTAAATGATTCTTTCCATCGTTTTGAGCTAATTTGTATACTTCACCTTCTAGCGTGAATGTACCATCGGCAATTCTATTTCCAAATCTACCGATTAAAGCTCCAAAATAGGGATTGTTGTTCTCATAATCACTGAGCTGATCATATCCTAATACCACATCTTGAAAATTTCCGTTGCGATCAGGAACTTCAAGCGATGTAACAATTCCTCCATAAGTAATGATTTGTACACGCATCCCCATTGCATTACTTAAGGTATAACGGTCAATTTGCGTACCATCTTTGGTGATTCCGAATACGTCTTTATCAATGGTTGACTTCTTAATTTCTGCATCTTTGCATGAAATTACTGCAGCCATTAGAATGATCATCAGTGTTATTTTTTTCATGGTTCCTATAAATTTATTCTAAATATAAGTTTTACTATTCACTTTCATGAATTGAGATTAGAGTGGTAGGCAACTATGTGAATTAAATTTTATATTTATCTTAGTTCAATTTAATGAATCAAAAAGATTCAACCGAATAAAGTTTTAAAAATCCCTAATATATTTAAATGAAAACCCTCCTCCAGGACCTTTGATCGATGAAATTACCTTAATGGATGCTAAGGTTCTGAGTAGTTGAGCTAAAAATGGCTGAGGAACTTCAAGCTCTTCTGAAATCTTCTTAGCTCCATATTTTTGACCTTCATCGGATTCAACTCCAAGAAATAAAACTGCACGTATTGCGTATTTACAAGCCTGTGATAACATCGCTATAGTTTAAAGTAAAATGTATGAAAATCACAGGAGTTATTATAGCATTCTTCTTTTATGCGATTCCCCACTGAGAAAAAATAAGCCAAAAGAGGAGCACTAAAGCGATGAGCCCCATACTAAGTCGCACATCGGATGAAGACCATACCCACTTTTCTTTTTCAGAAGTTTGTAGGCAAAGCCCCTTGATCTGATGCTCTGAAGGTGGACTTGTCAATTTGCTTACTACAACTAAAACAACCACACTAAAGACAAATAAGAAGATTGCATAATGCAAGAAGTTAATTCCTAATAAGATTCCAAATAAACTTTCTGGATTAATGTGAATTACGCCTGCTCCTGTTAGGTATTCTAATATTAATCGAAGCATTCCCAAAACAAAACCAGACCAAAGTGTTGTAATTGCTGCCTTTGCATTGACCCACTTATAGAGCAATCCCAATAGGAAAACTGCTGCAATTGGTGGAGACACATAGGCTTGAATACTCTGTAAATAATAAAAGATTCCTCCACCCATCAAGGCCTTCATAAATGGGATCCATCCTAAACTCACTAGAACTAAACTTATAGTGGCAAGTTGTCCAAATCGAACCAGTTGTTTCTCACTGGCCCTCGGGTTAAACTTTTGGTAAAAATCGATCGTTAGAAGTGTTGAACTGGAATTAAACGCTGAAGACAATGAACTCATGAGTGCTGCTAATAATCCAGCAATAGCTAATCCTTTGAGCCCCACTGGTAATAACTCAGTAATCATTGTTGGCAAGGCTTGATCTGCATTTTCCAATGAAAATGAAATGACACCTTCTTGCATGAGGGCATATGCGATCACACCAGGAACAAAGAAAATAAAAATAGGCAACAGCTTTAGATAGCCAGCAAACAACGCCCCTTTTCGTGCACTGCTTTGATCCTTTGCCGACAAGGCCCGCTGTACGATGTATTGATCGGTGCACCAATACCAAACACCTAAAATTGGAGCTCCAAAAAGCATTCCAGTCCAAGGATAATTCGTATCGCTAATAGGTCTCCATAAATTAAAAAAGTCTGAGGTTTGAGGGTTGGTCTTTAACTCAGCTGCAGTGTCAATAATAGCTACTAGATTCTCCCATCCTCCGATGGCATACATTCCAAAAGTGGTCACTGCTATACTTCCTAAAATCAAGGTAAATGCCTGTACCATATCAGTATAAATCACTGCTTTCAATCCTCCCAGCACTGTATAAAAACCTGTTGCCACCACGGTAAAAATAGCTCCAGTCCAAAAGGGGATTCCAAGTACTTCAAACACCAATGCTCCTGCAAAAATAATCAAGGATATTTTTGTGATAACATATGCTAAAACAGAAATAATGGAAAGGTAATTTCTACAAGAAGCCGAGTAACGTTTCTCTAAAAATTCAGGCATGGTATAGACTGAAGACTTTAGATAAAAAGGCACAAACACCCATGCAAATAGTATTAAAATCAATGAAGCTAAGAGTTCAAAATTAGCCATTGGCATCTCCCCTCTTGCACCAGCACCTGATACTCCAATAATGATTTCAGAACCGATATTAGATGCAAAAAGCGAAGCTCCAATAACAAACCAACCCTGATTTTTTCCTGCCAAAAAATATTCTACTGAAGAAAACTCAGTCTTTGCGTCTTTTTTTGAAACCCATTTAGCAACCCAAAGAATTAATATAAAATACAGTAGTATTACAGCGTAATCTACGCCTGAAAAATTAATGAACATAATTGTTGATTGATTGAATAATTCTTAAAAGATAACCTTTTACTTCCACTTTTTATAGCCTAAGATCTTTTCTCCTAGTTCATTGAGCTGTGCTTGTGGGTATTTTGTCTGTTCCCAATTACGAGGATCTCCCGGAAAAGCATAGCCCTGCGGTGCTATTCGATGCTTCCAAGAATCCACCCTCCACTTTACTAATTCCTGATTGTCCTCTTCTGCAGGCATCATTGAAATGTATTGTGCTAAACGTGGATTAGCGGATCTATTTTCACGAATTCCATGGGGTTGTGATGCATTAAATATCAATAAATCACCGGCCTCCATCTTCACCTTTGTTGGTGTGAATCCTGTGGTATCAGGTAAAAAATGGTGTCGATCTTCTGGCTGAGTTAGCTTCCATGTGTCATAGCTTCTAAAGAGTTCAGGAATACATTGAAATCCCCCCATATTCTCATCGGTTTGGTCCACAAGGGCCAGTACTCCTTGAACCTGTTGAGGTTTGTCTTCAGGATCATAATCCCAATGAATGAACCCCTTGTATTCATGACCAGGTTTTATCGGAAAATTTAAATTACAACGGTCGATAGTTACCCAAAGCTCTTCCCTACCCCAAACATCTACAAAGGCATCATATACCCGTTGAGTCATTCTGTTATTCCACAATTTTTGATTGTTATAACATTCCACCATTCCGGTGTAGGCTAATTCTTTCATCTGCAAATCAGGGTTTTGAGCCGTATACCAAGTCGATTGATCATCTGGATCCTTTTCTTCAAACTCCCATATAAAATTAGCAGTATCAGCAGCCTGCTGTTTTGAAATCGCTCCTTTAACAACCACATAGCCATTATGCTTCCAGAAGGCCCAATCTTCTTCACTGAGTACTCTTAAGGGTAATCCCTCAGAAGAGGTTCGAAGTGGATAGACACTGGAATTAGGTGAGGTAGGATTTCCTGGAATGTCTTTGTGTTGATTTTTTGGAATTTCTGTTTTCATAAGATTTAACAACTTAGTTCGTATTGTACAAATGTAGCCCTACAACCACCCCTATGTTAGGACTATTTATACTAATAATTGAACTATTTTAACATATATACTTATATTTACAATCAATGAAACCCTTATTAGAAAAAATACAACACCAAAAAGATCGTTCCTTTGAATTGCTTCAAACCCCTAATTTAAACGATACTTTTTATTGGCATTACCATCCAGAAATAGAGTTGGTTTATGCCAAATCACCTCAGGGAATTCGTCATATCGGTTCACATATCAGCTATTACAAGACCCATGATTTAGTGTTGATCGGATCTAATATTCCACACCTAAACTTTGATTATGGTGTAGAAAACCAAGTCGAAACCCTCGTTGTTCATTTAGATCGTGATTTCTTTAATCAGGCATTTTTACAAAAACCAGAATTCAGTTTTTTTAAGGAACTACAGTCCAAAGCAAATCAGGCCGTTGCTTTTAGTAATCAAACTATTAAGAAAGTGGGGCCTCTTATCGAAGAACTTCCCCATTTATCGAATTACAAACGCCTATTACTACTCATCGATATTTTAGCCCAACTGGCTCAATCCACCGATAGTCAGATTTTAAATGCCAAGGCGATTAAAACCGATAAAACCCTAAAAACTCAAGAGCGTATTCAACAGGTCTTTCACTGGGTAGAAGAACAGTACACCAAGGAGATTAAAACAGAAGATATCGCTAAAGAAATAGGGCTGAGCACCGTTGCTTTCAGCAGATGGTTTAAACAAGAAACCTCAGAAACCTTTATAAATTACCTCATCGATCAACGCCTCTATCATGCTAAAAACCTACTGCTAAAAGGCAGAAATGTAAGTGAAGCCTGTTTTAGTTGTGGGTTTAATAACCTATCCTATTTCAACAGAGTATTTAAAAAACGTGTGGGTTGTAATCCCAAGAATTATAGAGTAAAAAATCTATAAGTTAAGAAGTTGTTTTAAAGGCCAATTCAAAGTTAATGTCCAATCGATCATCGATAGGCACCAACATAAATGCAGGGAGCTCAACCTTATAATCTGTTGGTTTGATTGAAAATTTACCTGATAAAATCAATTCATCTCCGATCTTTTTGAACTGGGTTAGCACACTGATTTTTCCATCTATTCCATGAAAGTTTAAAGTTCCATTTATAGTTGTGCTGGATCCATTAAGCTCAATGGATTGCGCATAAAACTTAATATTAGGAAAACGTATCGCCTCTAAAACTTCCATTGAATGAGCATCTCTACTGGAATTCTTAGAATCAAAATCACGAACGTTTAACAACACTGCTAATTGATTAATCGCAGTTTGATCATCATTTAAAACAGCGATGCCCTTTACACTAGAATTAACAGCATCCCAGGCATGTAATTTATGATTGGCTGCATACGAAATCGAAGACTTGGAGGTATTTAACTCATAACGTTGTTGCGCATTAATAGTTAATAAACTAAAGAACAACACCAAAAAAATAACTGCTTTTTTCATAATTAAAATTTAAATGAGATCACTGCCACTGCATAACTTCCAAAAAGGGTATAAGCTGCAGCTCTATGAGCCTGTTTATTCTCTTCTGCCAAAAGATTAGTCGCAATCATCGCTGATAAGTGAATCACAGCCATGGTCTTGTGTAATTTTATTGAACTAAAGCCTTTTACCTTTTTATTGATCAAAGGTGGTGGTGCAAATAAAGCCAAGGAAGCCCCAGTAAAATAACTTGCTGTAGTAATATTACCAACCGCTTCATGTAACTCTTTCAGATCTGATTGACCATTGTATAATTTTGAACCGATAATCCCCTGTGCAATCATTCCTGCAAGGGTCACATAGCCAACAACTTGATGAGCAGTAAGCATTTTTCTTCTGAGTTTTAATTCTCGCTCTCTAGATTCTTCAGAAAGTTTAAATTTCTCAGTGGAGCGCATCAATCCATGTTCTCCCCATAAGATTCGCTGGGTAAACAACATACGTTCAGGTAAGAGTTCAGCCTCTTTAGGAGATTGAGTTTCCAATTGATTGAATAAATCATCTTGCGCAAAGATCCCTAAGGGCAAAAGAAATGCTAAGAATACGAATAGTTTTTTCATAATAATAGAGTTATAACACTATAAAACTACGACTTAATATAGCGCCCAAGTTTATTAAATTATTAAATTAGTGGGAACTAATAAACTTAAAAATGAAAAAACAAGTCCTACTCATCGGTCTAATGCTCGTTTCAATCTTCTCTTCTGCTCAAGTGATTCAACACAGTGGACGCTGGTCAATTCAAAAAGCCCATCAATGGCATCAAGAACACCCTTGGATTAGAGGAGCCAACTTTAATCCCAGTACGGCCATCAATCAATTAGAAATGTGGCAAAAAGAAAGCTTTGATCCACAAACCATCGATCGAGAACTGGGCTTTGCAGAAGGAATTGGATTTAATGCCATGCGTGTTTATTTACATTCCTTAGCCTACAAAGCAGACCCCAAAGGATTCAAAAAACGAATTGACACCTACCTCTCTATCGCAGATCGTCATGGAATTCAAACCATCTTTGTCATCTTTGATGATGTTTGGAACCCAAGTCCAGCAATTGGAAAACAACCCGATCCAAAACCCGGTACACACAATTCAGGATGGGTTCAGGACCCAGGTGATCCCGCTTCTAGAAACCAAGAAAATTTCGCTGAACTTGAAGTTTACGTCAAAGATTTAATCAGCAGCTTTGCTCAAGATTCAAGAATCATCATGTGGGATCTTTATAATGAACCTGGAAACTCAGGAAAATTTAGTGCATCTGTTCCGCTTTTAGACAAGGTTTTCGAATGGGCTAGAGAAGTAAATCCTAGTCAACCACTTACAGCTGGAATCTGGCAATGGAGCAAAAATTATCTAGAGGTAAATGAAATTCAAGCCCTTAACTCAGACATCATCACTTATCACCACTACGGTGATAGAGAAGATCATTTAAAAATCATCAACCTGCTTAAAACCCATGGAAGACCACTTGTCTGTACCGAGTATATGGCACGCACAAGAAACAGTCGTTTTTCAAATATTATGCCCATGTTAAAACAGGAAGGAGTTGGAGCCATCAACTGGGGATTGGTCGCTGGCAAATCCAATACGATTTATCAATGGGATACTCCGATTCCATCAGGAGAAGAGCCCGATGAATGGTTTCATGATATCTTCAGAAAGGATGGTACGCCCTACCGTCAAGATGAAGTTGATTTAATCAAGCGATTAAGTACTAAAGACTAGTATTAATCTAGGTATTTAGCTAAGGATAATTGAAAGACCAACCGCTTTTGATCATAGTTCATCATGGAAATTGTCACAGGATAAATTTTGGCATCTACATAAGCTCTGGCTCTGATAAACAAATCAGGTCGTATTGATTTTGTGACACCTAACAACCATTGAATATTCAACTTTTGCTGTCCCTAGACATAAGCAGAGCTCCTCAACTCATTCATGTGTTGTACGGAATTGCTTTCTGGATAAGCTGAAGACAGTTGGTCTATCTCAGTTACCAATCCCTGATTTAAAATCGTTTGTTCATTTAAAAGCGGTTGCATATTGATTCCGATTTCAAATCCGAAAGATGAAAACAATTGATAGTGTAAGGCAGTACTAAAATTCAAATAGTCATAACGATGTTTAAAATCACCCTCATATTTCATATTTAATCACAATCGATTCGTTTTTCTCGCTCAAAGAAGTGGATGTAGTTTGTTCGTTCAAGATCATTGTAGTATAATCTAAACCAAATTCCAAGCTAAATGGATTGTTGAGCTCAATACGTTTAAAGACTCCTATTTGAAAAGTGGTCTTTGATTTATAATCATCATCAAAATCCCAACCTGCATAGGGAGTTGCCGCCAACTCATTTGTGTTCACGGGCATAAAGTTTGCTTGATTAATCCCAACTTGAACTCCAAATTGATGTTGAGCAACAACAGCTGATGAACACAATAATAAACCACTAAATATAAGTACCCTTTTCATACATCGATAATTCTATATTCTAATATAGAATTATCATTTAGGAATTCCTAAACTAAAAACAGCTGAAGTCCTTATTGGGAACATCAACGTATCATTATTTAACGATGCACTCAACTTTCTAACTAAAAATACCTATTTTTAAAACAAGGATATATTTAAAATACATCATCAAATAAACAAACAATTATGGCTGTAGAATGGAAAGGGGTTATGCCTGCTGTGACTACTAAATTTAAAGAAGATGATTCCTTAGATTTAGAACTCTTTAGTAAAAACATCAATGCCCAACTTCAGGCAGGTGTTCATGGTATCATTCTTGGCGGAACCTTAGGTGAGGCAAGTACGTTAACCAAAGAGGAGAAAAAAATACTAGTTGAACATACGGTAGCGCTCGTGAAGGATCAAGTACCTGTCATTATCAATATTGCTGAACAATCAACCAAAGATGCAATTGCTGCAGCTCACGCAGCACAGGAACAAGGAGCCAAAGGATTAATGATGCTCCCACCTATGCGCTATAAAGCAACTTCTATAGAGACCATGGAATACTTCAAGGCAGTGGCTTCAGATACAGACTTACCTATAATGATTTATAATAATCCTATTGATTATGGAATTGAAGTAACCCTTGCCATGTTTGAGGAACTTCTTAAGTATGATCAAATACAGGCCGTTAAAGAATCGACACGAGATACCACCAATATCACTAGAATTTTTAATGCTTTTGACCAACGACTTAAGGTGCTTAGTGGTGTTGATACCCTTGCCTTGGAAAGTCTGCTTTTAGGAGCTCATGGATGGGTTGCAGGTTTAGTTTGTGCCTATCCTAAAGAAACTGTAGCTATCTATGCCTTAGCAAAGGCTGGAAGATTAGATGAAGCTCTTAAAATCAACCGCTGGTTTATGCCGCTGCTTGAATTAGACATCAGTCCTCAACTAGTTCAAAACATTAAAATGGCAGAAGTCGCCACTCAAATCGGTTCTGAACACGTGCGGCTACCACGGATGCCCTTATCGGGCATGGAGCGAGAACGAGTTGACAACATCATCAAAGATGCTATGAAAACTCGGCCCGTTTTATCCGACTATAAATCCCTATTATAAGATGACTTTACGAACAGAAAACCTTATTGGAACTAGCTATAGTGCAGAAGGAAGCAACACGTTTCAAAGCTTCAACCCCATTACCAACACACCAAATCCTTGGATGTTCACCAGTGCGACAAGTCAAGAAGCAGCAATAGCTACGCAAAAAGCAGCGGAAGCTTTTAAAATATACCAACAGACTTCACTGATCGATCGAGCACGTTTTTTAAGATGTATCGCTAAAAACATCAATACACTTGGAGATCAACTCTTTGAGACCTATTGTCAAGAATCTGGTCTTCCCTTAGGTAGAGCTAAAGGGGAATGCCAACGAACCTTAGGGCAATTGGAAGGTTTTGCAAAGGCTTTAGACGCTGGTCAATTCCTAGAGCCAGTGATTGACACTGCAGATCCTAATCGAAGCCCTATGCCCAAGCCTGATATCAGAAAACTCAATCAGCCTATTGGTCCCATCCTTGTTTTTGGAGCTAGTAATTTTCCCTTAGCCTATTCGACTGCTGGAGGAGATACCGCCAGCGCCTTAGCTTGTGGCTGTCCAGTTATTGTTAAGGCACATCCGATGCATGCAGGAACAGGTGCCTTGGTTGCCGGAGCTATCCTTAAGGCAGTAGAAGAATGTCAGATGCCCGATGGCGTCTTTTCAAATCTGAATAGTAACAATTTTGAGCTTGGCCAACAACTCATAACAGACCCATTGATCAAAGGAGTTGGTTTTACTGGAAGTATTGCAGGGGGAACAGCGCTATATCGGTTAGCTCAAAACAGAACAGAACCCATTCCGGTCTTTGCTGAAATGGGATCGGTTAATCCAGTTATTGTATTGCCAAGTGCATTAGAACACGCCACTAAATGGGCAACATCTTATGCTGACTCCATAAGTTTAGGATCCGGACAATTCTGTACCAATCCAGGGCTTATTTTTTGTATCGAACATCCACAACTTGATCAATTCTTACATAAACTAGCCGAAGAGTTTAGATCGGTGGAGGATACTTCCATGTTACATCCATCGATTCATAAATCATATCAAGAAGGAAAAGCAGCTGTAGCCGCTACTGCTGATTTAATGAGTACGTCAAATTCAACTTCAGACTTGGCTTTTGCTGGAAAATCTGCCCTATACATAGTTGATGCAAAGAAATTTAAAGAACATCCTGGACTTCATCAAGAAGTGTTTGGTCCGATGTCATTAGTTGTTCGGTGCGCGTCCATCGATGAACTCATTCCACTGATATACACACTCGAGGGGCAGCTTACTGGAACCATTTTAGGAAGCACGGAAGAACTCTCCAAAGAAATAGCTGTTATAGAAGCAGTAAAAAACAGAGTAGGACGCCTTATCTTCAATGGAGTTCCGACTGGAGTAGAAGTCTGCCCAGCAATGCACCATGGTGGTCCATTCCCTGCGAGTACGGATGCCCGTTTTACAGCCGTTGGAATTCAATCAATGAAGCGATGGCTTAGACCAATAGCCTATCAAAATTGGCCCAATGAACTTCTTCCGGAAGCTTTAAAAGATGATAATCCTATGGGACTAGTACGTATAGTGAACAATAATTGGAGTAACGTTTAACAGATGAAAACAGCTATTTTTGAATGCATTGACGGTCACACCTGTGGCAACCCAGTTCGAGTAATCGCTCAAGGAGGACCTCAACTCATAGGAGCTACCATGAGTGAAAAACGACGTTACTTTTTAAAACATTATGATTGGATTAGAAAGGGACTA
>Ga0233450_10002826_pt1 | contig 16797 bp, 22 predicted proteins | sample 011ome_30_FD_189956 | JGI IMG/M metagenome (GOLD analysis project Ga0233450, IMG submission 189956) | Coastal salt marsh microbial communities from the Groves Creek Marsh, Skidaway Island, Georgia - 011501CT (spades assembly) | ecosystem: Environmental > Aquatic > Marine > Intertidal zone >... | reverse complement strand
CCGTCTTTATCCAAAAGTTCATCATTCATTTTAATCTCCACTATAGTTTTTAATATCCACCTGTGGATATTTGTAACTGCGTCTATATTCATCAAAATATAACACATGTGTTGGTCTTTTACCAGGACCTTCCCAACGACTTTTATGACTAATATAGATGCCATACTTTACATGTGGCCCGTGTCCAGTTGCATATGTTTCAGGATCCATTGTAGCGCCTTTGTATTCCACTAGGTATTTTCCATTCTTCCATACTTTCATAAAACCGTTTGCTTTATTTGTCCAGCGTACATTGATAACAACATCATGCCATTTGCCTTTTTCCCACTCGCCTAAATTATATTGCATGGTGGTTTGATGTTTTTGTGTTAGGATATCTAAATAAACGTTTTTCTTTTTAATCATAAAATATGCATTTGGTCCCCAAACACCACCATGCCATTGAAAAAACATTTGTTTTGGATTATTGATATATTGATAGTCATTTGGAATATAAAAACTAAAACTATACCACACTTCTCTATCTAATTTAGGCTCCCAACGTTCACGTACTTCTGCTCTATCTCTTTCTCTGGTGCAATCATCCCACCCACTGCTAGGATTACTTGGGTTGGCTGTATAACAATCACCATCACGTAATTCGAAACGCAATGCATTAGGACCTTTGCGAACATTATCTTGAATAAAGTTATATGCATATGGCCTTGCATCTTCGTCAATCGTGTCAAACCATGTGCCGCGTTGTCCATCATTCGGGATTTGATTTGCTGTACCTGCCCATGCAACTCCACTAATTAGTAGTAATAATACTGTTAATATTCTCATCTTATTCACCTATATGTTTAATAATTTCTTTGCTAGTTCTTCTATCCTGTTTTTTACTGCTTCTAACAGCCTTTTTCTTTTTAGCTCTAACTTCACGCTCTAGCTCAGGATCTAGTTTACTTAAATGTTTTACTGGCGGAGCGCCTGACCATACCAGAGCATCATCTTTCGCTACGCTATTCATTGGACCGTGGATATCATTGATATCCTGATCTTGAAAACGCTTCTTTGACATTCTTTATCTCCAAACCTGCTTTCTGTGCTACTCTCATACTTGGTATATTTTCAGGATGGATATAACACCATAACTTGCTTATATTAAATTGCTTATCTGCTATTAGTTTTGCAGACTCCATTGCCTTAGTGCAAATTCCTTTGCTTCTCCATTCTGAAGATACCACATATGCAGTCTCTCCAGTCTTTTTTATTTCAAATGCACCTACAAGTTCTCCCTTGTATTTAATACCCCAGGTATTATAGTTTTTAATAAAATTATCTGCGTCTTCTAGTGTAAAGGGACAGTTCAATCTAGTTAGTAATGCAGTCATATCATCTATAATATTAACTAATTTTTCTCTGTCAGATTCCTTTAACCTAGAAATCTTAAGATTGAAGATCATTTTTTGTTTTTGCCACGGCGCATATTGCGTAACCAATGCGCTCGCTCTCTCTTTTCTGGATTCTTTGCTGTTTTAGCAATCTTATCTAACTGTGCTAGTGTAGCACCATCTGGTATGCCGTAATTGTCTTTACTTGAACTTTCATTAACACTGAAAGCACTTGTTGGAATAATACCTTTGTATGCCAGTGTGCTATCATCATCCATTACATTTGGATCATCTTCTAGATTGTCTTGATCTAGTTGACTAGCATCAATGCTTAATACCACAATATTGTCAATGTATTCGTCTGGCACTTCTTCATTTGCTTCAGCATGGCTTACAGCAACTTCAGGATCCTTGGCAAGGTATACATAACCTGGCTTGCTATCTTCCCATTGTGTTTGTGCGCCTTTACCACCTAATCCGTTCTTCATAATACTGTCCAAAAACGGTTTATATGTTGCGTGGTAAAGCATAGGAATAACTTCGTCTGCTTCGTTTAAGTTGTCACTGTCGTACCAATCAGTAACACCTTCTAAGTCACCTGTGTATAGTGCATCGATAAATCTATCACTAACATTTTTTGTTAGATCTATTTTTACATTGTGTTTTTTAGCAAGTGCTTTGATTTCTTTTACATCAGCATTGCTTTTTAGGATAGCCGCCATGCTGTTGTGAATATCAAAGTCCTGTCTGTATACAATAACACCAGGGACATCTTTTAGTGCTTGGAATAGCGCATCTTGTTCATGCTGTTTTGTAGCATCGTTGTGTGCAGGATTTACACATACAAACTCAATCTCTTTTGCTTCATTTATACTTTCTGGGATATATCTGCCAGGATCTAAATCACTTGCTAGTCCAGTTTTAACTAACTGTTGATAGCCTGATGGATCATGTATGTTACCATCTTTGTCTACTGTCCAGTAATGTGGAACACGCTTCCATTCTTCTGCATATTTGCTTTGCTCAATCCATGCTTTACGGTCTGCGGCACTGTTCCAGTCTAGCCCGCTTTGAGCAAACTCTTTCTTCATCTCTGGTGTAAAGTCTGCTTTAGCACTTACTACTTCATCAGCAACAAACTCACCACGCACACGCTTTAGTTCGATGCCTTGTTGTTTTGCCCAATCAATAAAGTCTAAACAAGCAGGGCCACACATATCACGTTTGCCATACTTGCCACCAGTTGCTTTTAAAAACTTATCTACTAGACTGTCATTTATTTCATATGCTTCATCAATTGGAACGTCATCACGCCAAGTTAAATCTTTTGGATCAGCGACAACCACACGAATTTTATCTACACCTGCTTTTAGGTGTGCAAAATATCTATGATGCCCGTCAATGATTAACCATTTACCTTGATGTTTTGTAATAACGACGGGATTAATTTTTTCACCTGCTTGTATGGCTTTTACTAGTTTACCCATATTAGCGGCACTGATCTCATCATCCATTTTGTCAGCAGGCTCAAAAGGTGTAAGTTTGTTTACGTCTATTATTTTTGCAGGTTGTTTGTTATAATATTCATCATCGACATCAGAACCTTGATACTCAGGATTGGTCCACATAGTTATTTCTGCGCCTTCTTTAACTTTTGCTTCTGTATAAATGTCTTTGTATGTTGTTTTAGGAAAGTCTTTAACTAACTGTAGCAGTTGTTTACCTGGAATGTCGACACGGAAAATGTTAACGTCTACACCAGTGTTAAGTGCCGCTAACCAACGATGGTGCCCATCAATAATATAGTTGTCGCTACTAGCAATAATAGGCTTCTCAATCTTGCTTAACCTTAAAGCCTTTTCAACACCCTGATCACTAAACTCGCCTTGTATTGCTTTTAGCGAGTCTGCTGGCACTGTGTCTTTTGTGAATGTTGCGCCATTGTCCTTAAGGTAATCTAGAAATTCAGGGTAGTCTTTAGTTGCTACTTGTGGCATTTGATTACGCTTGATGCCCATTGTGTCTTTAGTATCTGGTTTAACAATTTTAAACTCTGCTAATCCTTCTGTACCATAATGTTCTTTATAATAATCTACTAGTGCTCTGTAATCAATGCCGGCAAAACTTTTTCCAATTTGCTGAGCATAATAACCTAAACCATGTTTTAAATTTCCATTGCGACTCTTCTTAACTAATACATTATGAAGTGTTTGTGCTGCCTTTTCATACTGGCGCGGTTGAGAAGTTTTACTTGCCCAACGTTTGAACATCGCATAAGGTGAGTCTTCTGTAAAGTCATTAATCTTCATGGTTAATCCATTGCTATCTTTACATTGCTTACGCTATTTTTCGGATCAAATTTAACAGGTTTGACCTTACTAATAGTACTCTGTCCAGCGCCTTGTCTAGCATCTACAGCGGCTTGTCTATCCAGTGCTGATCTTTCTTGATTATCTGCTCGTTTTAAAGCCGTATTTAGATTATCTCTTGTTTGTTTTGATACATGAGTATAATCATTGTATCTTTGATTATCTGTACCAATTTGATTAGCAAATTGTCTGACTCTTTGATTCCTAACCTTATCTTTCATTGAAATACTTTTATCAGCGACAGGTGTATTGACCACATTAATTCTGTCGTCTGGTGTTTTCTGATTTGTTATTTCGTTAATCTTCATGTATGTATTTATTTAAAAATGGATCTATATTGTTTAACGATAAATTTGGTTTATCCCAATAACTAACTACTTGTTTCAATTTATGCCTATAGTCTTGATAGGGTTTTTGTAATTCTTTTATTATACCGTCACTACCCCAGGCTTTGTCTTTATTTTCTTTAAACCAAATTAATACGTCTTGTCTTAGATATTCAGGCAATCTCCACAAATGCATAGGACTATTTCCATATGCAGGGCGTACATTTATTTCTACACCAGGAAACTCTTGTATCAACCACTCTATTAATTTTGGTGCTTGTCTAACACTTAAACTGTTTAGTGTAATATCCCAACATTCAATTTTAAAATTTTTATAGTATTGTTGCATGACAGCAACCTTATCTTCCCAAACTGTGCCTTGTCTAACATACTCATCAACAGCACCGTATCCGTCAATACTAACACGCAACTCTAAGTTATATTGTTTAAAACGCTGTATGTCCTTATCTTTGAGAAGTCTAGTACCATTTGTATTGATAACATAACGAGCATGTGGAGCATAGCCCATCATGTTGTGTAGTACATCTTCAAAGTTGTTTACATAGAAAGGTTCACCACCAGCCATGTAAACGTGCTGAAGGTTATCATCAATACCAGCAAGTATATTTTCCCAACTACTATCATGATCTGCCCAGTCCATTAGTTTTGGATCGTGCCTTGTTTGTACATCAAGTAATCTATCTTGACTCCAACCATACTGCTTTGCTATATCCGGTAATTTTTTGTATAATTGTACGCTACTATTACTTGTACACATAATACAAGATAGATTACAGGCACTACCCAAACGTAAATCTAAGGCTCTTACTATAGTATCATCAAAAGGTATGTTTGTGCCAAATGTACCACGTAATGCTTTCTGTCTAAAACTACGCACCCCTTCTTCTTCTTTATTAAAACAAAACTCACAGCCACTAGGACAAGACCAGCTCGCAAGAGTTTTCCTAACTTCCTGAATCTCTGGTGAGTTCCATATATCGTCAAGTCTATGTGTTTTAATGTTATAGGGTAATTGGTGCTCCGCATTATTACAACATAGTGCCGGGACACCACGATGATTTATGTGAGGATAGTTCCACGGATACACGCAATAGTTATATGGTTGCATGTTAAAATTTGTTTAAATCGAAACTAGTTTCGGATCTTTTAGGTAGTTTAGTTTTTAGATATTCTTGCCAACGTTCCTGGCGTTGGTTAAATGACAACCTTCTCTCTTCGTTGTCTTTGTGTAGACTAAGATATGCTTCCCAATCTTCTTTATCCATTTGCTAATCCTAGATTGTATAGTGTATTAGGATCGCTGTTTTTGCGAACTTTTTTACTAACAAGGGGTTGTGGATGTCCAGAACCTCCAAAGAACTTCTTGGCCTGGCGTTCAGTTTCACCAGGTTTAACATCCACTGTGGTATTGATTCCCTGAACAATCTTTCCCACGCCCTCATTAATAATTTCTTCAATTAGCATTATTACTCTTGAATGCCTTTTGAAATATTAGTTGAATCCCATACAGATGCTGTGCTATTCCAAGTATCAAAAGTTGCTTGATCCGGGAATGTGATTACGCATGTTACAGAACCGTTTTCATTTAAAGTATAAGTCCTAGCAATACCGTTTGTTGGATTTAGGGCATTATAACCCGGTGGGTTATATGCTGCAGCCCAATCATCCATGGTAGCATAAGTAGCACCATCTGTGTTATTCATAATTACTGTTTTTGTAATGGCCATTGTGTTAATCTCCTATAAGTGTATTACACATGAGTATTTATTATGATTCAATAATTTCTATTACTAAATCACTAGTGCCTTTTATAACACGATGATATGTTTCTTTAGGAATATAATATGTACAAAACTGTTCAAGAACAAAAGGAAGTTCGTTATCAAACTGTAGTTTCCAGCCATCTCCGCTTAGTATATGAATATGTCTATTATTAGCATCGCGATGCCACACTAAATCCTCTTCCCAAATACACTCTGGAAAGGTGCGTATACGCATACTATTACTAAGGGTTTCCTCTACAAAAGGAAAGATGTTACCACCAAGTTCCACCGCCGCTAAGTCCTAAACTTTTTGCGTAACGTGGTAAACGGCAACTCCAGTAACCTGGTTTTGTTTTGTCATTCTTTTGATCACAGTTGTGTCTATCAGCAAATGCTTTGCGAGCCTTTGGATCTCGCAGTTTAACAGCAAGATTGCCTCCGCCGCCTGCGGCACCAAATGCTACTTTTTTAATCTTACCTGTTTTTGGGTTGCGAGTATACACATAAAACTTCTTACTACCGCCACGCTTGGGCTTGTTTAGTTCTACTTTTTTGCCCTGATATTCTGCTTCACTCATCCATGCTTCTGGACTAGAATACTTGTCCATCTCTTCTGGACTTGCTTCAACATACGCTTGACTACCACAACGTGGGCATACAACATCTGCTTCATCGTGATCAGTATCAATTTCACCATGAGTAGTTGAAACGAGTTTACAATCATAGCAGAAACTTGGGTCATCGTGTTCTACTGTATAGTCTACACTTTTATGTAATTTACCGTTATATTCAAGTTCGTTATCTGATTCAGTGACAGTGTGTTTTACATCTGCTAGGTACGCATCAATACCTGCTGTTGATTTTAGTTTCCAGTGTTCTGCCGCTTTTTTAGCAGCACCATAAGAACTTGTAGCACTACATTCATATTTGCCCTTTTTGGCATGTACACAAATGTAATCACGTTCTTCACTTTCGTCAATATCTTGACGCCCATAAGGCATGCCCTGTTTCATGGCTGCTTTTTTATTATCCATGTTCGTTTTTTGATAATCTTTATATTGTTTTGTTTTTGCGAATGGAGAATTAGCCATTGCCGCGTCTGCTTTGCTGTGCATATCAACTGCTGATTTTGCTAGTTTGTTTGCACTGTCAGCACCCTGCTTAAACATATCTGCGTTTAATTCATTTAAGCCGCTAAGTTTTCTTAAACGGTTCACTTCTTCGTGATAATAATCATCTATTGTTAAACGTTGAGGTACATCATCCTTGTCAATAATTTCCAAATAATCAAGATCGTCATAATCTACGTCGCCACTAAATCCATAACTTGGATCATAAAGATGTTTCCATCCATCGCCATTGTTGACTACATATGAAATAGCAGTGTCTGGATAACGGATAATACCATACAAACCATCGTCATCGGTTTCTTTTAACTCGCCTTTGCTAAGTAGATCTTCAACTTTTTTCTCAAGATCTGTGATACGATCTTCAATTTCATGATCGGCTGTATCGCTGTCTAGTTCGTTTTTTTCTACGTCTGCTAGTAACGCACTTAGGATATTGTCAGCATGTGGGTATTTTGCCTGTAATTTTTTAATAGCATAAGCAGTTTTAGGATCAAAACCTTTAAGTACATCATCTTCTTCATTACTCTTTTCAGCAATGAATCTATTATGCTCTTCTTCACTGATAGGCATATCAAGAGGTACACGGCCAACGCCTTTAATGTTTGCCCATTCGCCTAGTTGTGTGTCACGAAGAATTTCTTCGTCCCATTCATGTAAATCAGAAAGTTTACCTTCCTGGTATAAACGTCTTGCTTCAGTAAATGTTTCAAAATATTTGTCAGTACCTAAACGGTAGATATTTTCATGAAGAGGAATCTTATTTTCTATATGATACTCTAACCCTTCATTAATAATGTTTCCAATTTTCATGGCTCTATCCCTTGTGCTTATTACTGGTATTTATGCGAAAAGCCAGTCTGACAACTCTTTATCGAACTCATCTAGTTTAACAACACCAGTGTTATTGTAGTATTCAACAAATGTTCGCATCTTTTGTTTGAGTTCTGGATTGTCTGTATATGGTTTTTCCATTTCATTAATAACATGATCTAGTCCAGTATGTTCATAATTATTATTGTAATCACGGAAGTAGTCTAGTTCTTTTTCAATAAAGTGATCGGGTAAATTAGACAATATTAACTCTTGTTTATTTACGACAGGACGAACTTGTATTTGTGTTCCTGGATAACGCTCAGTTAGATAATCCATTAGTTGTGGGATCTGTCTAACACTAAATGCGTTTGCTGTAATATCCCAGGCGCTAATTTTAAAATACTCGTAGTATTGATCCATTACTTGAAGTTTTTCTTCCCATACAGTTTCCTGTCTAGTGAACTCGTCTGCTTTACCCCAACCATCAACGCTAAAACGGATATGGATATCTTTGTCAGCAAACTTTTCTAGGTCTTGTGGTCTAAGTAATCGTGTTCCATTACTGTTAATTACAAATTTCGCATCTTTAGCGATATTGCCAATTCTTTCCACTGTACCAATAAAATTCTTTAGGTAAAATGGTTCACCACCAGCAAGGTATACTTGCTTTAGTTCAGGAGTAACTACACTCATAATATTTTCCCAGGCTTGTTCATCATCAGCCCAGTTAAAATACTTTGCTTGATACTTTTCTAATTCACTGTTAAGTTTCTTTTCGCTCCAGCCAAAGTGTTCTGCCATTTCAGGTAATCTCTGATAGATACGATTACTATTACCAGCAAAGCACATTGTACATCTTAAGTTACAGATGTTACCAAGCCGTAAATCCAATGCTCTAATAGCATTGTCCTCGTATGGCACAAGTCCTTGCTTTTTAGCAAGTGTTCCTAACATCTTTTGACGGAAACTTCTAACACCATTTCTCTCTGGTTCATAACACTTAAAACAACCTTCAGGTTCCTCACCTGCTTCAAACTGTCGGCGAACTTCAAGCATTTCCGGACTGTTCCAGATATACTCTAAACTATATTCGCTGATATGATAGGGTAGTTTGTGTTTGATGTTTTTACAGCATAGTGCTACATAACCATCGTTGTCAATGAAGGGATAATTGTATGTGTATACACAATACTTTTTTGGATCTCTCATGTTCTTCTCTTAGTTTTAGATTACTGTAGTTCGCTAGGAACACCAATATCTTTTACTACGGGGTTATCTAGGAACCCGGTAACAATTTGCTGTACGTCTTTGGGACCGTAATTTCGTTTGATAGCATCTAATAGTGTTTCAAAACTGTATAGATCATCAGCACTGTCTAATCCCAATCTCTTAGCAATTTCATCTGGATTTTTGGTTCCATTACCAATAATAGTATTCTTGTTTGCTTTAGTATAGCCTTGTCCATCTTTTCGTACTGCTGGAGTACGTTTAATTCTAACTAAGCCATCCTTACCGCTCCACATATATCTATCGCTTTCTACAGGACGACCGTCTGGAATAGTTTCTTCACTATCTTTTCTATCGTAAACTGCGGCAATAGTTGCTAGTAATAGGTTTCTGTATACACCTTTATACTTACTGTCGTTTTCGTGTGGACTATGGTAATAAGTTTTAAGCCAACCTGGATCACCAGGCATAAAATCTAGTTGTACATATCCAGTACGCCCTTTTGGTACGCCTTTGTCTTCACCAGTTTGTGGATCTTTAAATGTTCTTTTAGGATCATATCCTTCAATTTTAATTTTAGTAATGAATACACTAGTACGTTCAAAGTATAGTATTTTAGGATTTGCTTTTAGTTTTTCAGCAAACGCATCTAATTCCTCAGGTGGTATATTAATAGCAACATCAATGTCTCCACTAAACTGCTTTTTACCTACACTACCTAGTGCTTGCTGATATAGATCAACACCCAGTTCTTTTGATAATGGAACAAGGGTTGGTTGTATTTCATCAATATGAATTGGTCCTACACCCGGAGCGGAGCCACTTTCGTGTAACATAGCCAGGCGAGATTTCTCTACGCCTGGCGATGCTCTCCCCCCAACGATAGAAGAGTCTTCTACCGCAAACTCTGGATTGCTAGTGCGAAAGTCTTTTTTACGCATTACAGTTTTAGCAATTAAGTCGAGTTCCTCATTGTGGGGATCCCATCGTAGGACGAATGGCATATTGATGTTTGTCTGCATGTCTTTCATCACTGCCTCAGCATCAGGACCTAACTGTGCTATTGGCTTACCATATCGTTTATATTCTTGCTTGAACAGGCGAATTAATTCGCTCGATGTAATTGGTTTTACATTTCTCTCGTCATTTAATCTGTCTAAAAAATGGTTAGTGAATTCCACGTCAATACCCACCTTGGCAAACATTTTGTCCGCATAGGCTTCTACTTGATCTAGTTCCGCTTTTGAAAGCGTTTGGTCTACTTCACTAATACGCATATAACTATTTATTACTTTTTGGCAATACTGCCGTTTGTATGATTCCACTTTTTACTGTTAGGTTATCGTTTCCAAAGTCATCAAGTATATCGTGAGCAACATCCAGTAGTTGTTGATAATTTTGAATACTTTGGTTTTTAGGTGGATTCTGTTTAAACTCAGTCTGGGAAAAATTTTGATCTTCATAAAAAATTAGTTCAGTATCTTTTGGTAAAAATTGTCTATGAAATGTGAATAATAGTTCTGCTTTAACTTTTTTTGCTGTGTTTTCTACCATAAGTGGATTAACATAAACGCACTCGTCATCAACTATTGTAAATTGTTTTTGAGTTCTCGCTCTTGCCCAACTAATCACCAGTTGTACAATATCTTTCCTCAGCAATAAACTACTCTGTTGTTCAAGATTGAAAAATGCTTGTCTATGATGAGCAAGCAAATCATTAATTTGTCTTAAATGAGTGTTAACAATTTCAAATTCACCTGCTAGTATACGATTTAAGTTTTCTACTCTGGACTTCATGGGAATCCTATGAGTAAAAGGTTCCATAATAGCAGTTAATTGACGTTCATCTCTTATTTTAGCCAATAGGGCAGAGCTTCCTGTTCTAGGAAAACTATATAATACAATCATTCTTTGTAATGCTTTTCGCCGGTAAGATGTGGTTTAGCAAACCATAAACGAAACCACTCGTCTGTTCCTGGCTCTATTTTATTCTTACGTTGATATTGTCCTCTTTCAGTTCCAATGTGACTGATGTTTTCGCCAAGATCGTATTCCTGGTATCCCTGATAAGGTCTGATACCAGCAAGTACTTGTAGTCTTTTTAATTCTTCTTTGAGTTGTTCATCCATACTACTATTTAGCGTAAGATTCTTCAAATGGTATACTTGCCAAATTTTTCATTTTGGCTTCTACCATAATATCTGCGTATGGACGAAAAGTTGCGGCCCAATCGTTTACAGCACGGTTCCACATGTAATCACTGTGCGCTCTTAGTTTTGCTTTCTTGTAACCTTGCTCTAGTAGTAATTCCTTGTTGGGCAATACATTGGGATCAGCATTCGTTAGATAATCTTCACGACTTACACTGTAATGTATAACAGGTTGAACACCACGCCAACTATCTACTATGCGAGCAAATCTATCGTCGGTGGGCTGTATGTATTCTCCTGTAGCGACCCAGTGATGGTGTATGTCGAGTACGAGTGCGACATGTTCGGCAAGTTCCAAACTGGCGTCAATTCCCCAGGACATTTCATCATTTTCAATAGTAATACTGTTTCGTGCTTCTGGAGACAGTCTTGGAAGGACGTTGATGATACCGGCTGGACCTCGTCTACCTGAGATGTGGACGTTACACTTGAAGTCTTGCCAATTTTTGCCGTAACCCATCCACCTAATAATGTCCGCATGATATTCAAACTCCTCTATACTTCTATTTACTATATCGTCATTGTCGCTTGCCAATACAGTAAACTGACCAGGATGCATACTTACACGCACATCTAGTTCACGAGCTCGTTCGCCTACACGTGACCAACCACGTTCAAGTTCAGCAATCAGATTGGGATCTTTGTATACATAACCCCATGTTGGTTCAGTATAGGCTGGACACATGTTACTACCTAGCCGCACCATGCGTTGTTTGTCAGGAAGGGTGCCTACATACTCAATAAGATTAAGAGCATTCTTTGTATTGGCAATGCTGAGTTCAGCAAGTTTGTCTTCGGCTACTTTTCGACTCTGCCTGTTAAGCCAGGAAATCGTAGTAATACGCTCACTATACTGACCCTGTATTTCCTTGAGTATTTTGGGCTTTTGTGTTTGATCAGGATGCATGTACTTACACGCAAAACCTACCCTGCCTAATGTCATAGTTATAACCTATATGTGTTAATATTATATTATATTATTACATAGAGATAGCAATTTGTCAAGTCCATTCGTTTGTTTCTTTGTCAACGATTGGAACATTATCTGATATACGAACAAAGTCATGTTTGCTTGCTTGTGCTACAAAATCGTCAAAGTTGTGTCCTTGAAACATCTTAAACACTACCCTTTTATTATGTGGTGTTTCGTTTAGGAAGTCAAGGAATTTGTTTAACAATTTGTCTGAGACATATTCGTGATGTAGGGATATTAATAACACACTATACTGTTGTAACTCTATAAGTCGTTGTATGCTTGCTGTGCCGTTAGTTAAGATGCGTATACGTTTGCGTTCTGTTATGCTGTCCAAATGCTGTACAAACTGTAGTAGATCAGGCCACAGCGTAGGTTCCCCGCCACTGATGTTTATTTGTATACGTTTATGTTTGTGTGGGATTATTATGTCTGTTGCTATTTGCTTTAGTTCATCTAAATCAGGCAACGGGCTATGATTGTCATGAACTCTGGGAGGACAATAACTACAATCATAGTTACAGCGTTTTGTTGGCGCCCAGTCTAATAGTAGTGTGCTTTCGATTATTTTATCACTTTCAGCAACAGCAATTATGTCTCCGGATTCGTACAGTGGTAAACTAGACAAATTAGCATTTATTATTTCACTTTCCAGTATTCGTAATGTAGTCTCATTTACTGCTTTGGGTATCTCTATATCAATACCACACCAACAATTTGTTTTGCTACAAACAGTACCTACATTACCGCATACACTTGTGCTTATTTGTTTTTGTGGACTTACAGTTATATTATATTTGCCCAAGTCACAAAACCAATTTATAAAGTTTGTGATCTTCATACGTTTTAGCACTTGGAAATCTGTGCGATATAATCCAGCGTTAGTTTTTACTATCAGCATTTTCAAAGTCCCATACTGCTGTATCTTTGTTTACAATAGGTATCTCATTACCTAAACGCACAAATGAATGATGTTGTATTCTACTGTAAAAATCAGCAGTACTTCCGTATTCAAACGTCTTAAAACTTACTCGGTTTGTATATGGTGTTTCTTCTAAAAACTGTGCTAGTTTATCAAATAGTTTATCACTGTGATATTCATGATGTAAACTTATTACTAATGCTGACTCTGCATGTAAACTAATTAGTCTGTCAATACTTGCTGTTCCGTTGGTAAGTATCTCTACTTCACTTGGACGTTGTGCTTTTAACCATAATATAAAGTCTAATAGTTCATTCCACATTGTAGGCTCGCCGCCAGTGAGTGTAATTGTAACGTCTCTGTCAGGTATATCTAAACTGTTGTAAATGCTTTTAAGGTTATCCATGTCTGGATATGGGCTATGATTATCATGTATTCTTGGAGGACAGTAACTACAATCATAATTACAACGTTTGAGAATATTCCAATCAATATTAAAATTTGATTGTTGTATTTTTTCTAATTGTCCTACAGCAACAATATTTCCTAATGTACGTTTACCATAAGGTTTTGTGTTATTTTTTACTTTATTTCTAAAAACTTCTAGAGTTTGCTTGTCTATTGCTTTGGGTATATTTACATCTGGGCCGCACCAACAGTTGCGTATTTCACATATTTTACTGGACGCTGGTTGTCTACAAGTAGTGTATTTTATTTTACCAGTTACTTTAATACTAACACTATGCTCACCTGTTTCACAATACCATCCACGAAAAAAAGTATGTTTGCCAAGTTTTAACTCTGTTAGAGTGGCCCTATATAAAGAACCTTCTTCAGTCATTACAATAAGCATTACAGTGATTTACGGTTGCGGATCCAATTGACGATGTCAACGTCTTCAAATTGTGGAGCTCTGCGATGGCTCTCTGGTAGGTTGTCCCAACTTTTTAGAGCTGGATGAGTTTTATTTTTGCTACTGTAGTAAGCACCACATCTCCAACCTTCAGATACCATTTGGTCTACCCAGCGGTTGTGTGTATGCTTGCTCATGCTGTTTATTACTTCTTCTTTTAATTCGCTATCAATATTATACTCAATACTGTTTTCCCATTCACCAGCATCAGCACCAGTTTTCATTACATCATATTGATTGCTTACTTCTATATCAAAGTCGCCTGGGAATTTTACTTCCCAAGCGGCTACAATAATACTTGCTTCATCATTTGTAATATTTCTTTTTAATGGAACAACATAAGCATGACACATTTCAGCATCATCTACGGTACCATATTCCATACTAACTTGACACCCGTTATACTCATAGGTCAACGGAACATTGTCTGGACCGAAATCTTTAACAGTACGATACCATTCCTGGGCATCACATGCCTGAAGTGGCTCGGGTGTTCTTAGTTGAATATTATGTTGATAAAACATGTTACCTCTTTGTCTTATTTATTTGCGTCTGGATTCTTTTTGCTTGAACCTGTGTATAAACCAAACCAAGCAGCACCAGCACCAACAACAATACTAACAAGACCTGCTTGTTCAGCATTTGGAGTTGGTAGTGTCATGAACCAAACAACAACTTTGTACAACAATACAATGTAAGTTGTTAGGAACAATCTTGGAAAGATTCTCCAACTATCTACGGCTCTTGCCATGTGAATCCATTTCTGGTATTCGTTTTTAGAACTATCAACAACACTTGTGTCTACTTCTAGTTCAATGTTTACTTTCTTTGTTTCTGTTTCACTCATTTAATTTGCCCCCCACTGGCTTTTTTAGAATGTAAAGTCTGTTACTGTTGCCAAAGTACAATCGTAACTGTTTGTACCAACAGTGGCACCTAAAAGTCTTATTTGTGCTTCAACATTTCCAGCATCACTACTGAAGTTTTCGATTGCTACACGGAACGAACCTGCTCCGTCTTCAGCACCAATAGCAACGATTGTGCCATAGTGTTGAACGGTTTCGATGATTGCTTCTAGAGCCTCACCGGGATTTGTTTCTCCAGCCAATGTAGCACCTGCGTCAATGGTTAAAAACGTGAAGTTGGCTCCAAAGTTATAGGTACCAAAATCAATAGTGTTATTTGGATTTCTTGTTGCCATAATTATTCTCCTTTATAGCATATACTACTATTTATAAAAAAAGAGGGGCTCAAGGCCCCTCTTCATGTTTTAGTTAAGTAACTAATTACTCGTTGAAATCAGCAATATCAGTAACAGTGATTGTACCACCAGTTAGTGTTGCTGGAGCATCTGCTGTGCCCTGTACTGCAACGATAACTGTACCGCCTGCTGTTCCATCGATACCTGCGATAGAGTGAGTTAGACCCAATTCTGCGATTTGTGCGTCCATTGCGTCCTGGTCTGCTGTAGGCATAGAAATAATTTGAGTTCTTGGACCTAAGCCGTTACCTGCTCTTGTATCTAATACGTTTGGTGTTGCCATTTTATGACTCCTTTTAAATTTTTAAAATATCTGCGCTTTTGCGCTAATAGTATTTATCTTTTTGCTTCAGAAATCTCTAAAAACACCGTCCAATCAATAGTGGTCGACGCTTCTCCTGTAACAACTATCTTAAGATAATCGTTTAAATCATCAGCGGTTATTGCGGCACTCCAGTCATTTCCACTGTCTTGTGCCAGTGTTTCAGTAATATTTGTGCCAATTAGACTGGTTGTTCCACCAATGTTTTGGACCAAACCAGTTTGTGTAAAGGCGGCTGTATCTGTTCCATCTGTTGCTACAAATGTAGCCTTGAATTTAACAGTAGAACTGCTATCAATATCAATAACACTACTACCGTCCTGTAGATAAACTTCAGTTGCCGTAGCATCTGTAGTTTGTGCTGCCATTACAATATCTTTTCTTTTTACTGTGACATTTGTTGTTGTAATAGTTTGTGTTTCTTCTTCACCGCCCAATGACGAACCATTACCTAATACCAATGTGCCGCCAGTAGTTGATGAAATTTGTAATCCTCCAAGGAAGATACTGTTTCCACTTAGATATAAATCTTTCCATGCTTTTGTTGAGCTACCGAGATCGTATATTTCATGTGCCGCTGGAAGAATATGTCCTGTTTCCAGTGTCTCTGTGCCAAATGTCCACTGATCATCTGTATCGTTATAAACAATACTTACAGCGGGTTCTGTGCCTCTGTCTATTTCGATACCACTTGTGCCTAAACTTACGCCTGCGCCTGTTTCGCCTTTGTTGAGTGTTAATACGTTATCTGTAATTTCTGTATCAGTTGTGTTAATGCTTGTTAGTGTACCGCTTACTGTTAAATCACCAGTTACACTTAAATCACCACCAACACTTACATTGTTAGTCACTGTTACTTCATCAAATGTTACACTATCAGTTGTTCCTACTGGCTGTCCAATGTCGATCGTTACCGTATCGCTTGCCACTGTTGTATCAACACCTGTACCACCTGCGATTGTAAGTGTGTCTGTTAATAAACTTACGCTGTCAGTGCCAGTATCACCAGCAATAGGTAAATCTGTACTAATAGTTGTGGTTGTAGCACCTGTAATACGACCTTGTTGATCAATGTCTAATACAGGAATTTGTGTGTTTGTGCCATACTGTCCTGGAGTTACTGCTGTATCATCTAGATCAATAGTTAGTAAGTTTCCACTATCGTCATATGTTG
>Ga0233450_10002822_pt1 | contig 16822 bp, 13 predicted proteins | sample 011ome_30_FD_189956 | JGI IMG/M metagenome (GOLD analysis project Ga0233450, IMG submission 189956) | Coastal salt marsh microbial communities from the Groves Creek Marsh, Skidaway Island, Georgia - 011501CT (spades assembly) | ecosystem: Environmental > Aquatic > Marine > Intertidal zone >... | reverse complement strand
CGCGCGCGGCGACGACTCGGTCGACGCGCGACGCCGCGGGTGAAGGCGACGCATATCACCATCGTCGTCGCGCGTGCGTGGTGTACGATGTGAGCGATCGTCTCACGCCGTACGACGAGGCGTGGGTGTGGCAAAAGGCGTTGCTCTCGCGCGCGCTCGACGCCGGCGACGACTCGGTCGACGTCGCGCTCATCGTGCAGCATCCGCCGACGATAACGCTCGGCACGGGGAGCACGGTGGATCATTTAAAATTTGACGCGGATGCACCGCCAGATGGATTCGCGGTGCGTCGATGCGAACGAGGGGGCGAGGCGACGTACCACGGTCCCGGGCAACTCGTGGTGTATCCGATACTTAATTTGGCGCGCGCGCCGCACCAGGCAGACTTGCATTGGTACATGCGATCGCTTGAAGCTGTCGCACTCGGGGCGATGCGCGAGTTGGGGTTGGATGCGAGCGCGTGCGGGCGCATTGAAGGGCTCACTGGGGCGTGGTGCGACGGGCATAAGCTCGCCGCGGTGGGCGTGCGCGCGAGACGATGGGTGTCGTATCACGGCGTGGCGTTGAACGTGTGCCCAAATCTCGCGCATTTCGCACATATTGTCCCGTGTGGAATCGATGACCGTCCGGTCGGGAGCGTGTCGCAAATGCTCAGGGGCGAGGCGGGCGTCGTGAGTCGGTCGGATGGCGCGTCGACGTCAGCGGCGTCGGTTCGCGCGCCGAGGGACGATGACGATCAGTTACTATCACGCGCGCGTGATGCGCTCATCGCATCATTTGCGGAAACGTTTGATTTAGATGTAGAGAGTAGCACTAGCGCACCAGAGTTGTGAACACCGATTGGTTAAAAAGGTCAACAACCTTTGCGCCCAGCCGCACTCCGCGACTCTCGCGCGGCGCATCGTAAACGACGAGCCGCACATCCATCGCACTCGGAGACGGGAGCGGTAGCATAATATATGCAACGCGCGCTCGGTTCCGCTCGAGGTTTCACCTATCGCACATTCTCTCGTCCGTCGTCTTCGCGACGCGTGACGTCGGTGCCCACCGGGACAACCACCGCGGCAACCATGAGCGGCGGGGCCATCAAGCGCGTCCAGGCGATTAGCATTCCAACTCCAATGCCGACGCAATCGCCTTTTTATTCAATGTGTACCACAAGGATGAGTTCCCTCCGTGCCCTGATGGGTCGATGAAACCGCCGAGGAAAGGCAACGGCGCGGATTTCGCGCCGGGCCCGTGGAGAATGTACCACGGACGCGAATACTCTGGCTTTCCGCAGCACCCGCATCGGGGGTTTGAGACCATCACCGCGGTCATGCGTGGGACGATTGATCACACGGATTCGTGCGGGAACGCGGGGCGGTACGGGGATGGTGATTTGCAGCACATGACGGCGGGGCGGGGCGTGGTGCACGGCGAACTTTTCCCACTCGTGCATAAGGATCGCGACAACACGTTGCAGTTGTTTCAAATTTGGTTGAACTTGCCGAGTAAAGATAAAATGGTTCAACCGGCGTTTGTCATGCATTGGAGCGAGGACGTGCGGAAGACTTCGACGAGCGACGGCGGTGTTGACATAACTGTGTGGACCGGCGAGTACGAAGGCGTGAAATCTTTAGCGCCTACACCGAGATCCTACGCCGCGGATCCGAGCAATGATGTTGGCGTTTATTTACTCAAGTTCAAGCCAGGGGCTGAGTTTACGTTACGCGCGGCGAGTGGCGGGGTCGAGACCAACCGTTCGCTGTATTACGTAGAGGGAGCTTCGTTGGATGTGTGCGGAGAACAGTTGTCGAGAAAGTGTGTCGTTGATGTCGATGCCTCGCAGGACATACCACTTCGCAATTCAGGTAGTGATGAGGTTATTTGCCTCGTGCTTCAAGGCAAACCTATCAACGAACCCGTGGCCCAACACGGACCATTCGTCATGTACGTAGACTCCCGCGCGCTGTAGCTCGTATCGTTGAAACCTCCTCTAGAGTTTTCGCGCTTAACCACTCAACCGACTGACAAAATATGACGCGAGTTCGCTTTTTATCGTCACAGGAATACACAGAAAGAGATCATGCAAGCGTTCGAGGACTATCGTGCGACGGAATTTGGTGGTTGGCCCTGGCCCGAAGACGCCATGGTATTTCCACGCGAAGAGGGACGTTTCGCGCTGATAGATGGCGTGAAGTCGACGCCTAGTTCAAAATAGATGACGAACAATAGATAGAAAGCGTGATGGCGCGTGATTTTCATTTTACCTACAAATCCGAGATACGTGGAGAACCGAGAAAATGTGAGCACCGAGACCAACGTCGTCCTAGTGCTCACAAATGTAGACTTACGCCTTACATGGTGACGCACGATGACGATCGAACAACAAAGTCGGGTGACACACTTTCGTCGAGCGTTTAGGTTCTTCATTCTTTTACCCACGCGTACATTTGTCGTGAGCGCGGCGTTTCTGTTTCTGTTCGTTTTAGCCAACTTCATGCTGGCTGTGACGTTTCTCTCGCATCTCTCCAACGGCCCGGATACGACGTTGCAGTTTCGCTCGAGTGATAAACGTGTACAATTTACTCGAGAATGGGTGCAAACTCGCCATGCGATGTTGCACAACGACGAGTATCCAAAGTGGTACGTTGCATTAAAAAAATACTACTTCTGGATAGTAAAAGTCACGAATACGCTGGTGCTAATTTCGCTTGGATATTACACGATAAAGAAGAAAGGCGTGCACAGGACTCGCCGCGCGGACACTGATATCTTAATCAGTAATCATCGTGGTTTGATCGACGCACTCGTCTTCATTCGCGTTTTAGATCAGCTCCCGATTCTGGTTTCCGGGCCCACCTTGCTGGACCTCCCTTTGGTGTCGACGATTGCTCTTTCGATTGATGTTTTTATCATCGATCCGTCTTCCAATACGCACGCAATTGATCGTTTGCAACACATTTTACAGCACACGGACAGGCAGGTTGTTATGTTCCCCGAGATCGGCGGTCCGACGCATGGAAGTCACATCCGCTCGTTTGCGGCGGGAAGTTTTCGCGTTTCGACGAAGTGTCAGCCGGTCGCATTGACGTACCAGGGTGTTGGCGACATAAATCCTTCGTGGTCTAGTGACATGAATTTAGCCGACCTTTTTCGGTTGTTGTTTCGCTTGTCGTTGAGGGAGACGAATCATGCATCGGTTGAGTTTCGCGAACCCATTTCACGCTCACCGGATGATTCCCTCATCCGCGTGGCACAGTTGCATCGAGAGGACATCAGCAAGGCCTTAGGTGTGCCTATGCACGATGATTGCATGCATTAGCGTCACTCGTAGTGTTGGCAGTAATGTACGGTAATTTTCTTTCATTTCAAATGCATGTAAGTTCGTTTATGTTCACCACACATCCTTGTGGTATCTAAAGTCGCTAGTGAGTCGGCGGATAATCTCTTCAGCTTCGTGCGCGGCGTAGTCTCCCTCTCGCATGAGGACGCTCAATAGCGCCTTGTTCACATCCTTCGCCATGTTCTTAGCATCACCGCACACGTAAATTTGACCCTCGTTCTTCCCAACTGTACCCTTCAAGATGGGGTACACGTCAGCTCCCTTGGCAATGATTTTATCCTGCACGTAGACCTTCTTCGGCCCGTCGCGGCTAAACGCGACGTCGAGGCTCGTAATCACTCCATCAGCCAATGCTTGCTCCATTTCTTCGCGGTATATGAAATCGTTCTTTTGCGTTCTGCACCCAAAGAACAACATCGCCGGTCCTAATGTTGCACCTGACGCTTTGAGCACTTGGCGCTCTTGCAAAAAGCCTCTAAATGGCGCGTAACCAGTCCCGGGACCAATCATGATGACTGGCGCTTCGGGATTTGCTGGTAAACGGAACGTGCTCGTGCGTACGAAGACTGGAATCTTTTGACCCTCCGCCGCGCGTTGCAAGAACGTACTGGCCACACCCTCGTGTATGCGACCAGTGGCGACCTTCTCTTTCACCACGGCGACGGTGGCGGTGATGACGTTCTTGTCGTGCGCAGGACTCGAGCTAATGCTGTAGAATCTTGGCGCTAACCTTGGCGCAATAGCGCCAAAGAACAACCCAAGATCTGGAACAGCGGACGGATAGTCCTCCATGACTTCCAAGAGCGACCGGTGCGGTTTCGTGATATACTTGGCAAACTCATCTTTACCCGCCGGCGACGCCAAAAAGGCAAGCTTTTGCGCGTCTTTTCCAGTCGCAACTGACGCAAGCGCCGCGAGCGCTTGCTTGCGCGGAGCGCTTAAAACGTCGGCATATCGCGCGATAGCGACCTGGACCGTGCATGGCGTCGAGAACGGCTCGGCGAGCGACGCCGGAGCATCCGAAGGTTTGGTCAAGCGGAAGGCTCGCGTCAAGTCACACTTGAGCGCCTTGGCGACGCGCTTCGTAATGTCGGCACCATTCTCGGCGTACACCCCCAAGTGATCACCGTGCTTGTATTGGACGTTCGTCCCCGTGATGTCAAATTCGACGTGCACACAGCTGCGATCGGCATCCTTACCGTGCAGCTCGCGCACAGATTTCACCGTTGACAAGTACGGTTTAGCCGCCGTCGGTGCGACGCGCGCGTTTGAATGCTCCTTCTCGTACTTGCTCGCCTGACTTGCCGCCGCGCGTTCCCCATCGACACCAGGCATGTCGATGACCTCATAACGCGGAAGCTCTTCGTCCAAGCCGCCGTCGGAGTGCAATCCAAACTTGGATTCAAACGCCGGCCAAAACGCCTCTATCCAGTTTTCAAAATCTTGCTCCAAGCACTGGTCGTCATCCCCTAAATGAATCTTCATCAACGCCGTCGCGCCGAGATCGACCAATGCTTTGTGCACCATCTTCGCCGCGGCGTTAAACTGCTCGTACGACCGGTTTCCGAGTCCGAACACGCTAAACGTCAATCCTTCCAGTAAGTCTGGCAAACGCCCGTCGCTCGCCGAGTCCCGCGCCCAATACACGAAATCCGAGCTCGTATCCGTCGGCTCACCATCCCCATACGTGCTTTGCAAGAACACACAACACCCCGTCTCCTCCTTCAACACATCTTCCGCATCCATCGCGTTAATGGTTTCCAAATCCACAGCCCGAGCCGCCACGGCGTCCTTGTACCTCGCGCGCGCGTGCGCCACCACCTCGCGCGCGTACCGCTCACTCGTGCCCGTCTGCGTGCCATAAAACACCGTCAACCGAATCTTACCCGCGCTATCGAACGCATTCGCCGGCGCCTGCGCCGACGACGCCCTGGCGAACCACGACGACACCCACGCCGCCGCCGACGCCGACGTCGTCGTTTTCCCTCCAGCGCACCGCACGCCGATTAACCCGACCACCGACGCCGCGAGCACGCACGTGCTCGCCAGCGTCAGCCCATCGCTCGTCAGCGCGTCCACGAACGCCGACGCTGACGTCGAAGACATCGCGCGATGACCGCTTCGCGCGCGCGACACTGCCGACGACCGCGCATCCATCGTGCGCGTCATCGATGCGCCGGCTAAACCCGCGCGACGGCGTCATCCGGCCTAAACCCTAAAACACGTAATGTACGCGTCGATCGCCTGATGTGATCCCCTAATGTGCGCGAACGCCCTCACGCGATCACGAAAAGTCGCGACGCACGACGCGTACACGAGTGCCAGAGATGCATGTCTAGGATCACGCGCGATCGTGCATAAATGTTTATGATGTGCACGCACCCTTGGCGCGTGTACTGTGCGTCGTCCTACGCATATAGAGATGTGCGTGGAATCGCGAGGGTTTAGGCGTCGCTCGGCGATGCTGGCCGCTGGGGGCACCTCCCGCGGCGTCACATCGCGCCTCTTCGACGACGACGACGACGACGCCGGCGCGCAAAGCGAACGCATCGAACGCATCGCGTGTTTTTGTGTCGGCGCGTTTCAACGCGCGCGCGCGGATCGGTGACGGCGGACGCGCGCGCGCGCACGCAGAGGCGTGGGCTCGGGATTCTATCTACTCCGGCGGCGGTGCGCGCGCGCGGATATCTTTCGCGCCGTGCGTCGCGTCGAGCGTCGTGGACGCATACGCGCTCGGGGGTAGACGCGTGACGTGTGAGTACGCGCGTGTGTACGCGCGAGTCGGGCGGCGAGTCGGGCGTGGCGCGCGAACGACGAGGGGTAATCCATCGCGCGTACAGTCAGAGGGCGCGCGCGGTTCGAGCCGTCGCGTCTGGCGGTCGCGTCTGGTGGTATGACGAAGACGACGTCGGCGGTGGATGCGCCTCGGGAGGCATCTTCGCAATTTGCTTCGTCGTATCAGAGCACGATGATGGGTGGTGAGGACGCGATGGCGGCGATGCAGGCGTTCGCGAGCGCTGGCGGGGGGTTGGGATCGAGCGCGCCCACGCGAGGGTTCGTGATTGGAGGCGGGTTCGCCGGCGCCGCGCCGTCGATGATGATGATGATGCCGCCGGGCCCTGGGGCGGGGTCGCCGAATTTCTTGGCTGGGACGTCGCCGAGCTCGATCGGGGGGTCGTACGGGTCGTCGCCGACGGCGATTCCGCAGGTGATGCGCGCCAAGGCGCCGCTCGAGAGCGGCATCGGATTCCCGGGGTATAGCTCATCGCTTCCTGGGAAGCATCACATTGGATCTCCGAATAGCGGTTTTAGTGCGTTTAGTCCACCAATGAATCTTAAGGATCCACCGCGTGGGGTGTCAATGGCGACGTTTTCGTCGTCGCCGCCCGTCAAGGCGGGCGGTGTGCAGAAGCCGCCGACGAGCGCGACGAAGAGTAAAAAGTTGGAAAAGGCGACAACGGGCATGGACGCTGCGGCTGCGGCTGCAGCGGCGTCATTGGCGACATCACCGATGAACTCGAGTGGCAAACAACAAAAGAGCGTGTACCGAGGCGTAAGACAGCGTCCGTGGGGGAAGTATGCGGCGGAAATCAGAGATCCAACACGCGGTTCGCGATTGTGGCTGGGCACGTTTGATTCGGCGGAGGAGGCGGCGCTCGCGTACGACGCTGCGGCGCGCGCGATCCGAGGAGATGCAGCGGTTACAAACTTTGGAAAAGAAGTGCCGATTCCGGCGTCCGTGCGTGCGCAATTGCCGCCGCTTCCAACGCGACCGGTGCAAGGGCGCGGTGGCATGCGCGAGGACACCGCCGCGTTGAGCGGACGCATGTCCAAGCTTTCGACGTCAAACAAAGCGGTCAATCTTGAAGAAGAGGCAGAAATGTTACTCATGCTTCAAGGTGCGGATAGCGAGACAAAGATGAGCACTCCAGAAAAGTCCATGAACTCTATGGATGATGCCGTGGAGGGTATGGATCTCGAAGATGGGGAGAATGGCGAAAGCACTGTGACGATTAGCGAACCCACGGTAAAGTTGCGCGCGCAAAAGACGAGCGCCGGCGCTAGCGCCAAAGTCGCCGCAGGAACGTCCGAAATGGATGCATCTGCAGCGATGATTTCCGCGCTAAAAGCCACTGGGAGGTCTACGCGTCCCCGACGAGGAGGTGCATAAATATTATTCATTCAAGCGACGCATTGTCGCCGCACTGCGAGCATAAAACACGTGAAATTGATGAAGATACTAGAGCAGCAGCAGCAGCAGACGATAAAAGCGCGCGTATTTTTATAGAAATCTCTCAGAATCATAATTATTTCATTCATATTTGTCGTACAGACGTACCGGCACCGTACTTGAGAGAGTTGCAAGTACACTCCGTGGAGCGACGCTGAGTCACATCAAGGCGAGCGCCGCGGCGCCGATGGCGGCGATGGAGACCGAAGCAGCTGCGAAAGACGCGCCCGCACCGCTGCTCGGCGGTTCAGCGCTTCTTGCATTCATATACGTGTCGTAGTTGTCGAGAGTAATGTCATTAGGGCACGACGCGCCTGAGCACGCCGACGTGGACAAGCACAATCCGTACGTGCCGCAGCAATCGCCGGGCGTGCAAATAGTTTCGAGATACGCCAGTGACGGAGCGCCATCAGCGCACTGAAAGTTGCACGATGGCACTTGGCGCGTGACCATTTGACCATCCGGGCATCGCAAGACGTCGGGAGGGCAGAACGTGTACGCCTCAGATGGCCCAGATGATGTTTCCACGTTTGGCGCCGGCGCTGAAGCGTCGTCGTCGTCGTCGTCAAAACCATTATTCGAGACACCTTCGTTATCAAACATCCACGTGAGCAATTCGGGCGTAAACTGCGTGGAAAAAGTCATCGCATTGGCGAGTTCAGTGTTCAATCCGCGAACGAGACGAAGCTCAGTACGTCCGCCGGCGTCGCACGAGGTATCGTTTCCAAAGTACACGACGTCGGTGTCGGGAGCGTTTGCGAGCAATTTCTGTCTCGACACCATCGCGTCCGGAGTGGCGATTTTCGTCGTTGCTTCGCAACCATTGTGATCGGCCCAGCCGAACACGGTGGTTTCCACCGACGGCACGGGCTTGCCTTCGAAAAGGCCGCCATCGACGGGAATGTTGTCAAATTCACCGTGAATGGCGAGCACGTTGACTGGGGACGCGCCAGCGTTGGAGAACGCCGCGCAATTCGTCGGTGCATCGACAAAAGACAAACCAGAAATAGAAACAATGCCAGCGACGAGGTCCGGTTTCTCGCATGCCATGCGATACGCCATGAAACCACCGTTTTCCCAACCGACAATGTAGACTTTATTATTGGCAATGTTGTAGGCGCTCTTCACCGCCGAAATCGTTTGCGAAATGTGCGCGACGTCGTCCACGGGCTCCCAAGTCTCAGGCTCGCTCGGTCGCAACGCGAATCGACCAGCGGCACAGCACGATGGCGTCGCCGCCCATGCGCGGCAGCCGAACCGCGTGCTGAGTATGCCGCCCGTACGAAGTGCGGTTGAAGACCAGAAGCGGTTACGAGACGCCTCGGGAACAGCCAAGGCAAAGCCGAATTCGTCCACGCGCTCCTTCAATCGTAAGATGCGATCGGTCGACTCGCCATCCATGCATCGACCATGAAGAAGAACAACCAAAGGCATTTCCGGAGCGGGCGTTGTCGTGTTATCAATCGCGCTATCGGGCAAGTAGAGCGCGATGGGGTCGCGGTCGACGCCGTTGTCGTAGACAATGTCGAGCGACTGCCTCGCGAGGCCGTAGGCGGAGCCAGCGTTCCCGAGCAAGAAGGCAAGAAACGCAAAACGCGCACGAATATTAGACAACATGAGTAAGATACGAACACACGTAGAAAGCAGAGCTGGTGTCGTGAGACGTGCCGTAGAATGGAGTCGAGAGTGGCAGCTCGTGTCTTGAATGCGTCGGCGCCTCGAGCGTAGCGACTCATTGAACATATCAATCACATAGGTTGACACTGCGAATAGTATTCGCTGAAAAATACGCACGCGTTACCTACAGCGCAACATTTTGCACCCGAAAAGTACGAACCACCGCATTGCTCCCACACCGCCGAGCATGGTCGACACACGCTCGAGTAGTCGTTCACCCACGTACAAGTCAGATCCCGAGCGCAGCAACGCGCACCATCAAAAAATGCCCCGCCGCACTTTTGATTTTCTTCGCTACACGGTAAACAGTATTTCACACCGTACGCGTACGGAACCTCGGCACAGCTTCCATTCGCGCAGCATCGCTCGCCGGTGTCGTCATGCAAACTTAACACGCTACACGCGCGACCAACTTCGACGCATTGACACGCCTGGCCGAGTTTAGTGCCCAATGTCACAGGCCACAGCTGACACGGCTCTGTGGGTTTGTCGCACTCTGCTGCCTTGGCTTCGTCCGAAGCTATGGGGAGTGTCGGTACGTCGCCGCACAGCCCAGGATTGTTCGCGAGCGAAATCGTCTTCAAGTTTGGAAGATCCGCCGAGCTGATGGTCACTGGGCCGGATAGTCTGTTTCTGTCAAGCAACGCAATCTCCAATCTCTTGAGCGAGCTAATAGAATTTACCGATCCGGTCAGCGCGTTCTCATGCAAATCTAAAAACGTTAAGTTTTTGGGCAACGCGTCGGGTAGAGTCCCAGTGAGTCGGTTACCTTCAAGAATGAACGACTCCAACGCCAATGCTTGCGACCAATCTGGTGGGATTGGTCCTGACATGAAATTGTCGTCCAAGTTCAACTGCCGTAAGCGTGGTAGCGCCGACAACTCGTTCGGAATGCGGCCGTATAATTGATTACCAGACACATCCATGATTTCCAATCGCTTGAGATTTCCGATGCTTCTCGGCAGCGCGTACGAGTCTCCTCGAGCGCCTAAGAAGTTGCGATGCAAGTTCAACACGCGCAAGTTGATCAATTTACCAATCTCTGTAGGAATGCTCCCCGTGAGTTGATTGCCAAAATACACCCCAGGCTCGCCGTACGTGCTTCGCTTCGCGGCGGGCACGAAGCTTTCAACAAAAATTTGCTTTGGCGTGAAACCGCCATCGATATTCAGGATGACCAATTCCGTCAGCGACCCGATGCTGCGAGGAATCTCGCCAGTGAACAAGTTCAAATTCAAATATAACTCCCGCAACCGAGGCATGGACGCGATAAACGCCTCGGGAATGTCCCCGCGAATCGCATTCGACGACAAATCCAACACCTCGAGCGCGCCGAATCCGTCGCGCTCCAAGCGCCGCCCGTCCTCGCCCGGCAACATCCCTCGCAAATCCATCCCCGACATCACCAACGTCTTAACGCGACACCCCGCATCACCTTCGCACGCACATCCCACCTTGACACCACCCCATATCGAACCACCGCACGGCTCCTCCCCTCGCGCCAAACCAAGCGCGCACGCATCGCAGCCGACCGCCGCGCAGAGCGCCGCGAGCGCGGCGCGATCGCCATCCGCCACCAACCCCGACCGCGCATCGACCGCGAGCGCGCCGCGCGCCAACACGAGCGCCGTGAAACCAACCACCGTCGTCGTCGTCGTCGTCGTCATCATCATCGTCGCCCTCTGTCGCCCACGCCCACATGGACGTCCACATGGACGACGGCGAGAATACGAACCGTCACACGCCGTTTGTCCGAACACTCGACGTCCACGATCCCACCGAATCGAAGCTTCCATTGCATCACACCCCGCCGCCGCCGTTCGTTGCGCGTCGTCGAGCGCCCAGGGCGCATCACCCGACGCCATGGATGCGCCGCGCGTCTACCCCGCGTGGGCGTCCACAGTAGACGACGCCCTGCGACACCACGACGTCGACGTCAGCGTGGGGTTGTCGGAGGGCGAAGTGACCGATCGTCGCGCGCGCTACGGCGCGAATGAGCTCGAAAAAGAGCCCGGTAAGGCGCTATGGGCGCTCGTGCTCGAACAGTTTGATGATGCGCTGGTGAAGATATTACTTGCCGCCGCGGCGGTGTCGTTTGGGTTGGCGTTCGTGGAGAATAGGGGGGCGGATGCGGGGCATTCGATCACGGCGTACGTGGAGCCGCTGGTGATAGTGTTAATCTTAATCTTGAATGCAATCGTGGGCGTGTGGCAGGAATCGAACGCGGAGAATGCGCTCGAGGCATTGAAGGAGATGCAAAGTGAGCATGCGAAGTGCTTGAGAGACGGCGCGTGGGATGGATCGCTCGCGGCCAAGGAGCTCGTGCCGGGAGATGTGGTGGAGTTGAAGACGGGCGACCGCGTTCCGGCGGATTGCCGCTTGGTGGGGTTGAAGACGGCGACGGTGCGCGTGGAACAAGCATCGTTGACGGGGGAATCCGTGGCGGTTGATAAGCGCACCGATGCGGTGAAGGATATCGACATTGAGCTTCAAGGGAAGACAAATATGTTGTTCAGCGGCACGGCGGTTTCAAGCGGGTCGTGCGTGTGCGTGGTGAACTCCACGGGCATGTCGACTGAGATTGGTAAGATTCAGTCGCAAATCCAAGCCGCAAGCGAAGAGGAAGAAGACACGCCGCTCAAGCAAAAGCTCGACCGTTTTGGCGAGAGCTTGACGACGCTCATCGGTGTCGTGTGCCTCGTTGTGTGGCTCATCAACTACAAGCACTTTTTAACGATTGAATTCGCCCCCGGGTCATCGACGCCGTCGGTGTCGTTTGATTTGGGCAAGTGCACGTATTACTTCAAGATTGCCGTAGCGTTGGCGGTCGCAGCCATTCCCGAAGGTTTACCCGCGGTGATCACCACGTGCTTGGCGCTCGGTACGCGTAAAATGGCAAAAAAGAATGCCATCGTTCGCAAGTTGCCCAGCGTCGAAACGCTCGGGTGCACGAGTGTGATTTGCAGTGACAAGACGGGTACGCTCACTACGAATCAAATGTCCGCGGTGAATCTCGTGGTGATGAAATCATCTACGACGCTCTCGTCATACGAAGTAGAGGGCACAACGTACAACCCCACCGAAGGCGCCATCATCGGCGCCCCGAACGCGCTCGACGCCAATTTGGCCACAGTGAGCAAAGTGTGCGCGCTGTGCAACGGCGCCGACATCGAGTACAAGAATGGCGCGTACAAGGCTGTCGGCGAACCCACGGAGGCGGCGCTCAAGGTATTAGCCGAGAAGATTGGTTTGGAAAACATGCGAGGCATCGAAGCCAAGCGCGCGTCAAAGCCGGAGAAGCACGCGCAGATTGTGTGCGACACGCTCGCGGCGGTGTACGACGTAAAGGCGACGCTCGAGTTCGAACGTAACCGAAAGTCCATGAGTGTCATCGTGAGTGAAAAAACCAGCACTGGTCGCGGGAAGAGTGCGTCGTCGGCGTCGACGAACCACCTCTTCGTCAAGGGCGCACCCGAATTCGTCCTCGAGCGATGTTCGAGCGTTCAACTCCCCGACGGTTCTGTCATCCCACTCAGCGCTCCGATGCGCAAGAAAATTCTCGCCAAACAAGCTGACATGGCGCGCGGCGCCCTTCGCACGATTGCGTTTGCCACGAAATCTGGCACAGAATTAGGAGACTTGGCGACGTACGACGGCTCGAGCACGCACAAGGCACACGTCATGCTCAAGGATCCGAGCTCGTACGCTCGCATCGAATCCGACTTGACCTTCGTCGGCTTGGCGGGATTACGCGACCCGCCGCGTCCCGAAGTTCGAGGCGCGATTGAGGCGTGCCACACCGCTGGCATTCGCGTCATCGTCATCACCGGTGACAATCAACTCACCGCCGAAGCGATCTGTGGGGAGATCGGCGTCTTCACCTCGGTCGCTGACGCCAAGGGTAAATCATTCACTGGACGCGAATTCGCGTCCATGTCGAAAAAGAAGCAGCTCGAGGCGTTGCTCGGCGAAGGCGGTCGCGTATTTTCTCGCGCCGAGCCCAAGCACAAGCAAGACATCGTTCGCCTGCTTCGCGACAACGGCGACGTCGTGGCGATGACGGGCGATGGCGTCAATGATGCGCCTGCGTTGAAATTGGCCGATATTGGCATCGCCATGGGCATCTCTGGCACCGAAGTCGCCAAGGAGGCGTCCGACATGGTGCTCGCCGACGATAACTTTAGCACCATTGTCGACGCGGTCGCCGAAGGTCGAAGCATTTACAACAACATGAAGGCGTTTATTCGCTACATGATTTCATCCAACGTCGGTGAGGTGGTGAGTATTTTTCTCACCGCCGCGCTCGGGATGCCCGAAGGCTTAGTGCCCGTGCAGCTGTTGTGGGTGAACCTCGTCACCGACGGACCTCCGGCGACGGCGCTCGGGTTTAATCCAGCGGATAAGGACATCATGACTAAACCGCCGCGGAAGAAGGACGAAGATTTGTTATCCAAGTGGGTGATGTTTCGATACGCAGTGGTTGGGCTGTACGTGGGTGTGGCCACCGTGGGGGCGTTTGCGATTTGGTACACGCGGTCGACGTTTATGGGGGTGGATTTGAGTGGCGACGGACACGCGACGGTGACGTTTCATCAGCTCACGCACTGGGGCGAATGCGCGCAATGGAAAGGGTTTAAAGGCGGCAAGTTCACCGCTGGTGGCGTGACGTATGACTACACCGGGAAAAACGCGTGCGAATACTTTGAAGCAGGCAAGGTCAAGGCGTCTACGTTGTCGCTCACCGTGCTCGTCGCCATTGAAATGTTCAACGCGCTCAACGCGTTATCCGAAGATGGATCGCTCTTGACGATGCCGCCATGGGTCAATCCGTACTTGTTAGTCGCTATGTGCGTCTCCTTTGGCTTGCACTTCTTGATCATGTACGTGCCGTACCTCGCAGATATTTTTTCAATCGTCCCGCTCGATCGCAATGAGTGGCTCCTCGTATTGCTCTGCGCCGCGCCCGTGTGCGTCATTGACGAAGTATTAAAAGTCTTTGGCCGCATCGCCGCTAGACGCGAGTTACGCGCGCGCCTCGGTTAACCCAACACTGTAATACCCCAATCCATTTATTTTATTAAAATCTACATTCACTTTGAGCCACCCGGAAACGATTGCACCATGACGTCGAGCACGGGTTTCGCGAGCTGTCCAAACACAAAAAACGCCCCCGCGAGCAAAAACACCACGAACGCCGCCGTGAGCGCCGCGCTAAACGTCTCCGATTCCAACAGCGCCGACTCTTGCTGCACGGGTTTCACGTAGTCCTGGCGCGATCGCCCGTCGTCGTCGTCGTCGACCGCGCGCGTCGTCGTCGTCGTCGTCGATGCGCGCACCTTAGCCGAAACCGATGCGAACGACGCGAACGACGCGCGTGCACGCGGCGCATTCGTCGCACGCATCGGCGCGGATGACGCCCGGGATGACGGTGATGCCGCCGCCGCCGCCGTCGCGCGAGGCGCGCGCGCCATCGTCGTCGTCATCGTGACCATCGTGCGTCAGGCTCTGCGGGATCGAACGACGGCATTGATGTCCCCGTCGATAGCGCTGGACGCCGTGCGAACGGCGCGCGCGAGCGCCGACGCCGTGCGCGCACTGAACGCGTGGTTACCAGAGGTCAAGGCGAGCGACGACGCGCTGCGTCGCGCGTCGCGGGAGGTGGAATCCACGGGGGAGATGTCGGCGTCTGGTCAACGCACGAAAGATGACGCCGTGGACGCGGACGCCGCGCGCGAACGTGGCAACGCGCGGTATCGTCAAGGCGCCTACGGTGAGGCCATTGATGCGTATACTGAGAGCTTGCGCATTGCGCCGAGCGCGGCGGCGCACGCGAATCGGGCCATGGCGCGATTAAAGTTGAAAGATTACAAAGGCGTCGTGGAGGATTGCGACGCGTGCGCGGCGTTGGAGCCCGATTACGGCTCAAAGGTGTATCACCGGCGAGGCGTCGCGAAGCGAGAGCTCGGGGAGTATTTGGAGAGTGTGATGGATTTCGAGCGGGCGCTGCGATTGGAGCCGACGAGTGGGTTTTTGAAAGAGGAGCGGAAAAAGAGTCAACGCGCGTTTGAGCTCGAGGCGAAGACGCGACCGACGCAGACGCGGTACAGAGTGCGCATCGATGATGACGACGAGGACAAGGGTGGGGCCACGCGTAGTGAGGCTGTAGCGATGGAGTGCGTGCGCGCAGATGACGACATGGAAAGCGAGAGCGAGGAGGAGGTGACTATTCGACGTTCGCGTTCAACCGCCGACGCGGCTTCGGCGGCTGAACAGTCGCCCGCGGCGTCTATCGACGTCGTCAACACAGACCTCGTTAAAGCGGCAACAAAAATTGCCACGAGTAAGCCTCTAGCGCCGCCCCGAAACGGCGCCGAGTTTGAGAAAACGTATCGCCGAGCGATGAAGCTCGCGGCGTCGTCCTCTTCGGACGCGCGCGTCGACGTCCTTCGCCTCGTTCCGGTGGCCAAAATCCCATCCATGTTTGCCGGTGGTTTGGATCCTGACATCCTCACCGACGTCACAGCCACAGTCGTTCGCGACATGCTCGCCATCGACTCCCCGTGCGCGCTCGAATGGCTCGATGCGCTTCCAAAACTCCCTCGTTTCGCCGTCTCCCTCGCGCTCGCGCCTCTCCCCGCGCGCGACGTCCTCGTCCGCGCCTTTGACGCCGTCGTCATCCAACGCGATGCCGTCGCCCGTGCGCGCGCCGCATTCGCATTATAACCCCTCGTCGTGCATTTCGCGCATAGTCTAGCTCGTACATAGCACGCGCACGTGTCCAATACCACGCGCACAACTGGCCAACTGGCCAACTGGCCAACTGGCACCAGAAAACGCGACGTTTCGAGGCGACGTTTCGAGAAGCCGAACAGTCGCGCGCGTCACACGCCGACCCCCGCGCGCGCGCGCCCGCTCACGCGCGCGCGATGACGCCCGCGCGCGCGATGACGTTCGCCACCGCCGCGTGCGCGACGTCTCGCGCGCGTAAACGCGCGAGACGGGGCGACGACGATGGGTGCGATGCGCATTCCGGAGACGATGCAGATGAGGTTGCGCACGTTTCGGCGCCGGATGTCGGGCCGTCGACGCCGCCGATGGCGGATAAGGTGCGTGGGAGACGGTCGGGAGAGTACGGGGATGACGCGGACGCGCGTGATCGGCGCGCGCGCGGTGGAGAGCGCACGCACGGGGCGAGTGACGTGCTCGCGTTGTTGCGCGCGTTGGATTTGGCGCGCGAGCCGGCGTCGGGTATGGGAGACGCGACGGCGGCGACGACGACGACGATGATGATGGCGGTGCCGGCGCGGCCGGCGTCGGCGCAGTTAGTACACGTACACGTGCGTACGCATAGCCGCGAGAAGGATGTCGTGATCGAGCAAGGGTCGTTGTTGTTTGACGACCAGTGGGCGCGCAAGGAGGAGACGCGGGACGCCAAGTGCTCGTCGGCTTGACGAGATCTCAGAGACGAAAATTAAAATTGAATTGAAGTACATAGCGCACATGTATCACTAAATTGTTTGATTGTGTAATCACAATGTTGTAAGGCGCCTCGTTACTTTGTTGTTGCTATCATACCGTGGCGTCTA
>Ga0233450_10002801_pt1 | contig 16887 bp, 14 predicted proteins | sample 011ome_30_FD_189956 | JGI IMG/M metagenome (GOLD analysis project Ga0233450, IMG submission 189956) | Coastal salt marsh microbial communities from the Groves Creek Marsh, Skidaway Island, Georgia - 011501CT (spades assembly) | ecosystem: Environmental > Aquatic > Marine > Intertidal zone >... | reverse complement strand
GATTAGGAGAACTTTCCGTTTGAATAATAGCTCTCTTATCCAAAGAAGTGTCATATACCTCCTTACTAGAGGCAATTATCTTATCGACAGCATGTCCAAAATTTATACTTACCCTATTTCCGTTAAACGTACTTAACAAATCTGTTGCAGCCAATAATGCTTCAATATCTAACTCATTAATAGGTATGTTTCTGATAGCATAATCAGGATCTGCATAATAATACCCTTGCCTACTTCTCGAATATTTAATTGGCGCCAGAAAACCCAATTGTTCATCCTCCTTCATGGATTTAATATCCTTTTGAATAGCTGAAACAGAAAAAGCTTTACCAATCTTATCTTCTACAGCAGCTATTAATTCATCCATGTTTGGATAAGGCTTGTATTTATTAATAATACAAGCATCAATAATTTTATAGCGCAGATATGCTTCTTTGGTTGTCCCCATAATAATGAATGCCGAAAGTATTCAATTAATTTCGAATAAAAAAAGTAAAGCGCATTTAATTTACGCTTTGCTTAATTAATTTTACACTAGAATCTTAAGAAGGTCAGGTTTAATACAAAGTTTAACACAAAGAAAAATGGAAATCAAGGAAACAATAACGGAACAAGAAATCATTCAAGGCAATAGCAACCCATTTTTATGGAAGCCAAAGGAGTTAGACTCAAAAGCGATAATTGGTTTGAGAGAAAAACGAATTGTTTTAACCGGTCGCGATAAATTTCTTTATCCAATGTTAGCTGTAAAAATAACAATTGAATCTTCCTATACGCTACCCAAAGAATTGGCAATTATTGCATATTGCTTCAACCCCAAAGGTTCTAAACCTTGGTTACAATTCAAGGTGCCAGTTACCGATAATTCAATGACAATAGATTTATGGGACTGCATGAAAGTAGATGACTGCGACAACTCTGAATCGGTTGGATACTTCTCTTGGCATTACATTGATGGCCTCTACTTCCAATTTAACACAGAAGAGGAAATAAAGTACGAGGTCAGCATTTATTATAAGGAAAAACTTATTGACTAACTCAATAAAACCGAAGTATATGAAATTCTCAAAAATACAATTAGAAGCTGGAATACAAGTGCTTAAAGCGTTTCAAGAAAAAGCCATTATTGGAAATCAAATTAAATCTAAAAAATAAACATATGCTAGGATCAATCATCGGGGATATAATCGGCTCAAGATTTGAAATCAATCCCATCACTTCAAAATCATTCACCTTATTCGATAACAGTTGTCGATTTACGGACGATACCGTTCTAACAGTTGCAATAGCTGACGCGCTGCTTGCAAAAAAAGACTATAAGGCCAAGGTTCTTGACTATGGTTTAAAATACCATAATAAAGGATATGGCCCTGGCTTTATAAGATGGGTTGATTCTAAGGGTAAAACACAAGGACACAGCTACGGGAATGGATCGGCCATGCGAATAGCTGCTGTGGGGTTTTATTTTGAGACCAAAGAAAAAGTAGTAGAACAGGCAAAGAAAGCTGTTGAAATGACACATAACCACCCAGAAGGAATAAAGGGGGCTCAAGCTATTGCATTGGCTATTTTTCTTGCTAGAAATGGGTATTCAAAAGAGGAAATTAAATTTGAAATCTCTAATAAATTTGAATACAAGTTCGACCAAAGTATCTCCGAAATAAAAGAGAATTATACATTCAGCATTATTTGCCAGGACACCGTACCGCAAGCACTGACTTGTTTTTTCGAATCCACAGATTATGAAGATGCAATTAGAAATGCGGTTTCACTGGGTGGAGACGCAGATACGCTAGCTTGCATTGCTGGCGGAGTATCTGAAGCTTTTTATGGAGGTGTACCACAATCTATTAAAACCCAAGCAAGGGCATTCCTTCCTTCAGAGTTTCTTACCGTAATAGATAAGTTTACTTCCATTACTGAAGCAAGAGATTTACAAAAAAACAAGCTTTTAGCAAGTGCTATTTCTTTAGCTGAAGAACACCATAAAGGTAAAACAGATAAGGGAGGTGCTCCCTACATTAACCATGTAATGCGTGTAATGGAAAGCGGAAAAACGACAGATGAAAAAATAGTGGGTGTTCTTCATGATATTGTGGAAGATACCGATATAACATACGAAGATTTAGAAGACAAAGGCTTTCCAGCTCAGATAGTTGAAGCTATTTGGTATGTCACTAAAACTGAAGATGACTATATGCTCTTTATTGACAGGGTAAAACGGAATAATCTTGCTACAAGGGTTAAATTGAATGATTTAGCCGACAATTTAGATGTGAAACGTTTGACTAATATAGAAAAAGCAGATACGGATAGATTGAATAAGTATTTGAAGGCTTATGAGAGTTTAAAGAGATAATAATAATCTTAAAATAGGTAATTTAGAATTAATTAATTTTCATAGACATCAATTTGAATAATGATATTTATAAATTAGTTACATTGTAGTGCTTATTTATACATATGGAATTCGAAAAAGTCTTTTTTTACTTGCAACTCAAAAAAGTGCCAATTTTTAAAAAAAATTTAAAGGGCTTTTTAACCTTACCCATAAAGAACTCATTGGAAACAAATTGAAAATTTGATAAAACGCGCTATCCTTTTAGTGGAAAAACTTGACAACGTAAATATTTTATGTTCTGTATTTATACTATTACATTAAACCAATATTATAAAAGATGAGAATATATAATGTACTAATCAATTTATTCAAGAGGAAAGACCTGTCGCCTATTGAAATGAGTAGAAAAACCATAAAGAAAATGGGATACAGACTTGATGGAAATGATATCTACTTAAAGACCTATCCAAATGGTAGAACAATGATTTGGCTATCAGAAAGTGGAATGAAATTAAAAGTTTATGCAGGTGGATATGGCGAATCTGATTTCTGGCCTGGTCCTTTATTAGATCAAGAAAGCTTATGGAGATTTATTAAGGAACATGAAATTTAAAAAGACAAGCAATAACATGAAAACTGAAACACAAAATAATATTAATAATGACGGTTCATTTAACAGACAAGTTCCATATGACATTGTAAAAGGTAAAATCGAGACTAGATTCTATAAAGTTTTCTTTTCTGAAAAACGGGAAAAAATACAATGTTCTGAGTGTGGAAAACAAACAGATGAATTAAACTGGTTTATGTTTTCTTCTTCAGATGAGTCATGGAGCGATTTAGCCGGAAACGAGGGTTATTATGCAAATTGCCCTGACTGTGATATAATGGTTTATTCTGCTACTACAAGAATTAGTTAATTTTTCCTGAAAAAATGTCATACGATGGAGAAAAATGTCGAACCGGAAAACTCAATGAGTTTTTAGCACTTATCTTAATGACTAGCAAGGAGTTACAAAAAGGGAAAGTGGGCCAATTTTTTCCAAAATTGGCCCTAACCCATTGGGTGGAGCCGGAGGGTTTATTTCATGAACCCATTGACTAACGTGCAGTGGATAAAAGCGTTATTTCGATTCTCGAAATCGACACTATTTTTAGTTAAATCAAATAAGCGTGCTTATTTTCTTAACAAAAAAAGCGTCACCTTTTCAGGTAAACGCTTTTATCAGAGTGGAGCCGGAGGGTTTCGAACCCTCGTCCAAACAAGGTTCAAGTAGTGCTTTCTACATGTTTATTTCACTATTAATTTTCGACAATAAACCGGAAGCGAACACCCAATTTATAGCTTAGTCTTTTTAGTTTCGCATTAATATCAAGACGCTATTAATGCTAGTTTATACCAACGAACCCATATAGTTACAACCGATAAACGGGTAGTTATAACCAGGGTACTTGTCGGCTACCTAGTAGCTCGATTAAGCAGAGTCACATCAAGTGACTATGCAGCAAGTGCGTAGTTGTTATTTCCAATTAAATTGGATGAGAATTAGTTTTTACGAGCCAACTCACACATCTCGACATGCTTACAAAACCGATACTCTCGCTGTCAAATCCAAGGTCGGCCCCATAAAGATTATAAGGAATAATTTAATGCAACGTTATTCTTCTTTTTCAACTACTCTTCTTTATTTTACTTTTCTATAGCGATGCTATTAAAGCGAAAAATGCCTTGATTAGTAAAAAAATAAATAAAACCGTTAATACACAACCTCATTCATTACAATCTTTTTTTAAAGAACTAATGCAAAAATAGTCATATAATATATAATATACTTGAAAACAGTAAATGTTTTACTAGTGAAATTTCGCGAAAAATGAATTCGCTCCAACCATTTTAAAGTATATTTTTCGGTTGTTAACAACCGTCTATTAACTGTTGAAAAGTATATAAATACGCATAGGTATATTCCTTTATATTTGTTTCCGTATTATCTTAATAAATAAACAATGAATTTTATCGTTTCAAGCACAGCATTACTTAAGCAGTTACAAGCCGTTGGAGGTGTACTAAATAGCTCAAACACCTTGCCCATTTTGGATAATTTTTTATTCGAAATTAAAGGAAAAGAACTCACAATTTCTGCTTCTGATCTAGAAACTACGATGACTACAAAACTAGCTGTTGAAGCGAAGAAAGATGGTGATGTTGCGGTACCTGCAAAATTATTGTTGGATATTCTAAAAACTTTCCCAGACCATCCATTAACCTTTAAAATAGACGAAAAGACTTTTGGTATTGAAATTTCTTCAGATTATGGAAAGTACAAATTAAGTGGACAAAATGGTGATGAGTTCCCAAAAACTCCAGCTCTAGAGGCACCTTCAACTGTTAATTTATCAGTAGAGGTTTTACAGCGAGCTATCGAAAAAACAATATTTGCTGCTGGAAACGATGATTTAAGACCTGTAATGAGTGGTATATTTTGTCAGTTCGAAACAGACAATGTAATATTTGTTGCGACGGATGCCCACAAATTGGTGCGTTATAAAAGAAACGACATTAAAGCTGATAGCCCATCTTCTTTTATTATACCAAAGAAACCAATGAATCTTATGAAAGGGCTTTTAGGAGGTAATGGAGATGTTACAGTAACCTACAACGAATCCAACGCCCGGTTTGATTTTGGTGGATTTACGCTTATTTGTAGATTAATAGACGGCAATTACCCGAATTATGAAGCGGTTATTCCGAATGAAAATCCAAACAGGTTAACGATAGACAGATTATCTCTATTAAGCTCAATTAAAAGGGTTTCGATCTTTGCAAATAAAACAACGCACCAAGTGAGGTTAAAAATTAATGGAAGTGAACTTTCTGTTAGTGCTGAAGATTTAGACTTTTCCAATGAAGCCAATGAAAGGTTAACCTGTTCATACGAAGGAGAAGATATGGAAATTGGTTTTAACTCACGTTTTATGTTAGAAATGCTTAATAATATGGGAGCAGAATCCGTTGTTCTTGAATTAAGTGCTCCAAATAGAGCGGGTATTCTAGTCCCAGAGCAACCTGAAAATGAAGGTGAAGATATCTTGATGCTGGTTATGCCCGTGATGTTGAATCACTAGGATTTAATTATTTAAAAAAAGCCTTTCTTGAAAGGCTTTTTTTATATCTAATTTTCTGGAATTTACTGAGTTTAACTTTCTTTCGTTAACGGCATGCTTAAGACTTTTTTCGCATGTAAATCTCCTTTCTAACTGTTGCTACCAGCTCATCACGATCATTCGTAATTACTGTTTCAAAGATTGCAGTATGCTTTCCGACACTATCAACTTCTCCTTTTAAGTGTAAAAGTTTTTCTTGGGATATTTCAAAAATAGCTCTCACCTTTCCAGTACCCGGTTTGATGAATTTAATCTCAGCAGATTTATCCCAAACCACATAACCCCTGCCCAAATAATTATGGACAATAAAGACATAAAATGGATCACACATTGCATACAAAGAACCTCCGAAATGGGTGCCGAAGAGGTTTTTATTGAACCACGTTTTACGCAATTCTACCTCCATTCGCGTTTTATCTTGGTTTACTTTCTTTAACTTAATGCCCGCTCCAATATAAGGAGGGTACCAATTAATCATTTTTATATTTTTATAAAAAGAACCGCCAGCCATTTTATAAAATCGCTCCTAATTTACTTCCTTGCTCAATCGCTCTTTTTGCATCCAACTCGCCGGCTCTTTCTGCACCTCCAATTAAATGAGTCTTTACGCCTGCATTTTCTAAACCTTCCAAAAGATCTGTATTGCATAATTGTCCGGCACAAAGAATAATTGTATCTACATCCATTACTTCTGAATTTCCTTTTCTGGTAATATGCAAACCGTTATCATCAATTTTATCATATTGAACACCATTCACCATTTTAACCGATTTATTCTTTAAAGAAATACGATGAATCCAACCGGTTGTTTTACCTAATCCAGCTCCTATTTTAGAATCTTTACGCTGCATCAACACAACTTCCCTTGGAGAAGGATTCACTTCAGGAGTAATGCCTTCTATGCCTCCTCTTGCTTCGTTTGTATCATCAATACCCCATTCTTTTAAAAAGGCTGCTAAATTTTGAGAAGTAGCTTGCCCTTCATGTGTTATATATTCGGCAACATCAAAACCTATGCCCCCAGCTCCTATTATAGCGACTTTTTTTCCTACTTCTTTTTTATGTTTTAGAACATCCAGATAGCTTAACACTTTTGGATGATCAATCCCTTCAATATTTGGAGTTCGCGGTTTAATTCCGGTAGCAAGGATAACTTCATCAAACTCTTTGAGCATTTCAACGTTCGCTTTTGTGTTTAATTTCAAATTAACTCCGGTTAATTCAATTTGTCGAGAGAAATACCTAATTGTTTCGTAAAACTCTTCTTTACCCGGAATTTGTTTTGCAATATTAAACTGCCCTCCTACTTCAGATGCTGCTTCAAATACAGTTACGTTATGCCCTCTACCAGCTAAAATTGTGGATGCTGCCATACCAGCTGGGCCAGCACCAACAACGGCAATCTTTTTTACTTTTGAAGTTGGTAAATAATTTAATTCCGTTTCGCTGCAAGCTCTTGGATTAACTAAGCAGGAAGCAACTTTACGGCTAAAAACATGATCCAAACATGCCTGATTACAGCCAATACAGGTATTAATTTCATCTTCTCTCCCTTGCTCTGCTTTGTTTACCAATTCAGGATCGGCTAAAAATGGTCTTGCCATAGAAACCATATCCGCATCTCCATTTGCTAAAATACTTTCAGCAACATCCGGCATATTTATTCTGTTGGTTGTAATAAGCGGAATACTTACTTCTTTCTTCATTTTATTCGTTACCCACGTAAATGCTCCACGCGGCACCATTGTTCCGATTGTAGGGATTCTAGCCTCATGCCAACCTATTCCTGTATTCAGGAGCGTAACGCCCGCTTTTTCTAACTCTTTGGCTAAAATGACAACTTCTTCCCAATTACTGCCATTCTCAACTAAATCAATCATTGATAGCCTGAAAATTATAATAAAGTTCGTTCCAACTTCTTTTCTAATTCTTCGTACAATTTCTAAAGGAAACTTGATTCTGTTTTCATATTTACCTCCCCATTCATCTGTTCTATGGTTTGTTTTTGGCGCTATGAATTGGTTAATCAAATAACCTTCAGAACCCATAACTTCTACCCCATCATAGTTAGCATGTTTTGCCAATCTAGCTGCTCTTGCAAAATCTTTTATTGTCTTTTCAATCCCTCTTTTACTTAGTGCCCAAGGCTTAAATGGAGAAATTGGCGATTTAGTTGCACTTGGAGCAACCAAAAAAGGGTGATAGCCGTAGCGCCCAGTATGCAAAATCTGCATGCAAATTTTCCCACCATTCTCATGAACGGCTTTAGTAATTTCTTTATGTTTATTAGCCGTTCTTTCGTTGGTTAGTTTACATGAAAATGGAGCAACCCACCCAGCTGTATTTGGAGAAATACCTCCCGTAACAATCAGTCCTGCGCCACCTTTAGCTCTTTCTGCATAGTAAGCTGCAATTTTACTGTAACCATTTTTCAATTCTTCCAAGCCCGTATGCATAGAACCCATCAATGTTCTGTTCTTAATTGTGGTAAATCCAAGATCTAATGGCTCAAATAATTTCGGGTATTTGTTATGCATACATACTAATTTTAATTCATACAAATATAAGAGTTATTTAAGAATAGGCGTAAAACAAAAAGGTCCGAATCAAAATGATTCGGACCTTTTAGAAGTTAACTAATCTTCAATCACTCACTATAACTTTGTAAATGACCTTGTTATTCTTGCATCTCCTGAGCGAACAACAACATAATATATACCTTGGTTGATACCCGATATATCAATCTCTTTCGAGCTAACATTCCTAACCTTTCCAGATTGAATCAATTGACCTAACTGGTTTCTTATTTCAAATGTAGATTCAGCATTTAATTTACCACTAAAATTTAAGCGTATGGAATTCTCTGCTGGATTTGGAAATAGATTAACGTTAAATACATCATTTTCTTCTACTGAAGACCAATCATTAACATCCCAAATAGAAATATCATCAAGAGCAGCTTCAACTAAACTACCTCCATCTAAGTATTGGCCCGGTCGAGTTGAGTCAGACGCAACAAACTTAATTTGAAAAGTACTATTTACTGTTACATAATCTTCAATTCGATAGGCAAACTTTCTCCATGCACGATCTCCCGTTTTCGTATCCTCAACAGCAGTCCATGAGGCTCCAGAATCATCTGAAACAGATACTTGCCACCAATCGGCATTTGGATTTGCTCCAGATGGAGGATTATTTGTATACCAGCGATAAAATGACATTACAGGTGTGGTATAATTCGTTAAATCGATTACTGGAGACAACAACGTTGTGTGCCCTGCGTCTACATCAGCTAATCCTAATCCGTCACTCTGTTGCCCTGCTCTTTCTGTTAAGAAACATAAATCACCAAACTCTGTATGCTGAGAGCTCGGTGCAACCTGGGCATCAGATACACCTACATCAGGATTTCCATCACCATTTAAATCAGCAAATGAACCAAGAGGCAGCGTTAACTCCCAACTTCCAGTTGTGTTATTATCATCACTAGTTCCTAACGTCCAATTTCCCCAATCGCTGTTATTGTCTCCTCCATCTTCCTTTTCAATTTCAACCATATCCACTAGGATGAAGTTAGGAAGGTTTGGATATTCTACTTTTTCTGCTCCAATAGGGTTTATGGCCGAAACCATTCCATTGATATCTTCTGCTCCAATATAATATGCAACAACTGTTCCTGCTGGTTGACCTGGAATTACGCCATCATAAGTTGTCCCTGAAGTGTTAGCTAAACCAGTTTGCGTCCAAGTTGTGCCATTGTTTAACCTATACCAACAGCTAACACTATTTAAGTAGTTTGTCCATGGAAATGCCAACTGTAAATCTGCACTAATATCTATATCTGTAATAGCCTCAGTAGTATCAATCGCTGTATGAACAAGCTCCGCGTTTGAAACTAAAGTAATTCCGTGCATATCGAATGCCGTAATAATCGCCATCCCGTTTGGTGTGCCATTCGTAATATTTGCATCATCATCATCTGCTTCTAAAACAGCTAATAATACTTCTGTAAAAGCCGTTCCTTCATTTCCATTTGCAGTTGCAGCTTGCAGCCCCGGATAGGCAAGAGCAAACAAGTCCATGGTTGCTGCCATATCGCTTCCTAATAAGAGGTACAAATCCCACCAAGCACCCGCTATAATTTCTCCATCTGCATGAACTTCACCGATTATATCAATTGGATATACCTTTGGCAATGTATCGTATCTTCTGATTGAAGCGGTTGGATCAAGCGGATCGCTGCCATTTCCTAGAATTGGATCTTCTAATTGCGCAAACCCCCATACATCTGCATACCCTTCATTCATTCCACCATTCTGAAACCACGTACCTTGATTTTGATAATATTTATCATTAATCCCGTGGCCATATTCATGAAAAACTACGTCTGCCACCATTGCATAAGATCTACACGCAGCGGATGATTGATAGAAGTTAATGGAAGAGCCATTGTAGAATGCATTGCATTCAGCAGGAGTAATGTCTACATTAATTGGTAATTGAATATCCATACCAGTAAAAGAGGGTAAAATTGTTTTATGATAATCATGAATAGCATTCACATTATTGTAACTGCACAACTCTTCTAGACTAGCATTACCATCCCAAGAAACCGTAGTTGGAAGACCGTCAGTAACTGAGGTTGTAAAACTGGGTGTAGTTCCATTATTTATAACTTTCCCCCATTGACCTTCTAAACTTAAAACGGCATTTTGTGTTCCCGTTTCAGCGGTAGATACAAATCCAAAATTATCGGTCTGATAAGCTGTACCACCAACCGTTAAATCTAAATTCGCCATAATCATAGGAATAGCTGGAATATCAGGATTATCCTCATAAACTGTAGCTTCTACATTCAATTCAATATCTCCAGGAGGTAAAACAAGTTTGGAGGCGGCTATTTTGTTTTTAAAATCATCTTTACCTTGAATTTTATCATCATGATTACAAGTTCCATCAGAACAATGCAATACGAGGTTTTGGCGATACAATACTTCTCCTGTATTTGCATCTACCCATGTAAACCAATTTGAAGGTACTCTAGATGCCCCCATCGTCTCTACTTTCACTTCATAAACCAATTTATATTTCATTGATTTAAAGTATGGTACAGGCAACACCTTAAGTGATTCGTTCACACTAACATTTGTAATGTTTTCAGTAATATCAAAACTCGCTGCACTAACCGCTGCCTGTTGGTCAATAGATGGCGTTGTAGAAAGGGCTATATCTGTATATACGTCAGCTCCCCAAGAAATTAATCTACTATCATGCGTCAACTTTGCTGTAAACTTTCCAAATAACACATCTAAACCTTGATATTTCTGATTTAATGTTACAAAAAGATGCTTTGATGTTTCTCCAACGTTATTTAACACCAAGTCTTCCGACGGAATATTGAACCCGGATAATTTAGTAGCAAGAAAATTCCTTACCTGCAATTCTGGTGTTCCCCCCGTTACATTGATTGGTTGACCATAAGCCGAATGCGGCCTACCATTTTCTTCATTAAACGTAACATACCACTCTCCATTTTCTGCTAAATAATCTTGCCAAGGCTTTTGATGACGCAATTTATACTGGTATTGCAGATCAGGCAATCTTTTGTTATCAGTAATATATGTTTTGTCCAATTTTTGGGATGTTACGTGCAAATTATCTTGTGCTGCAGCCGTAATTCCGATACAGACAGCGAATAATATGAATAAATTTTTCTGCATAATTCAAGTAATTAATGAGTGATTCGGGATACAATATCGAGATAAAATAACGATTAGCCTATCAAAACCCTATTTTTTGTCAGTAATAATACTTAAACGGTCAGATTTAATTGATCATTGGTCAATGTCTAAGCATTTGGATTTGTTTACCACTATTCTTCACATTTCATAGAAATAAAGAATTAAATTTGCACCATGAAAAGAGTTGTTGTTGGATTATCAGGTGGCGTTGATTCAAGCGTTGCAGCATACTTATTAAAAGAACAAGGTTATGAGGTAATTGGTCTTTTTATGAAAAATTGGCATGATGAATCCGTTACCATAAGCGATGAATGTCCCTGGATTGACGATAGTAACGATGCATTGCAAGTTGCTGAAATGCTAGGAATCCCATTTCAAGTAATCGACTTTAGTAAAGAATATAAGGAGCGTATAGTCGATTATATGTTTCGGGAATACGAAAAAGGAAGAACGCCAAATCCTGATGTACTTTGCAACAGAGAAGTAAAATTTGATATTTTTTTAGACAAAGCCTTAGAATTGGGGGTTGACTTCGTAGCAACCGGACATTATTGTCAAAAAGAAGAAATAGAAGTTGATGGCAAGTCTGTTTATCGACTTATCGCTGGAGCTGACTGCAACAAAGATCAAAGTTATTTTCTTTGTCAATTAAATCAGGAACAACTTGGAAAGGCGCTCTTTCCGATTGGTAATCTTCAAAAACCAGAGGTCAGAGAAATTGCAAAAAAAATAGGGTTGAATACGGCTGAAAAAAAGGATTCGCAAGGCCTTTGCTTCATTGGAAAAGTTAAGCTACCCGTCTTTTTACAGCAACAGTTAAAACCAAAAGAAGGAAAAATTTTAGAAGTTGAAAATGAATATACTGGTTTTATATATCCAGATAATGAACTAAAAACACTGGTTAAGCCTTTTTCTTTGCAACCCCAAATAGGTAAAGTTGTCGGAACACATCAAGGTGCTCATTATTTTACCGTAGGACAGCGAAAGGGACTGCAGGTCGGTGGAACTCCTGAACCTCTATTTGTAATTGGCATAGACACCAATAAGAACATTGTTTATACCGGTCAAGGAACAGTCCACAAAGGTTTGTATCGAAAAGGCCTATTCGTGAAAAATGAAGAAATTCATTGGGTTAGGCCCGACCTTGCAATGGCTATAGGCGACACAAAAGCCTTTAAGGGGAGGATCCGTTACCGACAGGAATTACAAGAACTAATACTGTATAAAAAGGAAGAAGGTTTGTTTATACTATTCACAGAAATGCAACGCGGAATTACTCCGGGTCAATTTGTAGCTTGGTATGATAATAACGAGCTAGTTGGAAGCGGAGTAATAGATGCCTAATGCTAAAAATACTAATCATATCAGTTTTTTATCCAATTCTTGTTTTTGGACAAGTAAAAGATAGATATAACTACATTCAAAAACCCAATACAAATTCGGTCACAATTGCATGGAGAACCACAACCCCTGGTGCTTCAATTGTAAAATGGGGATCCGACTCACTAAACTTGATGGATTCTATCGTTTCGCTGAATTCTATCCGAAAACATGTTTTTGAAATAAAAGGTTTATCACCTAATTCAAAGTACTATTACCAGACAAAAACCGAGGATGTCTTTTTATCTGAAATAGAATACTTCTAAACGGCAAAACAGGATAGTCGAAATCACTTTTCTTTTTTACATTATGGAGACTGCGGATACAACAATACTATCCAAAATGATATTGCTGCTCTTATGATCGGAGATAGCACTGAATTTGGCATTGTAGCAGGCGATATTGATCAAGGCGTAGGAGATGACTATGATGATGTATTCTTTGGTCCCTATGCAGATTTGGTAAAAAACGCTTGTCAATATACTTGTATTGGGAATCATGACACCTATGCTGATAATGCAGCAACGTACTTAGATGATTTTTATCTTCCGACAAATAATCCTCTTCAATCTGAAAGATATTATTCTTTCACTTGGGGAAATGGAAAATTTATATGTTTAGATGCGAACATAGATTACTCCATTGGCTCAGATCAACACAATTGGATGCTAGAAGAATTGCAATGTAACGACAGACAATGGTTATTTATGTTTTTTCATCAACCGCCATGGACTAATGCATGGAGTGCTGATTATTATATTCCATTTACCACTTATTACCTTTACCAAGGAAATGAAGATATGCGAACAGACTTGGTTCCATATTTTGAACAATACAATGTAGACTTTGTTCTAAATGGACACTCACATTGCTACCAGAGGGGTGAACTAAATGGAGTTAAATACATTATATCTGGAGGGGCGGGTGCTTCTACACTTGATTTTAACACAAACAGCAATTCACCAAATATTGATACCGAAATTTACACCAATCAATATGTACGCTTCAATATTTCAGGAGATACAGCTACATACGTAGCTATTGATATAAATGACGCTGTTATAGACTCAGTTACAACTGTAAAAGCTTTCACTCCTATTCTTCCAGAAATCTCTATAAATAATTTCACCTTAGAAAGTACAAGTGGAAATAGCTATATGTGGTTTTTAGACGGCATACAAATTACGGGTGCCTCAAGTCAAACGTACACCCCTACTTCCAATGGAACTTATGACGTAATAACAACGAATCAATACGGCTGCACATTTACTTCGGATCCATTTGAATACAACTTGCTGAACTTTGCTAAAATTGATTTAAACAACTTGATACTTTACCCCAATCCCAGTGCTGATTTTGTGCAAATAACAGGAAGTTGCCCAAACTACTATGGAGGTCTAGAACTTACTATGCTGGATGAAATAGGCAAAATTATTTCTCGTGAAAAAATTGAAACAGAAAACAATCTAAACCATACAATTGATTTGGGGAGCTACTCAGACGGGATATATTCTCTTAGAATTGTTAGCGAATCTTCTATGAGAATAGTTAAGTTTATTAAACAATAGGTTTATCTCTTTGTAATTTTCAATACCACGTACACAAACATAAGCAAGCCCCCTAAAACTATTAAGGCATAGCCAATCAGCAACATCAATTCATTGTCTGAATTATTTATCGCTGCTTTCTCTACATGCTGAATGCTCTTTTCAATTATTACCTCACTTTCAATCTTTTCATACAGCGGCTGAACCAAAAGTGTATCCTCCAAATTGTGTATTAGCTTTATTTGAGCTGTATCACCATCACTCCATTTCATAAACTGCCACTCTGCATTTGAAACAGCTTTAATTGGCAAAGGTATATCCTTATAATAAACCCCTTCAAATGGCAATTTTATAGGATAATTTCCATTAACAACTATACTGCCTGTATCACCTGCAATTTTTAATGTGTAGATCCCTTTTGGAGCTAAAAGCTTTACCATTTCGGACCTTAAATGACTCGGCCGTAATTTGGCATACATCCTAAAATGATCTACTTTTTCTAACCAGTCATCTTCTGACAATGGCACTCTTTTCAAATGGGAAGCAAGTAATTTTCCATCCCTAGGCAATTCATCTTTATACATTGCTTCAAATTTATCTACAGCAGCAATTATACTATCTCTATGAAGTGCTGTATTCATAACGTGGGCCATCTGATTAATGAAATCATTTTTAAATTCATCCTGCTGCATTAGCTTGCGCAAATAGACCGTACTCCATTCCGGATTAAACCAATCCGTTCGCTTAGAACTTAAACATTTCGCTAAATATTTTCGGGAAGCAGTTCCGAAACTCAAATCCGTATCATATAAAATCATTCTAAATTTCCCGTCCAAATCTTTCGAGTTCCAATAGCGTATATTGCCTCTAGAATCGGTGTTATTTAAGTAAATCTGAAAAACACGGTAGTTAATGTAGTTTCTAACATCTAACATGGATTTAGCTTTTTCATAAGCCGCGTTGTCCATTGTATCCAAACGCGTAAACCAATTATACATTTTCATATAATCAGTACTACTTCCATGCTGTCTGACCCATCTGCCCATAACAATACTAGAGCTATCTTTATGCGCTCCATGATTTTCATATAAATAATGTTCGTTAACTTTTTCACGAAGGTTATATAACCCCCAATATTGGCCATTTACAAACAACTGGATCGGTTGATATGCCATATAATCAAGGCCCATGTTTCTTGCTAAGTAAGCATTTAAAACATCTTTAAAACGAGAGCCTTTATAATCATTCCCTGATGTTCGAATAACTAATTGTTTAAAAGCTGAGATATTCTTTTGTGGAAATATTTCATGCTGAAAACGGCTAATTCCATATTCACTGCGGGCTATTATCTTCATCGACTTGTCGGGCTGTCTTCTTGTAGATTCACCAAATATTTTAATCCCACATTGTTGATTAAAACCTTCTTGATTATTTGTGTCTAAATAAATTACATGAATCGCTCTTTCCCATTTTTTTTGATAGTTTGCATTAGCCCAATGACCTGTACTGTCTTTGTAGCTGTGGACACCCAAAACATATATTCCTTTTTCATTATCCCACAAAAAGTCTTCGTCGACGCCAATTGAAAGTATTGGCAGTTTTGTTGCGAAGTTTAAAATATAAGTCCTTGAAATGAGCGTATCAATCGAATCTCCAATAAAAACCGGCTTTATTTTTAAAAATGTGCTTTTGGAAATTTCGATTGGTTTCGAAAAACGTCTTGATGGCTTGCTTCCATCAATAGAATAATATGCTTTTGTAAAATCACCTTTTATTTCAACTGAAATTGCACCATCGTATTTACCTGAACTATGCGATACTTCAACAAGCTGTCCAAAAAAGATTGTTGAAATAAATAATGACAAAAGTAAGCTCAGATAACGCATTAAACGAATATAAATAGGAAGCGAAGGACAATCACCTAAGGTTTTAAAAGTTATACATACTTCTCTTTTAATTAATTAAAGTTCCTTAAAAACTTTGTATTAACCTTTTATCCATATTTCCTTTTTACCTATGCTCCTGGGTCTTAAATTTGTCCTACAAATTATTACACATGAAAGTCAGACAAGTTTTAATAATCGTCTCTTCAATCATTCTACTCATCTTTATGTCTATGATTTACAAGATGGGGGAAAGTAATGGAATTAACTATGGTGAAGCGAATGCAGAAGAAATAAGGGCTAACAGAAAAAAGTCAGATGAAACCCATGATTCTGTTCAATTTAAAAGTGTTACAGCATCGCTAATTTCTAACGACAGTATTCCTTCCACAATAAAAGGGTATGGAAGAGTCGTATCAACATCTAAAATAACTGTATCCTCAGAAGTGCAGGGTAAATTAATAGCAGCCATCAGTTTAAAGAAAGGTGTTCATTTTAAAAAAGGTCAAACTTTATTTGCCTTACATAGCTCCGATGCAAAATTGGCCCTAAAAGCTAGGAAAAGTGGGTTTTTAGCCTTATTAACTAGCATATTACCGGACATAAAGATTGACTTCCCAGATAGATTCAATACCTGGAATAAATTTTACAGAGAAATGAAGGTAAATGAACCTATCTCTCGCTTACCAAGTTTTGCCTCATTAAAGGAAAAGAATTTTATTATTTCAAGAAAAATACTTACCGAGTATTACCAGATAAAAAGTGATGAAGAACGGCTAAAGAAATATGCTGTTTCTGCACCATTTGATGGCAGCATTATTGATGCTTTT
>Ga0233450_10002800_pt1 | contig 16888 bp, 14 predicted proteins | sample 011ome_30_FD_189956 | JGI IMG/M metagenome (GOLD analysis project Ga0233450, IMG submission 189956) | Coastal salt marsh microbial communities from the Groves Creek Marsh, Skidaway Island, Georgia - 011501CT (spades assembly) | ecosystem: Environmental > Aquatic > Marine > Intertidal zone >... | reverse complement strand
CATTACCAAGAAAAATGGCGATTTGATGATACCTTGGCGCGATGCACATCCGCAATGCATGAATCTACAACATCCGTTAAACGATACTTATCTCGGAATAATGAATCAAGCAATGGGTGGCAAAGGTGAATTCTTTGAAAGCGAAAGCAAAATTATTAAGAAGATATCCAAATGCGTTCTGATAGATAAGAAGGATATGTAATATAGTTAAATAATTTATATATTTTCAGTGTTAATATATAAATTCAATAAAAATTACGTTTTCAGGTTTGAACAAAGTTTTTCGGATTTGGACATTTATAAATGTCCATTTTGCAAAAGTGCTCATTAATATAGAGAAAAACACGAAAAAGTGAGTTGTCACCATAATGCTCTCATTTTGATTTTCGGATGAAAAAGTTTGTGATGCTATTTTTGTGTTTTTATTAATTTATTTAAAAAGGGTTTAGGCGATTTTTATGTCATTCAAATATTGAGTGACAATGATGACAGAAAACTCGCCATAAAATATAGTTGTGACTATTGTCATTATAAATGTAGCAAGGAAAGTGATTTTAATAAACACTTAACTACTAGAAAACATAAAAATAATTACACTGAGTTACAAATAAATCTCAAAAAGTCGCCGAAAAAATATAACTGTATATGTGGTAAGGAATATAATTATAGACAGGGATTGCATATACATAAGAAAAAATGTAATAACCAATAACATAACTGTTAAATCACAATATTTCTCTAAGCGCTTCTATCTGTTCAACTGTTAATTTCTCTGGAAAAGTAACTGTAAAGTTTATAATTAAGTTACCAATGTGATTTTCGCGCGCCATCCCCATTCCCTTTAATACCTTATTGTAGTTATTCGTGATAATATTACCAGTTGTATTATTAATTTTAAATACACGTCCATCTAAATAGTTCATATCAAATACAAACCCACAGAGTGCATCTTTTAATCCAATGGTTTTATTTAATACCAAATCAAGACCATTGCGAGTAAATTCAGTATCATTTTGTATTTTTATAAAAACCTTAATATCGCCTTTATTGGTTTCAGATAACATATTTCCTTTATCTCTTAATATAATAATTTCATTGTTATCTACACCAGGTGGAATTGGTATATAAATTGTTTCGGTTTCTTCGCGCTTAATTTCATTTTCAATAATCCAGCGGGTTATTTCAATCGGCATATTATATCCAGTATATGCCTTGCTTAAAGTAATGGTTTCAGTTTTCACAATTGGTGTTGGTTTTGCTAATTTTTGTTTTAAATTATCCATATTGAATATATTATTTCCCATTTTAACACCATTTACACTTGCTGGATTGTTGAAAAAGTTGTTTGAAAAGAAATTTAAAATTTCGGATGGGTCAAAATCAGCATTTGTTGTATGAAAAAACGTGGGAGATGATTGGTGTGAAAATGGATTACCCTTTTTCTGTATATCAAAATGTCTACGTTTTTCTTCATTCCCGATAATGTCATATGCAGAACTAATTTTTTGAAATTTATTTGTTGAATCTGGAGAATTGTTATTACGGTCAGGGTGATACAATAACGATAATTTTCTATATGCCTTTTTAATTTCTTCTTGACTCGCGTTCTCTCTAACTTCTAATATTTCATATGGGTTTTCCTTGTCCATTGATATACCGATGTAATATAAAGACGCGATATAAACTTAAATAGTTATTATAGAATATTAATAATTAAGGTATGGAAAAACCATTTTTGTATAAATACCAACCAAAATTATTAGATGATTATGAATTAGAAGATAATATAAAATCTTTATTGAAATCACTACTTGATATAGATAATTTAAATATACTTTTTGTTGGTGATTCTGGTAGTGGGAAATCGTCATTAATTAATACACTAATTAATGAATATTATGGAAAAATTAATATAATAAATAATGAAAATATTTTATACATTAATAATTTGAAAGAACAGGGAATATGCTATTACAGAACAGAACTAAAAACATTTTGTCAAACACCGTGTTCTATATCCAATAAAAAAAAATTACTAGTAGTTGATGATATTGATTTTATAAATGAACAAAGTCAGCAAGTTTTTAGAAATTATATGGATAAATATAGTCATATTGTTCATTTTATTGGTTCTTGTATAAATACACAAAAGGTAATTGATAACTTACAGTCTAGATTGATTATAGTTAATACCCCTAATTTAAATGATAAGCAGTTGATTAATATTATTAAAACTATATGCAATAAAGAAGATATAGTTGTTAGCGAATCAGTTGTTGAATTTATTATATCTATAAGCAATAAATCAATAAGAGTTATTATTAACTATTTGGAAAAGTTCAAATTATTAAATCAACCCATTACAGTTGATATTGCAAATAAATTATGCACAAACATCTCTTTTCAAGAATTCAACAAATATACTGAACTGTGTAAAAATGAGAAAAATTTAAGAGAAGCAATTAAAATATTACATGAATTAATTAAACGCGGATACTCGGTTATGGATATATTGGATAATTACTTTATTTATATAAAAACTAGCACGATAGTAACAGAAGAAGAAAAATATGAAATAATACCTTATATATGTAAATACATCAGCATTTTCAATAATATACACGAGGATGATATAGAACTATATCATTTTACAAATAATTTGATACAGTTGTTTCTTACAAAGGTATAATACATTTTTACAATTAGTTATAAAATATTTATATTATTTGTTATAGTAATATAAATGAAAAATCAGATATTTAAAACCCCCATAATGCCTGAATTAATATGGGGGTTTTTAAAGGAAAATTCAGAAGAAACGGAAACACATTTTATATTTAATAAAATAAATTATAAAAAAGCAGTATATACTAATAAAATAGACCCATTTATAAATAAAATAAAAGATAATTACCACGAATCAAAGAAACGTTTTGTAACAAGAAAAATGGATTATATTAAATTTGTTACCGTTATCAGACAAATCGCAAACAGTATAGATATACATTATACAAATGAACTTAGTTATGATAAATCTAAATACGAGATTGTTTATTATTTTTACAAACAACAGAAAATATTGTAGTGTATGTATCGGTGGTATCTATTTATTCTCTATTTATTAACAAGTATTTACCAATAACCGTGTTAGAATTTAATGCTTGTTTTGCTGACTGGCGAGCAAACCATTGATATGCTGTGCGTTTTAATATTTCATCGGCAGGTATATACAACCCTTGCACTTTATCGCATAGATTAAGAAACGTGTTGCCCATTAAACGGTCGATTGTCACTTGTTTACCATCGATATCACTGGCACCAATTAATTGTGCAGGTATCATATTCATTTCACCATTATTTATTTTTTCGTGACACCAGCGACTATATGTTCCAATAAAGTCGCTTTCTTTTGTGAAATCACTAGAAACAACAACTTCTAAATAACTAATAAAACTATTCATGGTTTCACAATTTTTTTGGCAACCCATTATTTTGGTATCAGGGAAAAAGTCGACCTTATCCGATGTATCGTTTCGTGGTATCATCTCTCCGACAAACATCTTTCCATCACTGGTTAATTTCTGATATAACGGCATGAGATTTTGAAAACAAATAAAGGAACTAGGTAAAGTAAATCCACCATAATAATACAATACTCTTGCTAGCGCTAATTGACGAATTTTACTTTTAATAGGGTCAGCGACAATAGATAAATCGACATTCCAACCAGGTATGATATTTTGAAAAGTTTCATCGTCAATTAAACAGACATTGAAGTCATCGCCACATTTATCAATAATCGATTTTAATGTTAAATATTGATAAGGTTGATTAAGATCTTCCGTGGTTCTTGAACCAAAACTGGGCCACCAGCGTCCGTTCTTTTCATATACAATATGAACCCATATGATTGGTTTGGAACTTTGAGCTAAAGAAGAATCATTAAGTAAATATTGCTTTACAATCTTATAATTATTCATATTCTCGTCATCATAAGCAGATGACTTATATTTGTTGTATATCATACTCAATATAATTGTTATAATTAATGGGAAAACAAAATTTTTATACTTTTTCAATGTTAATAAACTCATTTATATTATAAAAATATAAATTTTATTTATTCATTTTCATATTGTTGAACGGTATTATTTAATTTGTTAGTTGTTTAAACCCACTCATTAATTTTTGGTTTGTTTTTCTAGCAATTTCTTCTTGTTTTGCTAGTTTGTATGCACGTTGGACATCATTTTTGTCTTGAAATGATTGGCGTTGCTTAAAATACTCGGTTGATTGTGATAATGAAATTGGCGTAGTGTCCTTATACTCTGCTTGTTGTTGATATTCTAAAACGTTTTTAAATTTTGGACGTTTTAAATAATCGTCATGCGTGATTGGAATAACGCTTTCTATATGTGCTCTTTTTAAATCGTCGTATTGTAGTTTACCAAAGACATCTGAGGAATAATATTCAGGTTTATCACATGTTAAATCATATTGTCCTGTCATTTGCCCGATGTCTTCTATTTCGCGTATAGGTATAATTGCCTGTATTTCCTTTTTTTTGTTTTCGAATGTTTCGTTCATTTGATTCATAGTTGTTGTTCTAGTATCAATGCCTTCATTTGATTTTAACCAGTCTCCATACCCATTTTCTTCATTTTCATTTGTTATACGGTGTTTTTCAAATAATTCATTAAAAACTTTATTAAAATTTGTTTTGGATTTTATTTCTTTTAATAAGAGTTCTTTTTCTTCATCTTTTTCTACAATGTATTCAGTTGATTGATTTTTTGAACTTTTATATCTAAAATTGTAAATTGAAAATATGATTTTATATGCAGATGTAAAGAAAAGAAAATATTTTTTATCTAGACCGGATTTGTCTGGATGTGTTTGCATTACTGTTTTTTTCACACGTTTTAATTCTTCCTCTTTAAAATCAAAATCTAATTTGAATAGTTCCAGTAAATCATTCAAGTCGTAATTGTCTATGTTCAAATCTAACCCTTCCATAATATTATACATATACAATCATTATTATCTAATTTAGAATAACTTAATATATCTATTTAACTTAATATATCTATTTAACTTATTATATGTATAATATATAGGTTTAATGACAAAATGTAATAAAAAAATCATATGTAAATTAGGTTTAAATACGAAAGATGATACAAAACGATGGTTGTTGAAAAATCATCCAGATAAAGGTGGTATTGTCAATACTGAATTATTTAAAAATATAACAAATTGTTATAAGAACCGTGAATACTGTGATGAAGATAAATTTAATAGAGTGGAAACAACAACACCTCATAGAAAAAGCACTATAAAACATTTGGGGTTCAATAATTCACACAGGACTACCCGAAAGATTGATAAGAAAAAACGTGATAAAATATATAAATGCATGCGCCAAACTGCAAATTGGGGGAAGATTTTACCTGAACACAAGATTGATAATAAAAAATTTAATCCCAAAATAGTAGAAAAAGCAATACACAACGCATCTCCAAAATTAGAACAATTGTTTAATATTATAAAACAAGTTGATGATAATGATATGAAAACACACGGTAAATTGTTTAAGCATTTTATTTTTTCGGATGTAAAAGAAGAAGGGTATGGTGCTAAAATTGTTGCTTCGGCGTTTGTGGCAAATGGTTATAAGAATTTAATAACTGCACAAAAAACGGGGACACAAAAATCATTAAAACTAAAGTTATTGAATGCTGGAAAAGATGGGAAGAATAAATCATTTGGATTGCTTTCTTCTTCAGCACTTTTTAACTCGGAATTCAACCAGAAATTCAAGAAGGAAGTATTAACATTGTATAATAAACGTCCGGATAATATTCAAGGTGGAGAGATGCGGTTTATTATTTTGGATAGCGGGTTCAAAGAAGGGATTGATTTATTTGATGTTAAGTATGTTCATATTTTTGAACCATCAATGACAGTTGCTGATTTAAAACAAACGATTGGTCGTGCTACACGGACATGTGGGCAGAAAGGATTGAATTTTGAACCAAATGTGGGATGGTCACTATTTGTTTATAATTATTATATTGCTGTTCCAGAAGAACTAAAAAGTATATATGAAGTTTCTAATAGTGATTTATTGGTTAATCCGCAACAAGATAAAATGCTGTTTAAAAATGCAAATAAATTAAAGGACGCAACGATACTGTATAGTGATTTTGATAAAACATTAAGTAATTTATCAGAACAGTTATATAAATTGGCACCTGTATTTTCGGTTGATTTTGAATTAACGGAAAAGATACATCGTATTGATGATTTGTCTTATTTATATGAACAGCAAAAAGCGGTTGGAGGAGGTCTTGGTGATAAGAGTGAAATTAATTGTGAAGGTAAATGTGGATTGCGTTCAACAAATGATATACCTGCGACTGTTGATTTCTTATATAAAGTCTATGTAAAATATGGACATGAACGCAATGAGGTGCCACCAAAACAATCACGTGCGTATTTTTGTAATTATATGAAAAGTCATCCAGAATATTGTGAACAAGTGAATAAAGAATGGGCGAATCGGGCAGCATTTGTGCCATATTTATATGAGAAGACCACTAAACGCAGTAAGACATCAAGACTTGGTAAAAATAAAACATTAAAACAAAATGAAAGAGGAACATACATTGATATAAAAGCAGATAGCGCAACGCCTTATATGGAAATTGGCAAACGCAGTAGCACGAGCAAACGCAGTAGCGCGAGCAAACGCAGTAGCACGAGCAAACGCAGTAGCACGAGTCCAATAAAAATAGCAAACGATGTAATGCAACAATTGGAATTAGTTCCTTACGTGCCACCAAGCGTTGATATAGATTATGCTATCGTGGAATATAATGGGAAAACTGATGAAAAATTAAAACAATCTATACCAGGTCCTCCGTCCAAAAAAATGAATTTCCAAAAAATGCGAGATTTTATTAAAACAAATTATATGAAACAATTTAATTGGGGAGATATTGTAATTGAAAACAAATGCATAGATAAACCACAACAAGGTGGTTCGCGCATAATGACTTTAAACCCGACCCAAGATTTTGTCAGAACATTTTTTACACCTGAATCACCATATAAAGGATTACTCTTATTTCACTCCGTAGGAACTGGTAAGACGTGCAGCGCAATTGCAACGGCAACATCATCATTTGAACCAGAAGGATACACAATTTTATGGGTCACTCGCAATACTTTAAAAAGTGATGTCTATAAAAATATGTTTGACGACGTATGTCATATTGTCTTGGCAGAAAAAATGAAGAAACAAGGATTAAAAATACCAGATGACCCTAGTCAACGAAAACGCCTGCTTAGTAAAAATTGGATAGAACCAATAAGTTATAAGACATTCAGCAATTTATTAACACCTGGGTCACATAATCAATATATGGATAAATTGATTCAGCGTAATGGCAAAAGCGATATTTTGCATAAAACATTAATTATTATTGACGAAGCACATAAATTGTATGGAGGAGATTTAAAGGCGTCAGAACGACCCAATATGAAAATTATGGAAGAATTATTACAAAAAAGTTACAAAGTGTCGGGAAAAGACTCGGCGCGTTTATTAATTATGACTGCTACCCCATTCACTAATAGTCCTATGGAATTGTTTCAACTTGTAAACTTGTGTAAAGAAGAACAAAGAGAGAAAATAACAACAGATATACGCGAATTTAAACGTGATTATATGACTTTAGATAATCTCTTAACTAATAATGGAATTAAAAATTTGGCAGATCAATTAAGTGGATATATTAGTTATTTAAATCGCGAACAAGACCCGACGCAATTCGCGCAACCGATTATGATTGAAGTGCCTGCAATTATGTCGCATATTGAAGACCCCGAATTGCGCAAACAACTCCTTTTACAAAGTGATAAAGAGGATAAAAAGGCAAAGAAAGAGAGAAATAAACAAGCAGTGACTGATAAAAAAGAGGATACACTTCATATAAAAGACTTGAATAAACGCTTGCGTGAAACTCAAAAGAATATTAAATCATTAATAAAGGAAAAACAAAAAAAATGTAAAACTATTAAAAAACGGGATGAAAAGGCAAAATGTATGAAAAAGATAAAAGAAGGGATTGAATTGGAATCTGAACAGACACTTCAGTCTATAAAAAGAGAGATTGAAGTATTGAAAGAGTTGGAAAAAAGAAATAAGGGATTAAAAGCACAAGAAAAACAACGGGTTACCGAGTTGAAGAAACAATTGGAGACTTTGCGAAATACATTATTACAGGAGGTTATGATGGTAGAGAGATGTAAAAATATTAGGTTGGTATAGTTATAATACAATAATTATAATACAATAATTATAATACAATACATTAACTATAATACGTATACGGCATTAAAATATTTGCCTTATCTTCGCACCGTTTAAAAAATTCAGCAACACTTTTCTCATCGGCACCAACAACCGAATCATCGGGAATATACCATTTATCTCTCTTCACGTCACCATAAAATGCTAGAAAAACTGGAATACCTTGAACCATTTTATATTTTTTCAATGCCATATACAAGTCAAGGTTATCATCCACATCAATATCAGAACAAATAATGTTACTTGCCGATTTACTAATGAACGTTTTATACGAAGGAGCAATTTTCTTACAGGGACCACACCATTCTGCACCAAATTTAATAACCAATACAGCATTTCCCATTGTTGCTTGTAATTTTTCTAATTCTGCAATATTTAATTCAGTAATTATTTGCTTGGACATTATAATAATATATTAGACACTTATATTTAAATATATTATTTTACTCATTAACTATTTTTTCCAATACATCAATATCAATATGTGGCAAATCGACATGCGCTTCCCAGAAAAATTTACAAAAAGACCATAGGAAAACATAATTTCCGACATACCATTCGGGTCGTTCCTTCAAAAGTCGTTGTCGCAATTCAGATGGAATTAATTCCATGCTAGTCGGCGGTAACACATAACTCAACTGAGTTAACGGTGATACAGGTTTTTTTGCTTGGTATGGAACAAATGTTTGATTAGAGTAGGGAATGTATTTTACCAAATCGGTTAATAGGGGGGGATAATAATAATTATAACTCCAACGCCAATCCACACAACCAGTTGAATAATATTTCATTGTCCATTCTAGTCCTTCTAAATAATTCGTGCTAATTTCTTTGCGACGTTCATCATTAATTTTTGTTTTAAATAACCCTTTGTAATAACGTGATTCCCATCCAGAATGAGATGGATTAATATATAATTCAACTGCCCTTTCTTTAATGGGAAGCAATAAATTATCATCTTGCTTATTATCCTTACCTTCATATTGAGCACGTTTACTTATTTTATTGCGATACACATATTCTTCCTTAATAAAGTCATGCTCGTTTAATGCCAAATGGTCTACGTATTTTCTCACATTTTTCCAATTAATTTCTCGGTCAACTGTTAATGTTTCTTTGGTTCCTTGAAAAACGTGTTTATAAGCATTGATTAGATTCGCAATACCATTGGTTCTAATATTTAATGCAGGAAAATGAGGTAAAAAATCATTACCCAAAAAGAAACAAATAAAAATATAATCAAAAATAATGTTGTTTTTCAGAGAAATTGCATTAATATCAATATCTATTTTTTTACCATTTTTACTATCTTCGTCAGTAGACAATTCACTGATAATATGTTTGGCAAGCAATGGGATATCTAATATATATTTTTCGTTAGGATTTAATGTTTTATCAATGCTTTTAATAAATTCAGGTGTTTCTCGGTAGAGGAAAATATTTTCAGAAATATGTAAATGGTTAATGGAAAGCATAATTAGATCTGCATCAATACCATAAATAAGAGTATTTGTTTTTTTATGAAAATTAGCATTATCTCTAATATAATCATAGAGTTTATGTTCACCTTCACCTGCTTGTTCGCTTGTTGATACAATAATTTGTTCAACACCGTATTCGGTTGGATTAGAAAAACGTTTTGTTAACTCAATACCTAAATTATACATAAATTTTGTTCCTGGCGTGATTGCTGAACGATTCCAATTGTATTTATTATTGTTATCTTTTGTCTCATCCACTGTTTTTGTCTCTTCTTGAAAGGCAGACATATACCGACGATTACGCTGTTGGTCTAATTTTGCCATTGGTGCAACACCATCAAACGCAATAAAAATTCGCTTGTCAGGATTGATGTCCTTAATACAATTTGATAAATTAGTAACCACTTGTTTAATAATATCATCTTCAAATGCAGATTTATAATCTGGCGTTTTCCCTTTTAAAGATTTAAAAATATTATTTTGGTTGGCATGTGAATTCTGATGTGCTTCGTAAATAAACGAATTACAATCCAAGTATAAATTGTTCATTCGTTTACCGTCTAGTGCCGAATTAGAAAGTTTTTTAATGATTGTTCTATGATTTCTAACAATATGAGCAAAATAACTAGGAATACCCATATTTACTTATTGAATACAGTGTCTATATATATCACTAAAATATCTTTATATATGTATTAATGTATATAAAAATGATTGTATATAAAAATGATTGTATATAAAAATGATTGTATATAAAAATGATTGTATATAAAAATGATTATATATAATTATTTCGTCCATATAATATTCTATACAGTATAGATATAATATGGATGTTTCTTTTGAAACAATAATTCAAAACAAAATTTTAAAATTAAAAGAAATTGTAAAAAATTCTATAAGGTCAAATCAATGTAATAAAAATTTAGATTTTATTGAATCAAATGATTTAAATTTATGTATAGATTATGCAGAAGGAATATATGATATATTGAATGATTTATCAAATAATATCAATACAATAACACAAGATGAAGCAATTGACCAATTACAAAATATTATCAATAAGATATCAACGTTAATCAGTTTATATGGTTGTGAAAGTTTAGATAATTTAATATATATATGTATCAGCAGTCAATATAAATTTGAGTCTCGTTATAAAAAACGTTACAGTATATTAAATAACTATATACACCCCCTCCGTTATAAAATATTGGACTGGAAATCAAAGGTCAATTCAAACGAAGAAACTATATTCAAAAATTCAGATAATTTGGATTGTTTTAAATTAGATAGTTCAAACATTAATTTTAATAATCAGATTTTTGGAATAAAACTAGCAATACATAATATTGATAAACAACATACAATAATTGTATATGGTTGGGTAGACGATACTGTTATTAAATATGTTGACGATGATGACGATTTGGTATATAAAGTGAAAGAATTAAAAGAATGTATTCCGACTCATGAGTTATTTGATATGGTAACTTATAAACGGTTTATTGATTGTGTAACATTGCATGATTTACTTACATATAGTAATAATTATTTGAAAGAGAGATACATATCGTTTATTGAGGATTATAATAATACAATTTTAAAAAAATCAGTAATAGATATTATAAATAATTTTAATAATAAGGATATTATTGATAAAAGAAACACACTAATAATGTTATTAATACACTCATCTAATAATGAATGTCACTATTTGGCATATTTGTTATACGACCTATTATCAAATGATATTAATGGAATTATAGATACATATGAACAAACATTAATATATGATAGTCTACCATATAATGTAAAAAAATATTTTAAGGATGCTATGAAATTCACACTTAATTATCCAAAGAAAATATCAAAATTAGAAAATACTCACTTGACATTAGAGCAAAGAATTTGTTTAATGAAAACAGATGATATTGTTAAAGAAAAAGCAATGGTTAAGTTGAAAGAAGTAAAAATGAAGACAGAAGATACAGGTTCAAAAGCAATGTTATATTTGGAGGGATTATTAAAGATACCTTTTGGAATTTATAAAGAAGAACCTATTCTTTCCTTATTAACAATTAATACAAATATATTTAAAACACTAGTAGATAAATTGAATAAAGAATTTAACAATCAATCTGAATGCAATACTCAACTATTTTTTCCAGTCAAACATAATTATACTGGATTGGAGGTAAATAAGTACTGCCCTATATTGAAAAATGATTATATACCGTGTTTTCGTAATTATTTAAAGGAAAAATTTAAAAATCATATAAATTCTATTTCAAAGGTAAAAATCAACCAGATATATACACGATTGAAGGATTTAATGCAACTAAATATTAATAATTATACATTAACAAAAATATCTGGAAAGTCATTACAACAAATAAGAGAATGTCTAGTAAATGATGTAAATAAAATTATTACATATAACACAGATAACAATAATAGCGCGGAATTGAACGAAATATATACATTTATTGAAGAAGCGATAACAGAACATGAGTTTTTAGTGCACAGCGAATTAACTAAACAATTATCAATTATTGATAGTAACAAAAATAAAATACACGAATTTATGAAAAATGTAAATGATACATTAGAAGAATCTGTATATGGACATTCAAAAGCAAAAAAACAAATAGAACGTATTATTGGTCAATGGTTAAATGGCGATTTAACTGGTTATTCAATTGGGTTTGAGGGACCGCCTGGCGTTGGTAAAACATCATTAGCAAAAAAAGGAATCGCAAATTGTTTAAAAGATGATAATGGTGTATCGCGTCCCTTTTCATTTATAGCAATGGGTGGTTCTACAAATTCAAGCACAATAGATGGTCATAATTACACTTATGTTGGGTCAACGTGGGGGAAAATTGTTGATATTTTAATGGATACAAAAATAATGAATCCTATTATATTTATTGATGAATTGGATAAGGTAAGTAAAACTGAAAATGGAAAAGAAATTATTGGAATTTTAACACATTTAATTGACCAGACACAAAATGATACTTTTCAGGATAAATATTTTAATGGTATCAATTTGAATCTATCAAAAGCATTATTTATTTTTTCGTATAATGATGTTGATATGATTGACCGTATTCTTCTAGACAGAATACATCGAGTTAAATTTGATAATTTATCATTAGAAGACAAATTGATTATAACACGGAAATTTATTCTACCTGAAATTTACACTAAAATGGGATTAAATGATATAATCGATATAAGCGATGATGTGATAAAACATATTATAATAAATTATACGTGTGAACCTGGTGTTAGAAAATTAAAAGAGTTAATCTTTGAAATTATGGGCGGAATAAATATAGATATATTAAAAAATAGTAATTTAGATACATTAAATTTACCAATTGAGATTTCAGTTCATAGCATAAGTAATAATTATTTAAAGGAACATAAAGAGTTAAAACCAACGATGGTACATAAAGAACCTACAATTGGTGTTATAAATGGATTATGGGCAAATTCGCTAGGTAATGGTGGTGTTTTGCCAATAGAAGTTACATTTAATCCAAGTAATACATTTTTAGATTTAAAATTAACAGGAATGCAGGGCGATGTTATGAAAGAAAGTATGACTGTTGCCAAGAGTTTAGCGTGGTCTTTGTTTTTAAGAGATGCCGAAAAAGACGCAATTGAATTACAAAAAAGATTAGAAGAATCGAAGAATCAAGGCATTCATATACACGTGCCGGAAGGCGCTACACCAAAAGATGGACCTTCAGCAGGAACTGCTATTACTATTGTTTTATACAGTATATTTAGTAATCGTAAGATTAAAAATGATGTTGCAATTACAGGTGAAATATGCTTACAGGGCAGAGTTACTGCTATTGGAGGATTAGACCTGAAAATTTTAGGAGGAATTCGCGCTGGTGTAAAAACATTTATTTATCCTAATGAAAATAAGCAGGATTATTTGAAATTTATGGAAAAGTATGAAACAAATGATATAATTAAAGGAATTACGTTTATAGATGTTGATAAAATAGACGAGGTTATTCCATTAGTATTTTATTAAAATTATTAAAAATATTATATGTTATTATATACCTAATATATAATATGGCATTATCATTAACATTATCAAATGTATTACAGTTTTTTTCATTTATATCACCAACATTATTGGTTTTCTTTATGTTTATGACTTCATTATTTAATCAAAATTTGAAAGGTATAGTGTATATATCCGGATTAATTATATGTTCAATTCTTAATATCATTTTTATGAATATTATTGGAAGTGGGCGTGACGAAAATGAAGCATTTTCATGTAGTTTATTTGATATACCAATGGTATCACAATTTAATAGTCCATATCCCAGTTGTATGATTATCGCTTTTACTATCGCGTATTTGGCACTTCCTATGAAATACAACAAACAAATGAATTACGTTGTGTTGGCATTTTTAATGTCATTATTGGTTGTTGATATGTTAACCAAAGTTCAGAATAAATGCACAACCTATCCGGGTTCTATAATGGGTGCATTGGTTGGATTTATTTTTGGAACAATATGGTATATCATTTTTCATGGATTAGGATTTGATTCTCTTTTATATTTTGACGAATTAAGAAGTGATAATGTGATTTGTTCGCGTCCAACAAAACAAACATTTAAATGCTCGGTTTATAAAAATGGTGAATTAATATCAAGTAATATTGCTTAATTTCATATCGTGAACAATTGTGTTATTATTATCATTATTATTATCATTATTATTATCATTATTATTTATGTTAGTGTATTTTAAATTTGAATTAAAATGTATATCATATGATTTTATACACAACATAATACCTATTACAGCATATACATGAACAAAAAAGTAATATTTTTTATATAAATGTGGATTAATACGAATATATAAATAAATACTTACGGTTATTATAGAAAAAATGTACATTAATTTTGTGTAAAATGAAACCCCAATTGTATAGATAGTAAAAATTAAAAAATATAATCCAATTGAATTAACAAATATTATATCTAAAGGTCTAAATAGTTTATGTTCACTGCTATGGTAGTGATTGATTATACTAGTAAATAGGCATATAAGACTACAAATAGAAACAAGAAACCATGATATTATATAACCATATATTGCTGGAATAATAAATAACATACTTGATATTATATTTCTATTTACACAACCATTAATAACAAACCCTTTAATAGATGGGCAATATTCAATAATATGATGACTGATAGGTTCACTTATAATTGAATATTGTTGATTTTCTAAAGAAGTATTTTCATTTATAATAGAGTTATCATGTCGAGACATTCATATAATTATAAGATTATATGAATTATGTAAAATATACTAATTATATTTATATATATTTCCCTTGATATAATTTGTAAATTTTGTAATATACAGGGCACGATGAAACCCATACATCATTGTTTTTTCATTATTTGATGTTGAATTCATTATAGTAATAAAGTTACTAATGACATTTCTTGTAATTGCAGTCTCATATACAGATAATTTTTCTTTAGAATAAAATTCGCCCTTTGTTTTCTTATTAACATGATTATGAAATTCCCATAAAAAATGAATTAAATTCTCTTTTGATGATGAAATATGCAATTTATTAACATTTTTCATAACAGTTGAAGCATGTTTTTGGCAGTCTGGACAGGGCAAATTATTACAAATAGATGCAATATGTGAAACTAATATAGGTATTTCACTTATATATTCTTCTTTTAATTTAGCTGCTAAAGTATGGAATAATAACCATACTGCGTTTCCCCATTCTTTTTTTTTCATATTTAATATATATATAAAGATATAATTATAGGTATAAATATACAGATTAAATATGAACTATATCATTGAAGGTAATATTAATTTTTTTGATGAGTTAAATAAAGAAGTAGACGATACTGATTTTTTAAAAAAAGAGGATGATGGTGATATGAAAATATGCAAGATATCACATATGCCGTTAACTTATAATTTTATAAAATTGCCATGTAATCACAGTTTTAATTATTTACCATTATATAATGAATTAACTTTGACTAATACATATAAAAGAAGTATTAAATGTCCTTATTGTAGAACATTATCAAGTAAATTAATTCCGTATATACCATTACCTGGTGTTGAAAAAAAATATGGGATTAATACTCCGAAAAAATTATGTATGGATTCTCCAAAATGCTTATATAAATTAAAAAATGGTAAAAACAAAGGGGTTGCTTGTGGTAAAGACGGTATTGAAACCAGTAATGGAACATTTTGTAAACTACATAATAATTTAAATAGTTCAACCATTACAAAAAAGAAATCAACCCCAACTATAATATGGACAACCGAAAAGGAGGATTTATTTAAAAGAAAATCGGTTGTCCAATTAAAACAGTTATTAAAAGAAAAGGGAATGAAAACAAATGGGTTAAAAAAGGAATTAGTAAATCGTGTTTTTATTTATAATAATGCAAATAGTGAAAATAACGCAAACGAATTGATTAGTTTATTGTAATCTTTTACGTGTAAATAAATTAAACTAATATTAAAAATCAAATTAATATTAATTTTATAAAATATATAAATAACGCTTAATAACATATGTAGAAATGTCTTCAAATAAAGAACGATTGTCACAAAATATTAAAGGTTGGTTGCAAATAGATAAAGAAATTCAACTCCTTCAAAAAGAGTTGAAAGAACGTAAGAAAAAGAAGGCATCTTATACTGAAAATTTAGTTGAAATTATGAAATCAAATGAGATTGATTGTTTTGATATAAATGATGGGAAAATTATTTATACACAATCTAATGTAAAGAAACCAATTAATAAAAATCATTTAATTGATTCTTTAACTAAATATTTTGAATCATCGCCGAATATTCCAACAGATGATGTTGTTAAATTTATTTTGGAAAATCGCGAAATAAATACAAAGGAAAGTATTCGTCATAAACCAAATAAAAACGTATGATTATAACTATATATTAAGTATATTAT
>Ga0233450_10002797_pt1 | contig 16905 bp, 16 predicted proteins | sample 011ome_30_FD_189956 | JGI IMG/M metagenome (GOLD analysis project Ga0233450, IMG submission 189956) | Coastal salt marsh microbial communities from the Groves Creek Marsh, Skidaway Island, Georgia - 011501CT (spades assembly) | ecosystem: Environmental > Aquatic > Marine > Intertidal zone >... | reverse complement strand
ATGGGAGTTTAGGTCGAAACCAACTTGGCAACGATTAATTATTATGATTGGTGGTGTAACTGTTAATTTTATTCTTGCTTTGTTTATATATATTGCTGTAATGTGGGTTTGGGGCAAAGAATATTTACCTGTAGAAAACGCTATTTATGGAGTTCATTTAGCCGATGAAAGCATAGAGGGAGAAAACCTATTTATGGAAGGAGATATAATCCTTGATGTAAACGGGAATGTGCCCCAAACTATGGGTGATATTAGTTCTTTAATTCTGATTGATGGGAACAGAGAGGTCAACCTAATAAGAAACGGAGTTAAAAAACATATTTCGCTTCCTTCGGATTTTGAGCAGAGAGTATTAGCGAATGTAAAAGGACCATTGTTTGAGGCATTGATTCCAACTTGCATTAATGACGTTGCGCCTAATTCTGGAGCTTCTGAAGCAGGGTTGCAAGCAAGTGATAGCTTGGTAGAGATTAATGGAAAGTCCTTTCCTTTTTTCCAGCATTTTACGGATGAATTGCAAAACCATAGGGATACCATTATTGAATTAGGTCTTTACAGAGGAGAAGAGCATATGGTAGTTCAAGTAAATGTAAGTGAAGAAGGAACATTAGGCTTCCATACCAAAATGCCAAGTGATTTGTTGGTTTACAAAACAGAGAAGTTTGGATTTTTTGAATCTATTCCAGAAGGAATCAATCTCGGTGTTGAGACTTTAGGGAAGTACGTTAAGTCTATGGGGCTGTTGTTTTCTAAAGAAGGGGCTAAGCAGTTAGGAGGTTTTGGATCCATTGGGAAAATATTTCCTTCGGAGTGGAATTGGCAAATATTCTGGTTAAATACTGCATTTCTTTCAATCATTTTGGCTTTTATGAATATTCTTCCAATCCCTGCTTTGGATGGAGGGCATGTGATGTTTCTTATCTATGAAATGATTGCAGGGAAAGCGCCTAGTGATAAATTTCTTACAAGAGCTCAGGTTGTAGGGATGGTATTGTTGCTTAGTTTGCTTCTCTACGCCAATGGAATGGATATTTATCGCTGGATAGTTGGCGCTTAGTTTTAATAGTTCTTGTATCAATTCCCTGTCTGTGTTTTTGAAAACGACCTGCGTTTTCTGCTCTGTTGATCCAAGAACCGCTAAATTTAATAATGTTTTATATCGAAATTCCGTTTCAAAAATTGGAAGTAAGGTCTGAAAAAAAGGGGTTAAGTGCATACGTATTATAATTAGTGTACGTCTTTCTCCAAAAAAAACGTACTCTAATTAGAACATGGATTACTGTATAATCTAAATGAACTACTATTTTTTATCCGTCCCGTTTTCTTGGGATTTTTGTTTATTCGTTAGTCTTTTAGCGTCTTTAAGGCTTTTATTAATAATCCATTCCAATTGCCCATTAACACTACGGAATTCATCATCTGCCCATTTCTCAATTTGCTTGAATGTCTCTGGATCAATCCTTAATACAAATGGTTTTCTTTTACTCACAAATCATTAGTTTAATGATCCAGTATTAATTACAGGTGTGGCCTCTTTATCACCGCATAAAACCACCATTAGATTGCTCACCATTGAAGCTTTTTTATCATCATCGAAATCAATAATATTGTCCTTGGATAGTTTTGTCAAAGCATCTTCCACCATTCCAACAGCCCCTTCAACAATTTTTTTACGAGCAGCTACAATAGCAACAGCCTGCTGCCTTTTTAACATTGAACTTGCAATTTCCGGGGCATAAGCTAAATAACCTATTCTAGCTTCCATTACCTCAATACCCGCTATAGCGAGGCGTTCAGTAATTTCATCTTCCAAAGCTTTATTTACTCCATCCATTCCTGATCTTAACGTTAATTCAGCCTCTTCATCATCAAAATTGTCATAAGGATATGATCCTGCTAACTTTCTTACTGCAGCATCAGTCTGAACCCGAACAAACTCCTCATAATTATCTACATCAAAAGCTGATTTATATGTGTTTTCTACTTTCCAAACCAATATTACATTAATCATAATTGGATTTCCTATCTTATCATTAACTTTTACGCGCTCGCTATCAAAATTCCTTGCCCTTAAGGAAATTTTTTGTCTTGTATAAAAAGGATTTGTCCAAAAGAACCCATTATCACGAACAGTCCCTTTATAGGCTCCAAACAAAACCATAACTTTTGAACCATTTGGATTGATAATAAAAAAGCCTTTAACTATTAACAGTATAACTGGCGCTAAAAATACAAAAATTGGGTTTTTTGTGATTAGTAAACCGGTTACCATACTCATAATTAGGACTAATAAAATTAGTAGCATTATATAACCATTACTTGCTTTAATTTGTTTTTCGTTTTTCATCATAATATCATTTTGATATCACAATAATACTAATAAAAAATGAATAAAAAAAATGTTTTCAAATAACATTAAATATTCAAGCAGCGGGGGATTGCATTATATTTTACACATAAATTACGTTTCAGAAATAGCAGGTGGAGCAGAAAAGAAAGGAATCTCTATATACACATTTCTATTTGTTAGAAGTATCATAATTATTATTAACTTTGATTGCATCGGAAAAAAATCAGATTATTTAGCAGTGCTGTTGCAAGAAATCAAATAAAAACTATGGACAGAATTAATGTATTAGACAATTCAAATAGCAGGCGAAATTTATTTACTAAAGAACTACTGGCTGAAACCAATGATGCTGAACTTCAGGAAATAGTTAAAAATGCTTCCGAAGAACTAAATAGCCCTATAGCTCTTGTAAGTCTGGTTCTTGATCAAGTACAATTCTTTAAGGCACATATTGGCTTACCTCCTGTGCTTGCTGAAGCAAGGGGCACTCATCGAGATGTCTCCTTTTGTCAATTCGTAGTTAAAGATGGAGAAGCTTTTGAGGTTAATGATGCAGCAAACGACCCGCGAATTCCTCAGAATGTCGTAAAAGAATATAACATCCAATCTTACCTTGGAGTTCCGATAAAATTAGAAGAAAAAGTTATGGGGTCTCTATGCGTTCTAGATACAAAAAAAAGAGAGTTTTCTCAGGAAGAACACAACTCCTTGAACAAGTTAGCAGATTTAGTCAATATCCGACTAAAACATCTTACAAAAGATCGAAGGCAAACAAGATTAGACTTAACCGAAGCTACTTTAATACCAGCAATTCAAGATTTATATAATTCTTTAAGGTCAATGGAAAAATTCATTCAACTAGGCCATTCTTCAAGAAAGTCTCTAGAAACATACCTTAATCATTCCAATCATATCTTTTCAGACAAAGCAAAGTTTTCAGACGCTATAAGATTATCTCATGAAGCTGCTTCAAAAACGCATAAGCAGAATGAAGATTTGCTATTCGAAATGGAATTTGCTCTAAATGACAGCATGGACTGTATAAAAGCACTAGAATCTTTGGTAATAAATGCAGAATCAACTCCCGTATCAGAAATCATTACGTCAGCCCAAGATCTTGCAAGAAATTCAACAAATCTAATTGGAGGATTTCCTTTACCCGATTTCAAATCTGACCCCATAATTTACGCTAAAGGAAACTTGGCATTGGCAATTGCAACAAACTGTCTATTATTGATGTCCTCAGAAATTGGAAAAAGAAATTCGAACAAAGGAATTGAACTTAAAATTGATGAAAAAACGACTACGGTTGAGTTAATTTTCACATCCGTTGATCTGAATGAAACCAAAATACTAAACGTAGTTAATAAATTGAACGGTTTAATTACAAGTGAAATGCCCTCACTTAAGATCAGATCTGATGGAGCACAACTGATTTTAGAATTTAATATCGTTGTTCATAAAAGCTAGAGTTTTGGGTAGTTCAATAAATATATTCAAAAACATACTACTAAATTCAAACTTGGAGTAAACGGAACCCCCGACACATAAGTAATTGAGCCATCGGGAAAGCTTGAAAACTGATTTAATCTAACGTTTTGTACGTTAAAAAGATTGAGTACTGAAATTCCTAAATCCATGTCAACTTTACGAGCGATAAGGTCATATTCCATCCCTAAATCGAAACGAGAGTAAGGTTCTCGTCCTTTAAAATAGAGTCCCTCCACACTATTATTAAATCCAGATCCGTATACTTGATTGAGAGAAATTTTAAGTTTCTTGAAGCGGAACAGGAAGGCTAATTTTATTTCATGTCTTTGATCTTGAGGAGCATGTGTGAATTCCTGATTAGAATTTTGCTCAAACCTTTCATCAACTTTTCCAAGTGAATACGCCAATAGTAATTCATGCATTCTAAATTTCCTTTTTAGCAATAAGTCTATTCCGTAAGATTTAGATTCGCCTACCGAATGAAACAATCCGCTGATACTATCACTCATAAAATACCGATTGATATTCGATGTGGTTTTAAAAAACCCTTCTATGGTTAATTCAATGGAATTAGCCCCATACAACAAGGACAAGGCATTATGAATTCCATTAGTGGATGGAGCGGTTACGCTGTTTCTCGTCTGCCAAAAAAAAGTACGCTGACCAAAATTATCTGTCAGTAGTGATTTTGAAATATATTGACGATACAACCCCGAACCAAACTTAACATTCCAATATTCACTTAAGTTATATTTACCATTAATTCTCGGTTGCAAAAAAGGTTGTAACCCTGACAATACAACGTCTAATTTCAATCCTGGCTCGAGTGTTAATCGACCTAATTGAAAGTTATTTTTAACAAAAGAAGACAAACGTTCTAAACTATTATCAGATTGGTTTACAAACAAACTGTCATTCTTTATTGAAAGTTGATAGTCATTTTGAATGTACGCAAGGCCCGTTAACATATTCAACCATTTAGACGCAGGAAATTGATGTGTCATTTGTAGAGCACTCTTGGTAATAAAATTATTTACACTGTCCGAAGATAAACTACCAAAAGGTGTAGAATAATGACTTTCAGACGTGTATTCAGGGGTATAAGAACTTTTAGCTAATTGAAAAGAAGTTATCCCTCCTTTTTTCCACATTCTATTATAACGAAACGCTCCTCCAGTTTGCTTTGAACTTATTTTTACCTCGTGAAAATACCCGTTTTTTTCCTTAGTCAAAGACTCATAATAGCTATCTGAACTTCCGAGAAGACTAAACTGTAGTTGATCGTTATTATTAAAATGTGTATTGAATTTTATATTATAATCGCCAAAGTTGTATTTCGGGTAAAAATATTTATCATTATTTTTTGTTTTTAACCAGTCCTCGATTAATTGATAATATGAGTATCGTCCGGCAATCTGAAGGTTAGACGATAACTTTTTAAAAGGAAGGTTGGTATAAATCCCCGTTATTTGATTGTTTACGGAAAGTTCAAGGTGTGTAGTGTCGATACTTCCTTTTTTCCCATTAATATGTACCGCACCACCTACACCATCTGCCACATCCACATTATATGCGCCTTTATAAACCTCAATATTTTTAATTATTAATGGGTTTACGCGTCCTATTCCATCATTAATTCCTCGACTGTGAAATAAGGTTACTCCGTCAAATACAATATTATTTTCACCAGGATATGACCCCCAAACAATGTAATCGGAAGTTGACTCGCCAGAAGCAGAAATTCCAGGGTACAATCGTAGCGTATTAAAGATTAAGTTACTCCCGTTACCAGGCACTAAATTAGAGGCAATATCATTCAATTGTATTTCTCCAATAGCTCCACCTGTGCTCGTGTAATAAACGGGTTTATAATTAACTTCAACCTCATTTAATTTCATTACTGAACTCTTGAGTAGTATCTTTAAATCACTTCCAAAATTTAGCGTTGTATCCTTTTCATAATATCCTAAATATTTCAGCCGAATTGTTTGTTTTGATTGATTCGACCTATAACTAAAATGACCATTTTCAGTACTGGTCAATACTTGATCTCCAATTTTCAATGAGGCGAAAGGCAATGGTTCTGAAGTGCTCATATCTGTTACAACTCCTTGAAACAAATACACATTCTTCTTTCTTGGTATAATCGAATCTTCGACAGCAGATGAACCCTCTCGAAACGAATAAACACCTCCTAATTTCCGAACTTCTAGCTTACAATGATTTGCCAAATACAAAAAAGCCTCAGAGAGATTCTCAAAGGCTTTATCAATTGTTATTAAGCAATTATTAGCTGTAGATGCATTAATTGAAACTTGCGTATCATATTGCTCACTTAAGTTTAGTAAGACATCATTTAAAGGAAGGTCCTGGTAAGTTAATTTTACCTCTTGCCCAATTGCTACATTGCACAAAAACCCTAACCAAAGGACTATGCTGATATGTTTAATCCTCACTACTCTGAAACCGTATATATATTTTCACCTGATTTTTCTACATGCAAATTAAAACTAAAGCAAACGGATTCCAAAACTTCATTTAGAGAAGCTTCTCTGCTCAATGAGCCACTAAACAGTATTTCTTCCAAATTCAAATTAGAGGTTTCAATTGTGACATTATAATGTCTTTCCAACTCTCTAATCACCTTTGTCAAAGGAGCTGTATTGAAGATAAATTCATTCGTTCTCCATGCCAATATTTCTTCTACTTTAACATTTTCAGCAATCTCAATTTTACCGGTTGAGGACAACACTGCCAATGTGCCTGGAAAGATAACTTTGAAATCAAGACCTCCCGAAACCTTCACCTTCCCTGTTTTACAAAAAACTTCATAAATACCATCTTCTGCTAAGATATTAAATGAGGTGCCTAAAACCTGTGTAGTACCATTTATAGAAAAAACAGAGAATTCACTTCCTTTTTCTACTTCAAAAAAAGCTTCTCCTTCAAAACTTAACTGACGATTAAAATTCCACCAGTATGGACTATATTGAATCGAACTTTCACCATTTAAAAAAACCTTTGAATTGTCCGGTAATATTACGGATAACGTTTCTCCATTTACGGAGGTAAATTCAATGGTGTAAAACTTCATAAACCCCACTACACCAAGCAATATAGCAATTGATGCAGCGATTGAATAACGTTTCCAATTAATAGAAATCACTTTCGTTTGTTTCCTTACCTGCTCCTGTTCAACTTCAGGTGGGGTGCTTAACTTTCCTTCCATTTTTCTCCAAACATCTTCCTTGCTTTCAGCAAAACCAACCTTAACTTTAGAAAAAAACTCTTTCTCCTTCTCTTCATAAAATTCGCTATGTAAGTCTTTATTTTCCATATTTCAATTCTTTACGAAGTGTGTGCAATGCTAAACTCATTCTCTTTTCTATGGCTTTTACACCAATATCTAACCGCCCTGCTATTTCTTTATAGGTTAAGTTTTCCATTCTGCTCATTAAAAACACTTCTCGTTGGTTTTCAGGAAGAATGGATAAAACTTCTTCATATTTAACTCTTAATTCGTCATACTCCAAAAGATCCTCTGGAGTAATTCTTTCATCTTCGTATGTTAAGTTTAATTCAAATTTTCTAGCCGAATCAAGTTTACGGTATTGGGATATCCATAATTCCTTGGAGATCTTATACAACAATCCTTTAATCTGATTTTCATTGTATTCAAGGTTCTTTTCCCAGATTTTCATAAAGGAATCTTGGGCAATATCTGTAGCCACTTCCTGATCCCCGCAGCGGAAATAGATAAAATTCCTTATCGGATCAAAAAATTTATTGAAACAAATGTTGAATTGATCTTTTGTCAAGGCCGAAAGTATAAAAGCAGCACTCTTGATGGTGCTGCTTATAATTTAATTATTTGAAATACTCACTTATTGTAAATGTGTAATCACCTTCATTTGTAGTCTTTATCGCAATATCATCGCAAGTTCCATCTCCAAAATCAACAGTAGCTACCCAATCACCAGATTTAACTTTGTAATATTTTATTATTCCTGAAACAATAAAATCACATTCATCTGATTTTATAATAGGTTCTACAATTACCTTTTTGTATTTAGATTTTTTTCCTTTGTAGTAGTCCTCATCCTTTTTTAATTCAATCCCTGAACTTACGCCATTAACATTTGCTAAGGCCTGAGAATCGGGAGCTCCATTTCCAAAATCTACAGAGGCTAATACAGCACCGTTCTTGCTGTATTCAATAACTCCTTGAGTATAATAGCCATCTGCTGATGACTGAGTTGGCTCGACTACATTAATCTCATAACCTGATTCTACTAAGTTTATTTGACTCTCTTCTGTAGAGATCTCATCTGCGAAACTATTCGCTAATTTTGCTTTCGAACACGATGTCATTGCTAATCCGGCTAATGCCATGGCTCCTAAAAATTTCATTTTCATATTTATGTTTTTTATTGTTATACCTCTACACCGCACAACATCAAATGTACCCTACTTTTTTTTTAAAAATAAATTAATTATTGCGTAAATTGCCTAGATAATAAAAAGGAAACTATCCTTCAATACAACAAAATACTCCTATTAATTGTTGACAACAAATCTAACAACAGTCTGTTTTCCTCCAGATATCCCATGCAAGAAGTATATTCCTGTTTCCACATTTATTAGAAACTTGCTGCTTTTCGAACTATGTATGGTTCCACTTAAAACAATTCTACCAGTTGCGTCAAAAATGCTGAAATCACTATTTTCAGTTAAGCCTGAAACACTAAAAATACCATTATTAGGATTTGGGGAAAGAATCAAATCATCAGCAATAGTCTCAGAAAGTGACAAACAACTTACTATAACTGCCTCTAAAGAACTCACTCCTACACACCCATTTGAACCTGAGTATACATAGTCAATAGTGAATGCGCCCGTAGTTCCCAAAGAACCAGGGTCAAAAACATTACCTGAAACACCAGGACCATAGAAAGCACCTCCCGATGGGTTACCCGTCAAGGAAATTGATTCTGCACCAGAAAAACATATGGTATCCAAAGTAGATGGTGTAATTGAAACAGTTGGAAGAGGAATTACGGTTACTATAATTTCATCGGTATTTGTACAACCATTGACATCAGTTCCTGTCACCGTATAGGTTGTGGTCATGTTTGGAGAAACAGAGATATTCGATCCATTTCCTCCATTGTTATCCCAGGAATAAGAAGAGGCTCCTATTGCTGATAAACTAGCAGTAGATCCAGAACAAATAGAAAAGTCAGCAGCTGTTGTAACAACAGGAAGCGAATTAACAACTAAGCTAACTTCTCCTTGAGCCTGACAGCCATTTGCATCAATGCCTGTTACCACATAAGTAGTATTAGCCGATGGGGAAACTGTTACACTTGCACCGCTGCCTGCACCGTTGTCCCAAACATAATTAGAAGCTCCTGAAGCATTCAATGTAGCATCTTCGCCTAAACAAATAGAAACATTTCCATTAGTATTGATGTTAGATGGAGCGCTTTCAACTACCTCAATAAAAGCTTCAGCTGAAACACATCCTGATGGATCTGTATAATAAACTGAGTAACTGCCTACAGTGCTTACAGAAATAGTTTGCGTTAATTCATTAGTCGACCAGGTATTTCCTGACACATATGAAGAGGTAAGATCAACTGACTGCCCCTGACAGAAACTAATCGTATCTCCCTGACTAATCAGCGGCTCATCCGGAGAATTAGGATCAACAATGGTACCTGAAATATTTTGAGCTGCGCAGCCATTAGCATCCGTAAAAGAGAAGGTATATGAACCAGAACCAAGACCGCTAGTAATAAAGGGCAAGGTTACATTATTCACGCTTCCAGAAATAGGACCTGTCCATTCAAGGTTTCCTGTACCTCCGGATCCGATAGTAATAAAACCATCTGACGCATTACAAGATGAAGGGTTCTGAGTTGATGACACACTGATAGTAGGATTGAGATTAACCGTAACAGTGACTTGATCGGAATTTACACATCCATTTCCATCTGTACCTGTTACCTCATAGACCATTGATGAAGAAGGAACAACTGTAATGGTCGTGCCACTTCCCAATCCATTATCCCAGGTGAATGAATCTGCACCAGTGGCAGATAATTCTAGAGTATCCCAAGACAAATATTTATTGAACTCGCACTTGCATCAACACTCGGCAATGAATTTACCGTAATTGTTTGCGCATGTGTATCAGTACCAAATGCATTTGATGTGGTTAAAGTTACTGTATAAGTTCCACTTGTAGAATAATTATAAGTTGGGTTCTCTTGACTACTTGTTCCAACCAAATCTCCAAAATCCCATGACCAAGAAGTTGGGCTACCAGTTGAATTATCTGTAAAGTTAATGTCTTCGCCTAAGCACAAATTAGCACTTGTTGAATAATTAGCTACAGGTGGGTTATTCATCTCTGTTCCATCTATATTTATGTTATCTATAAATAAATTATTTCCTGCAATGCCATTATTGAAACTTTCGAAACGAACAACCACAGAGGACTCCCCATCAAAAGCAGATAAATCAATTGTAAAACAATCTGCCCCGACAGTGCCCGTGCACCAATCTCCAGCAGCAGGAATAAATTCAACAGTATTTGTGTATGCTGTTGCCAATGATCCGGTACCATCTTCTGCATAACCCGCAATTCGTTGAAAGGAATTACCGCAATCTGTTGACACCAAAAGGACCAAAGAATCTGCTGAGCTAGCATTGTATCTTCTAAAAGCATGATCAAACGTCATACTCACATTTGTATGATTAGAAAAGTCTAACGGAGGAGTTTGCATACCATCTCTTTCAAATCCATTCCCGTAGTTATAAAGATCCATTTTTGCAGCCTTATCTCCAGGAGAACTTCCAGCCACAGTTACAATTTCCCAGGTAATTCCATTATCAGGGTTTGTAATCGTCCACAAATTGGTGGTGAAAGTGTTGGACTCAAAATCTTCATTAAAAGGTAATGATTCAGAACCTGTAAAAAGCGTAAAACCGACATCGCCTTGATCATTTGCTGGGTTCAGATCTGCAGATCCATTGGGTAAATTAGTATTCGCAGTAAAAGTGTAAGAACCACTAGATACAGTCATATTTGGCAAATTAACTGTGACGCTAGCTCCCTGAGCTAAACTTCCTGTCCATGCATATGTCTGATTCGGACCACCATAGCCATAAATTATATTCACCGATGTTAGTGTTGATGTACCATAATTATTTAGTTGAACTACCGGATCTATTGATGAGCTACAAATGGTTCCATTGGGATAAGAAATACCGCTCAAACCTGCATCGAGAGAAAGGTTAGATGTAATACAAAAATTATGGGTTGTTTGACTACCAAAATCCCCGTTCTGCGCCGTCATTTGAAAGAGATTAGCTCCTGTTTGGTCCTCCATGAAATAATCTCCATCAACAGTGCATGTCCATTGAGAACCATAAAGACCATCTCCATAAGTATCATTTATGGTAAAAATATAGCATCCTGGTGCCAAACAAACGTCTTCAACATTTGTTACTCCACCGGTGACATCTTCATATGGGCCTCCTGAAGCCACCGTAACACCAGTGCCGTCTTCATCAATTTGCCATGAGGTTTCGGAACCGTAGCAATCTGTAAGAATAGTAAGGGCTGCAATTTGACCATTAGCTACAATCGTGAAATTAGATGTCTCGGAATTATTAGAGGCATTTTGATCTGCTGTTCCATTCGGATTTAAAGCAGTAGCTGTAAGCACATGAGGCCCAGCAGCAGGTGTTTGATTTGGAAGTGACACAGTAACAGATTGCCCCTGAGTAAGATTACCCGTCCAATTGAAAGTGGAAACAGGACCTGCGTCTATTTGATATTCTATATCAATCGAAGTTACAGTGTTTCCTCCATAATTCGTTAGAACTATTTCTGGGTCAACACCTGCGGAACAAATAGAACCAATTGGACTCAGGATAGACGAAACGCCCACATCTAGGTCGTAAGTATATTGATTCATACATAGCAATGCTTGATATGCGTTTATTCTTCCTGTGCCAAGTTGGCCTATATAATTTGAATTAGCACCGTCAATATTGTCAGATGAGCTAAGCAAACAATTAACAACTTGTTGAGGAGTTGCCGAAGGGGCATGAGAAATCATAAGCCCTACTAAACCTGCTACCATTGGCGAAGCCATTGAAGTTCCTTGAGTAACTTGATAAGAGCTTCCTTCATCCGTACTCAAAATACTCGAACCAGGAGCTGAAATACTTACCCATGTTCCATATTGCGAAAAACTTGATTTAGCATCTCCACTTGTTGTAGAAGCAACTGCGACAACATCGTCATATGCTGCCGGATAAAATTGTTGATTAGTTCCATCATTCCCAGCAGCAGCTATTAGAATCGAACCAAGATTCCATGCATAACTACAAACGTTCTGTCCGTAGTTAGATGAGCCTCCTCCTCCCCAAGACATATTAATTACATCCGCACCATTATCTGCAGCCCATATTATTCCGTCGTATCCACTTGTCAACGATCCAGTATTACAATCTCCTATTTTTACTGGCATAATACTTACATTATATCCAATTGAGGCAACACCTATATTGTTGTTCGTTTCTGCACCCACAATTCCCGAAACATGAGACCCATGAAAACCATCGTTACCGCCGCAAGGTGAAGGATCATTATCATTGTCCACAGCATCCCAACCAGCCACCATTTTATTCACTAAATCAGGATGGCTAATATTAATTGCATTATCTGTTACCGCAACTACTATGTCGGATGAACCTGTTGATATATCCCATGCTGAAGGAGCATCAATTTGAAATAATGCCCACTGTCCTGAATTAAAAGCATTGGAATAGTACTGATCATTAGGTGTTAGAAAGCTCTCATGCAACTCTTTTTTCTCTGCGTACTCAAGCTCATCTATCTTGTTCAGGTAATTAATAAAATCCTCTACTTTATTAATCTTGCTAAACTCCACCTGATAAGTTCTATTTAATAACCTATCATCAATGTCTGGATGTAATTGAACAATTTTTTGAACTCCGAAACTTGCTTCAATATCTTTCAAAAATGGAAAGGCACTAACTTGTATAGTTCCAGATTCAGATATCGGTTTTTTTACGCTCTGTTTAAGTTGAAAAATAACTTTTCCATCTTGATACCAGCGATCTATTTTTTGGGAATAAACATTAAGAACTGAAAAACAGGTAAATAGGATTATAATTAAATATCTCATAATAATTGGTTTAAGGTTTAAAGGTAAAATGTACAAATAAATCGGTAAAAAATCAAAACCAAATTGATGAACGGCAAGAAAAGTAATTACTCAAAATTGCATTAAGTCGATTTTCATCCGGGCCAAATTGTTTCTAAGATACCTTTCTAAAGTCATCATATTTTTCATAAATATACTGTATGAGTTTTTTACAACAAACAATATACTTTTCCTAAACCATTTAATTGACCTGTAGATAACTTCATATCACTTTTAATTTATCCCATTCTGGTTCATTTGATTTGATTATACTTTTACCTATAACGAGTTTCTCAAATTGTTGTTGACACCTATTAATATCCTCTTTGGTTTTTGTAAGATTATGATAAGCACTATCAAATGCTAACTTTTCGCGGGAAACAACCATAAAAGAAGGATCTGTCAAGCTAATGATGCTATTTTTAATGTTTCAAAAATTTTATTCTTTTGTTCATAATCAGCTTTTACTTTTGAATAGTTCTGATTGGTTTGATCCACATTCGAATTAATAGTATTGCGTATATCTTGCGTCTTATATAATACAATACATGAATCAAGCAGAATTAAGCTCAAAAAAAACAGCAGACTTACCTTTCTATTCATTCTAAATCAATTAGGTATTGGCTTAATGTAAAAAAAATAGTTGACAACTCAATTTGGTTATTTATATTTTTAGTAAATTTTATTAAAACCATATATTTTGAATTCTTAAAATATGTTTTTCTACTTTTGCAGTCATGCAGGAAAACGAAAAAAGAACAGAGCTTAATGATTTGGGAGAGTTTGGATTAATTAGTCATCTTACTGATAAGATTCAAATCAACAATTCATCTACCAAAAAAGGAATTGGTGATGATGCTGCGATCTTAAACTATGGTGATAGAGACATCGCTGTAACCACAGATATGTTAGTTGAGGGAATTCACTTCGATATGATTTTCACACCGCTTAAGCACTTGGGATATAAATCAATCGTGGTTAACTTAAGTGATATATATGCAATGAATGCCCAACCTCGTCAAGTAACGGTATCGATAGCCATATCCAGTAAATATTCTGTAGAGGCAATCGAAGAAATTTATGAAGGAATGGAATTGGCATGTAACTATTACGGTGTAGATTTAGTTGGAGGTGACACAACTTCAAGCTTATCCGGACTTGTGATTAGTGTTACTGCAATTGGAGAAATCGAAAAAAACAAAGCAGTTTATAGGTCTGGAGCAAAAGATGGTGATTTAATTGTAGTTTCAGGGGATTTAGGAGGAGCATATATTGGACTCATGCTTCTTCAAAGAGAAAAAGAAGTTTGGAAATCTTCTCCTACTGTACAACCCGATTTAGATGGTAACGACTATATATTGAGTCGTCAACTAAAGCCTGAGGCAAGAAAAGATATTATTGAGCTATTAATTAAAATGGAATTAACTCCATCGAGTATGATTGATGTTTCCGATGGAATAGCTTCTGAAGTGAAACATTTATGTAAAGCTTCAGAAACGGGATGCAACTTGTATGAAGAGAAACTCCCCATTGACCCGCAAACCTATCAAACAGCTAGAGATTTTAATCTCGACCCAACAGTATGTGCGCTAAATGGAGGTGAAGACTATGAATTACTATTTACTGTGCCGCAAGCTGATTACGATAAGATAAAGGGCAATCCTCATTTGACCGTTATTGGACACATGACTAATATAGAAAGTGGAACGAATTTTATCTCTACAGGTGGGTCTGTAATGCCTTTAACTGCACAAGGATGGGATAGCTTTGGTAAAACGAATAACGAAAGTTAGGTGTTGAACCATTTCCATAATTTAGCAAGGCCTGTCTTGGGTTCTTCTGAAGTTTCTTTTTCGACAGTATCAACTTCTTCCTTAACAACTTTATTTTTTGCCTTTTTAACAGTTTTCTGAACTTTAGATGCATGGTGTGTTTTGTAAAATGCAGTCCGTTCTTCTTTTATTTTTTTGGCTTTTGCTTCTTTTCTTTTCTTTTCAGCTTCTTCTTCCCTTTTTCTTTTTCTTTCCTTTTCAATCGAAAGCTTTTCTAATCTCTTTTCTTCAGCCAGAGCTCTCTCCTTGTCCTTTTGAGCTTTAATTTCTGCTTTTCTTTTTCTTTCAGCTTCAATTGCTGCCTCTCTCTCTTCTTTTTCCTTCGCTTGTCTTTGCTCTACCTCTTCTGGGCTTAACATTACTCCATCTACCTCTATTACGGTTTTTGCATTCGTTTCAGGTAAATCTATTTTATCTACAACCTTAAACTCCTGAAAGGTAGGCTTTCTAGCTTTAATTAATTCTGCATTAGGATCTACTGCAATGGTCTTTGGATCAGGAAAAACTTCATCCTCGTCAGAAATCCTTGTTCCTTTTGCTGCCGGTTTCTTAGAAGTTGGTTTTTCAATTTTTTTCTCGACAATATTTTCCTCTTTCACCTCTCTTTCGACCTTAACATCTTCAATTTCAACAGTTACAAATTTATCAGTAACCAAAGATACGTGTGCATCTTCCAGCTTTGTGTTTGGGCCATTTTCAATTTCAACCTTAGCTTCGTCCTTCAGAAACCTTACTATCTCTGATGGTTTAATCTTTAATTCTCTTGCTAGTTGCCCTAATCTCATAATCCAATTTATTTTCCGCTTTTCAAAGTGCGAATATAATTAGAAGTTTGTTAATATAAAAAATTGAATTTTGACTTTTGGTTTTAAACCATCTGTTTTAATAAATCATAAAGCATATGAGTTGTAATTTGACAACCTTTCTCGGTCAGCTCAAAAAGTTCAACTTCTCTGTTTTTGCTATATGGCTTGGTTGCTTTGAAAATTTCAATATTCTTAAAATCTTCAGCATTAAACTCTGCCATATTGGTTAGATCAACAACAGAAGATTTTAATGCAATTAAATCAATACGCTCTTTTCCACAATAAAAAAGTTTTACATCTGAAGGAGTGCGATGCTCTAGGTATTCAACTTTTTCTAACGATTTCTGAAGGACTACATTGCTAAATTGTTGAATAAAAAGGTCAGCTTTTTCAGTTTCATTTTTTTTATACTGCTTCCACAGTTCAGCATCAATACCATTTGCTACTAAATACTGAATAAACTCATCTTTGAGTTCTTCCAGTTCATCTTCTGTTAACTTTCTAAAACTCAAACCAATCTATTTTTAAGTACTTTATCCACAACTTGTTGCCCTTCGAGTGCTTTTGAATATTTAAATCTTTTAGCATCCGCGGCATCTATCAGTTGTAATAAATCTTGAAATAAGTCTTCATCTACTTCAGTATAACCTAACCTTTCTAAAATTAAATTAAGCAGATTTTCTTTTTCTAATTGAATAGCCTCTGTTAAAGCTTCTATTTCTTCACTCATAAAGCGAAGGTAGTTGAGTTTAAACAAAATGACAAGTAATTTACAGTTTCTCAGAATCGAGATAGACTGTTTTATCTCTAAATCCTTTGTTCTCAACAAATGAAATGAATTCACTTTTGGTGGGAGCAGAGAGGTAAGTTTTAAATCCATCAACCTGCATAGTCTTGGTGGATTTAAATTGCAGGATTTCTTCTAATACCTGCTCATGATCTATGGAATAAACAATTAACTGTTTTTCCTCTAATGAAAAAACTTCAGTTGAATAAAACCCATTATCTTCCTTGGTATTTAGGTAAAATTTATCACCGCTTTTATTTAATTTGTGAATCTTAGTTGGTTTAAAAAGTAAATCGTTTTGGGTTACATATGTGAAAATTGTATCATTTCTCTCTTTATAGGGAATTCCTTGACCTTCTTTAATTCCATATAATAAATCATTCTTTAAACTATA
>Ga0233450_10002787_pt1 | contig 16934 bp, 9 predicted proteins | sample 011ome_30_FD_189956 | JGI IMG/M metagenome (GOLD analysis project Ga0233450, IMG submission 189956) | Coastal salt marsh microbial communities from the Groves Creek Marsh, Skidaway Island, Georgia - 011501CT (spades assembly) | ecosystem: Environmental > Aquatic > Marine > Intertidal zone > Salt... | reverse complement strand
AAACAAGAAGGGGTGTGCCAACTCGGCCCTTGATATCGAACTTGACCTGGCCGGCACGGAACATTTTATTGGTCCTGCAAGACTTGATGCTCTGGGTGAATTCTTTGTTGAAGGTGTTAATGGCAATAAGCCAGGTACCAAGTGGGATGGAAGCTATATGCGCGGCGTGGGTTACGTCTGGAGCAAAGGCTATATGTGGAATAATGGTTATATGTGGAACAATGCCTATATGTGGAATAACGGCTATATGTGGAACAATGGCTATATGTGGAACAATGCCTATATGTGGAACAATAGCTCCGTTGAAGTGGCGGGTATCAATGGTTGGGTCGAGCAGGAATAGTTATCTAATGAACTAATGGTCTCATCTCTTAGAGGGATTGTGATAATGGATATGGATATCCAAAAAATTCGAGACATAGGTGCCGTTGCCGTTGCACCAAGGTTCCTGAGGTCTCCAAGGTTACTTAGGTCGTCGAATTCACCTGAAATTATTTCACTGTCAGATTATAGGCAACTACGCACAAAAGATGATTGTTTACTTTCCGATGCCCTTAAAGTAACTGAGCGTGCGGCTGTATTTACGATCAGAATAAATCGCTACGAAATGTTGTTAGAAACATTCTCTGGTTGTTCTGGCGATCAAATAGCCAGTCATGTTGAAAAACTACTCCTGTCTTCGCTGCGTGAAACCGATTTCGCTGTCCATGTTAGTGCCGAAGAGTTTGTCGTTCTCATCAGGGACGTCGCCTTAGTAACTGATATCGAAGATGTCGCTATTCGGGTGATTGATGCCTGTTCCTATCTGGAAATTCATGAATCACAGCGGATTCCAATAAGTATCGATATTGGAATAGCCAACTATCCCAATGATGCAACTGATGCTTCAGACCTGCTGCGTTTTGCTCATATCGCCTTGCACTCGCTCGACTCAATGCGCCACGGTAACTACCAGTTTTATTCCGAAAATCAACGAACTGACCATCGCGAAGGTATCATGATGACCGGTGAGTTGATCCAGGCGATGCAAGAAGATCGAATGGAGCTTCACTACCAACCTATCTATTGTTTGAAAACGGATATGATCATATCTGTCGAAGCGCTAGTACGATTACGGACCCGAGAGGGCGAAATTATACCTCCTGACGACTTTATCGATGTTGCCGAACGAACGGGTCTAATAGTGCCGCTGGGTGCATGGGTCATGAAAAAAGCCTGTATGCAACTGGCGTTATGGCAAAAAAATGGCGCTAAAGATTTGTGTATGTCGATCAATGTGTCACCGGTACAACTGGGTGATCATGGATTCTTTAATTTGTTGGAAACCACGGTCAGAGAGTCGGAGATTAACTTTGGCTCTGTAGAAATAGAAATTGTTGAACGCCAACAGGTAGGAACCGATGTAGATCTTATTCTCACTCGGCTGCGTAATTTAGGCGTCAAAATAGCCGTAGATGATTTTGGTACAGGCTACTCGAGTCTTGCTAACCTCGCAAGATACCCATTGGATGTGGTGAAAATAGACCAAAGCTTTGTGCGCTCGATGCTTGAAAACTCTGTTGCTAGAAGCATCGTCTCGGCTATTTGTGCGATTGCAGAAGAGCTTAATCTAAATATTATTGCAGAGGGCGTCGAAACGGTTGCACAGGAAAAGTATCTCCTGAGTTTGGGTTGTCAAAAAGCCCAAGGGTTCGGTTATTCTAAGCCGATGCTAGCCTCGGCACTGAGCAGGCTGTTTTTGAATACGCCCGGTGGCGTTTGCCGCGAAACCCTCCGTGAAGGTGTAATGTGACAGTGGATTATGAGTAACTTATTCAAGTAGTGATTAAGTTGATATTGGGTGAGTAATAGGCATTCAGCCTGTCCGATAAATGGCGTTAGCTTGGCAATAGACAGGTTTTTTTCAAACGATGTTCGACGGGTGTAGCTTTAAACTTATTAGGCAGAAATTAGAGATGGTCTTTCCTAGTGGCTGGGTAAATAAGTTCGAGGCTAGGCCATTGCACTAGGTCAAGGGCATCTGACCCTGGCGTTTCGACTCAGGGAAATAATGATAAATTCTGAATTGTTCGACTGCTATTTGAGTAGTATCAAACGTCTTGGAAATACCCAGGGTGCGTCTGTCTGCATCTCAAGCGATGGTGCCTCCATGCTTTGTCCCGATCCATCGGGTCAACCACTTCCGGAGTTAGCGTCTACCGAAGTCGCCAGTCGTTCAGCTTTATCAATGATGGCAGAGAAAAAATTCCTCAGCGTAGATGGTCAGGAGTGCATGATAAGGGTTGGCCAGAACCCGTTAAGCCTTCTTGTCCTAGTACCGTATCAAAGTTCCTCTGATGTGGTCAGCCCTGTGTTACACGAGCGCCGCAGTTATTCAACGCAGAATACCAAATTCGCTGAATCCTGGTTGCTCGTCGGGCTGCGGTTTGCTCATTCACATGAGTTGCTGACATTCGGTGAGCAACAAGCATGTCAGCCAGTCGATTCAACAGGTTGGCTGCTGAATATGATTATTATAAATGGAAGGTCGTTGATTGCTAACTGGGAAATGTCCAGGGCCTTGCGTCATAGAGTGAGTGATCTGCCAGGCCGCATCGAATTCGAGACATGCATCCGTCAATTGGCGAAAGGCCTGAAGCTGAAAAGCCAGCCAATGAGTTTGCTATTCATCAATCCGGATAATTTTGATCAGATCAACCATCGCTTTGGTCGCGAGCAGGGTGATACAGCGGTGCGCGATGTGGCCACCTTGTTACGATCTATCTTGAGAGAGTCTGATCTATTATTTCATTATACGGGTGCTATATTTGCTATTGTACTGCCTGGCACAGATCCCCTTGGATCGAAAGCGATCGCAGAAAAAATTCAAGAGAAAATACTCGAAGCTAAATTTGTCAACGATGTGGTCAAGCTAACGATCAGTATCGGTTGCAGCTGTAGTGACCCGCTAGATAAACAGTTATTAGATGCTGGTGAGCTTATACAGCGTGCAGACAGTGCGTTGAATATAGCGAAACTGGCGGGCGGTGCGAGAGTTGTATTTTGGAGCGCCGGTAGGCGTGTCCAGTCAGCTGGTGCGCTTAATAAAGGTAGTGCGATATTTACCGCAGATCCGGTCAAAGATTACCGCAACATGGGGTTACTTTGGGAGTTAATGTCGTCTGTCTCTGCAGAACGCGAAACTGCAGTAATCGGCAGAGAGCTGACCGGAAGGGTTGCCAAGGCATTTAAATCGAATGTCGTCGCGCTGTTTGGTGTAAAAGCGCATTCATCGTCTAAAATCTCGAAGGGTCGTGCTGGAACTTATTTAGTGTCAGCCAGCGAGTGGCAGCCAGAAACAACTGCTGTTAGTCCGATAGATGTGTCGGCCGATGAGTCGAGGATCGCACCATTGATTGAATCGGTTTTAGCCGAAAGGCGCCCTTCCATAGTTAAGTTGTCGAGTCATGTATCTCGATGTGTCGTGCCACTTGTGGTTCGTGAAGATTTGATTGGTTGTCTCTATATTGACAACGGGTCTAATCATGAGATGGACGAAAGGGATTTGGAGTTTCTATCAGCGTTGGTGAGTCAAATTGCTGTGTCACTGGATCGGGCAGATCTGTTAGACAAATGGCTACAAAAACGTGATGAGGAAAGTAAGAAGCTGCGAGTTGAGGTCAGTGAACTGCGGCAGGCTGTCCGTGAAAACAAACTGGTTTATCAATCAGCAGAAATGCAGCAGATCATGCTGAAGGTGCAAAAAGTTGCACAAACAGATGCGACGGTCTTAATTACTGGAGAAAGCGGCACTGGCAAGGAGATGTTAGGCCATGCTGTACATGATCTTAGTCACAGATTCGATAAACCTTTCGTTACGGTTGATTGTGGGGCTATCTCGCCTAACTTGATTGAAGCGGAACTTTTCGGTCGAGTAAAGGGCGCCTATACCGGTGCCGATACTGCCAGCAAGGGCTATATTCGGCAAGCTGAAGGCGGCACCTTGTTTCTGGATGAAATCGGTGAACTGCCCATTGATGTTCAAACTAGGCTGTTACGTTTTGTTCAAGAGAAGACTGTTAATTCAGTTGGTGCGTCGATTAGCCAACAGATAGATGTGCGCATCATTGCCGCGACTAATCGAGACTTGATTGAGGAAGTCAAAGTTGGTGGGTTTCGCAGCGATCTGTTTTATCGCTTGCAAGTGATGACGCTAACACCGCCGCCGTTGCGCGACCACCCCTCTGATATTTTGCCGATCGCCTATCATTTCCTCGAGAAATACTGTCTTCAATATCAAAAGCGGGGCTTGTACTTGAGTGCCGATGCGAAAGCTATCTTAGAATCATATTCGTGGCCTGGGAATGTTCGAGAGTTGCAGCATAGCGTATTGAGAGCCGTGCTGATGGTCGATGGTGATCAGATTGGAGTTGGAGAACTTGATCTTCAGAAAGCAGTGAAGCCGAGTGATGGAGAAGATAATCGAGATTGGCCTGGATCAATGGTTGAGTCAGAATCTTCGGTAGCGTTGGGTGAGGATTTATGGACGTTGCTTGAAAAAAATCTAGTCACTTTGGTCGATACTGAAAGAGAAAATTTAAGCCCTTTGGGTAGATGGCTTACTGAGGAGTTTTTGCTAATCGCCAGTCAACAGGCGTTTGGTGTTATTCGCAATGCTGCAGATTTGTTGGGTCAGGCTGAGTCTACCTATCGGCGGCAATTAACCAAGGCCCAGCGTCTACGTCAACTCGAGCAAGGCCCGAAATGTAAGGAATGGCAGCAAGTTGAAAAAATCGTATATCTACTGGTCCGGGCTAGAGATCAGCCTGATGTTACTGACAAGAATGAAAATATTATCAGGAAGGCTAGAGAGACTCTGTTAGGTGTGGTCGAACGTGCTACGGGTAAGTACCTGTCTCGTGGTGCGGCATTAATGGATGTGAGTACACCGACATATAAAAGCTGGCTCGGGGTCCAATGAGGTATGGTCATTTATGCTGAGAGCGTGGCAATAAAAATGGAAAGCCAATGAGCATAAGATCAATTTGGCCATGGTTAATTCTTTTTAGCTGCCTATGTGACGGTGCGTTTGGCGTTGGTCGAAATATAAGGTTTGAACATTTGTCGACTAACGATGGCATGTCGCACGCGAGTGTCATGGATATTTTGCAGGACCATCATGGCTTTATGTGGTTCGCGACTCAAGAAGGATTGAATCGATTTGATGGTTATGACTTTGTAATCTACGAGCATGATTATAGAGATGCAACCTCGTTGGCTGATGATTGGGTTTGGTCGCTCTGTTTGGATGACGACAATAATATTTGGATTGGAACGAATAACGGTGGTCTGAATTACTTTGATCAAAATACCAAATCATTTTTAAACTGGCGCCACGACGCTAGTGATCAACGTAGTCTGTCCAGTAATGACGTGCGAGTGGTGTTCTTAGATAGCAAAAAGCGGCTCTGGGTTGGTACTAGCGCTGGTTTGAATCGAAAAGTGATTGGTGAGAATCATTTCGAAAGGTATCTCGCCGCTGATGATGGGGTGAGCTTGCCGCACGAGTCTGTTACTGCAATATTTGAAGATAGTATGGGTCAGATCTGGGTTGGTACTGAAGTGGGCTTGGCGCGGTTTGATGCAGCGACGAATAGCTTTTTTAGCTACCAGCATGATCCTGTCGATTCGTCTTCTCTGAGTGATAGTCACATTCGCGTCATCAAGGAGTACGAGGGTGAGTTATGGATCGGTACGCAATCAGGAGGTGTCAACCGTTTCAGCCCAGGAGCGAATAAGTTTCACCATTACAGGGCTGATGCGCAGTCGTCGGGCTCGTTACAAAGTGGCTTGATCAGGGATATTCAAATAGATCATGAAAATACGATTTGGATCGGGACGGACAAAGGGCTGAGTGAATGGCAACCTGCCGAGGATAATTTCGTTACTTACCTACATGAACCTGAAGATGCCAAGAGCCTCAGCGGCAATCGAGTAGATTCGATATTCCAGGATGCGTCCAATGTCCTTTGGGTAGGTAGCTACGAGGGTGTCGATCGATGGAATTATCTCAGTGGAGCCTTTGCCTACTACACTCAGGCAGACGGTCAATTGAACAGTGATGTTGTTGTAAGTTTAGCGCAGTCTGATAATGGTTCACTCTGGGTTGGTACTTATGGTGCTGGACTCAACCGCCTCGACATGAATGCAGCGGGCGGCTATGAAGCTAGCGATTTCTTACTACCATTAGCTGATCAGCGAGTTATGGCTCTATGGGCTGAAGGTGATGAAAACTTGTGGATAGGTACCAGAACGGCGGGACTGTGTCAGTTTGGAGTGCTCAGTGGTGATCTGTCTTGCATGGTGCATGAGGAGGGTAATCAGAACTCCCTGAGTGCCAATGGTATCACCGCTATTTACGGTGAAGAGGATGTGATCTGGGTTGGTACTTACGGCGGTGGGTTAAATAGAATAGATCGAATAACGCAGAAAATTACGCATTATCGGCATGCTGCAGAGGATATTCATTCCTTAGGATCCGATCGTGTTTTGGCAATCTACCGAGATTCATTTGGCATTCTTTGGGTGGGCGCCGAGGGTGGTGGTTTGAATCTGCTGGATGAGGTGAACCATAAATTCGACCGATTTCAAGCCAATGAAAATGACCCTGATGCCGTTAGCAATGATACGGCCTGGGAAATATTTGAGAGTTCAGATGGAACGCTTTGGATCGGCACACTCAATGGCGGTGTCAATTTTTGGCATATCGACGATCGTTATAGAGGAGAGATTAAATTTCAGCATCTTGATCGAATCAATGGTCTACAGAGCAACACGATCTACGGCATTCTAGAAGACGATCAAGGCGCTATCTGGATGAGTGGAAATCGGGGTTTAGTACAAATTGACCCGTCCACCATGCAACTTCAAATTTATGATCAACATAACGGTACTCGAGGTGATGAATTTAATTTTGGTGCCAGGCTGAAGGATAAAAATGGCCGGTTATTATTCGGTGGTGCAAAAGGCCTGTTAGCCGTTAAGCCGAGCGATATTCATCCTAATTTGATAGTCCCGCCAGTTTTTATTAACGGTAATAGCAGCCTCAACGAATCGGTTTTTGCTCACAGTACGCAAGGGTCTCCGTCTAACATAACACTCGGTTATGACGAGCGAATGATTACGTTTAATTTTGCGGCGCTTGACTACGCGTCTCCCGATAAGAACCAATATGAATACCAGTTGGTCGGGTTTGATGAAAATTGGATTCAGGCGCAAGGTTTTCGCCGTGCCACCTACACAAATATACCTGCTGGTGATTATACATTTCGCGTTAAAGCCTCCAACAGCGATAAGGTATGGAATTTGGATGGTGCTGCAATCAATCTGTCGGTAGTCCCCGCACCTTGGTTGAGTTGGTGGGCTTACCTGATCTATATATCGATAGTGAGTGGTTCGGGAGCGAGCTTTGTATATCTTCAGCGACGAAAGCTAAGTGTCGCCCGTCAGCAGCATCAGATTCTTGAAGATTTGGTCCGCCTTAGAACTCATGAGTTGGCGGAGCAGAACGATAAACTTGAAGGGGTAAACGATCAGTTGCTAAAGGCAAGCATGACTGATGCCCTGACTGGCTTACACAATCGACGGTACCTTTATGACTATTTGGAAAATCAGGTCGCGATTATGCAAAGATATTTAGGCGAACTCGAAGAGGGGGAGAGCGCCCATGAGGCTTTGCTACAGGAACCAAGTATATTTTTCATGATGATAGATCTAGATGGTTTTAAGAATATTAATGACAGCTTCGGTCATCCAGCGGGTGATGAGGCGTTAATCCAGGTCTGTGACGTTCTCGTCAAACACACTCGCGACTCCGATACCCTGATTCGTTGGGGTGGCGACGAATTTCTTATTGTCGGGCGTTGTCATGGTCTGCATGGGCCGAACCAATTGGCTGAGCGCATTCGTTGCGGCTTGATGGAGCACACATTTTTGGTGGGAAACGGCTCAAAGGGATATATGACAGGATCTATCGGCTTTGCGCCGTACCCGTTTAACAGTTGGCACCCAGAACGCTTCAATTGGGAGCAGGTTCTTGCCATCGCCGACCAGGCGGCGTATGTTGCAAAGTCAAACGGTAGGAATGCCTGGCTAGGTATAGAAGGCGCAGAGATGTTTGGATGTGCGGAATACAATCAAATTGGCGACAGCTTGCAGCAGTTGTTTGATCAGGAATGTATCAAGACAATGACATCCATGGTTCATACCGTTAATTACAGCGCCTAGTTTTAGCTGGCGTGATTTCATTGTTTAGATGGAGCCGATATTAATGCGCCACTATGTGCTCGTGGTTAAAGAAGACTGCGAAACCTGTCGAATGATCCAGCCTGTCGCTGCAGCGCTCGCGTCGAGTACCGAGCTTCGCATCTTTTCACAAGACAATCCTGGTTTCCCTGGTGATTTACCTGATGGGTTCACGATTGAAGATGATCGTGAGCTTGCGAACTCTTTTGAGTTAAAGATAGAAATTGTGCCTACCCTCATTTGCTATGATGATGCACAGGAGTCTGAACGTTTAGAAGGCTGGGATCGGTCGGCTTGGGAGCGGGTGTGCGCGCAGAACTTTAGTGCCAGCTTGCCTGCCTTTCGGCCTGGCTGTGGTTCAAAGTCTCAGGATCCTGGTATGGCAGAAAAGTTGGCGGTGAAATATGGAAGCCAGCAGCTTAAAGCCAGAAGGGTCAATATTGCTGATGGTGAAGATGAGGTTGAAGCATGCTATGACCGTGGCTGGAGCGATGGTCTACCATTGGTGCCACCTACCGAAATTCGAGTCGTGCGCATGCTTCAGGGCACGCTAAGAGCGGCTGATGACATTGTTGGTGATGTCCCGCCTGATTATGCGCCTTGTAGTATTGAGAAGATTGCCATTAATGCAGTGATGGCTGGTTGTAAGCCTGAATACTTGCCGGTGGTCATAGCCGCAGTAGAGGCCGCGCTGATGGATGAGTTTTGTATGCATGGCCTGCTTGCCACCACATATTTTTCGGGTCCGATGGTGCTCGTTAATGGGCCGTTGAGTCGGGCGATTGGCATGAACTCGAGGGGCAACGCATTAGGCCAGGGAAATCGTGCGAATGCGACGATTGGTCGAGCATTGCAGCTTGTTATTCGCAATGTCGGCGGTGGTCGGCCAGGAGGTGTGGATCGGTCGGCGCTAGGTAATCCCGGTAAATATACGTTTTGTTTCGCCGAGGATGAAACAGGTTCCTGTTGGGAATCTTATGCGGAGGAGCGTGGTTTCAGTCGTGAAGCATCGACGGTCAGTCTCTTTGCCGCGGATGGGGTGCAAGGCATCGTTGATCAAAAGTCTCGTACTCCGGAATCCTTGAGCCGGTCCTTTGCTGCTGGGCTGAGAGTCGTCTCGCATCCAAAAATGGTGATGGCAGCGGATGCCTTCCTGGTGATCTCGCCAGAGCATGAGCGAGTATTCCGTGATGCAGGCTGGTCTAAGGCCAGGCTTAAAGCCGAATTGCATGATTTATTGCAAATACCAGGTAGTGAACTAATTGTCGGCGCTGGTGGTATCTCTGAGGGATTGCCAGAGAAGCTTAAGGGTCAGATGCTACCGAAGTTTCGGGAAGGTGGCTTGAATATCGTTCGAGCTGGTGGCAGCGCTGGTCTGTTTTCAGCGATTATTGCCGGCTGGGGTGCGAGTGGTAAAATTGGCAGTGTGCCAGTCACCCGAGAGATATTATAGTTAAGGTTGTGGCGGCAATTGGTTGCTGACCGCTGAGTGCGTACGTAAAGGTTTCTGCCAGAACAGATAGAGCCAGAACAGATAGAATTGATGTCATCCCAGTGCGCTATTGACGATTACCATTGACGATGACTATTGACGATTACCACTGACGAGCCATAGTAGACTAGCGAACAACACAGAGAGGTCATAATTATGAGTAGCTTTTTGGATCCAACCGCGGAGCTCGCTCCAGAGTCGCGGATTCCGTTACCCCGGCGAGAGAGCCTTGTTGGCTTGAAGGTGGGGTTTCTGGATATTTCCAAGCCACGGGGTAATATTTTTATAGCGCGTCTGGATGAGTTGTTAACTCAAGCGGGAGCGATTCCGCGGCATTATGCGAAGCCCACTTTTACCCGTATTGCGCCGGTAGAGCTCAAGCAACAGATAGCCACTGAGTGCGATGTGGTCATTGAGGCGCTCGCGGACTGAGGATCGTGCACGTCGTGCAGTTTGCATGACATCATGGACTTGGATCGCAGAGGAATTCCTGGTGGCTTTATCGCCTCAGAAGAATTTCGTGATGCGGCGGTAGCTCAGGCTGAATCCCTGGGTTTTGATGCGCCACGGATGTTTGTTGGCCATCCTATTCAGGATAGAACTGATGACGAGATGCGGTCGTTGGCAGAATCCGCCTACGATCAGGTTGTAGCATTGATCGTCGAACCGGGATCGTCGAACCGGGATCGTTGAACCGGGGCAGCTGAACCGATAACTCAGTAGATCAGTGCCCATAAAAAAGGCGCATCCGCGAGAGCAGGTGCGCCTTTTTGTGTTTGAGTGCCTTGTTCAAGCGCTCTGTGTCAAATGCGAGCCTATTTAGGCTGCATACGGATACCGCTATCCAGACGAATCGTTTCACCATTAATATAGCTGCAATTAACGATATAAGCCGCGGTCTGGGCAAACTCGCTGGGGTCGCCTAATCGATGTGGGAATTGCGTCATCTCGATCAGTGGCTCGCGGACCTGCGGTGGGGCAAACTTCATCATCGGAGTCTCGAAAATACCCGGTGCTATCGTCACGCAGCGAATGCCTTGCTTCACCAGATCGCGGGCGATAGGCAATGTCATACCAGCCACGCCGCCTTTGCTGGCGCTGTAAGCCGCCTGGCCGATCTGACCATCGAAAGCTGCTACGGATGCGACGTTGATGATGACACCGCGTTCACCATCGTCAGTCACAGGTGCATTGTGCTGCATAGCATCTGCACATAGACGCAGGACATTGAATGTGCCGATCAAGTTGACACGAACAATAAACTCGAAGGTCTTCAGCGGCATAGGGCCTTCTCGACCGAGGGTGCGCGCTGCAGCGCCGATACCTGCACTGTTAACGTTAATATGGAGGCCGCCAAAGGTCTCAACTGTCTTCTGTACTGCTGCGCGCACGGCATCCTCGTCGGCGACGTCACCCGCGGCAAAGCTGGCATTCGCGCCGAGTTCAGCGGCAGCCTGTTCGGCAGTTTCTGCATTTAGATCGAATACCATTACCTTGGCGCCGGCCTTAATGAAGTTCTCTGCCGTGGCACGACCCAGTCCGGAAGCACCGCCGGTGATAAAAGCAACTTTGTCTTGTAGATCCATGATTTACCCTTATTTATCGAAATAATTTCGCTCGAAAGTATACATGCCAACCCGCTGGCCTGCATCAGGTATAATCTTTTCATCATTGGAAAGCTTGGAGAGGGAGTTGACGCTTAATATCCAACAGCAGGTACTGCTTACAAATCGCAATACGCTGCGACTGCCAACCCGGGCAGAGTACTTGGTGGATGTAGACAGTGAGGCACAAATTGTTGAGGCTCTTAGTTATGCCCGACAGCGTCGCTGGCCAGTGACGGTACTTGGTGGTGGCAGCAATAGCGTTCTTGCTCAGGATCTGGCAGGGCTGGTGATCTGCGTGGGTACTCGGGGCATTGATGTCACGGGCGAGCGGGTTGTCGCGGCGGCGGGAGAGCCCTGGGATAACCTGGTTCGGCAGACGATTAAGGCGGGGCTGTTCGGGCTTGAAAATTTGACCCTGATACCGGGTTTGGTGGGGGCTGCACCGATTCAAAACATTGGTGCTTATGGCGTTGAATTGGCGGCGATGGTCGAGACCGTGCATGCGATTGATATGGATACAGGGCAGGCATTGGTCTTGAGTAATTTGGATTGCCAATTCGGTTACCGTGACAGTATCTTCAAACAGGCCCTTCGTCAGCGTGTCATTATTACGCAGGTCTGTTTGCAATTGAGGCGTGACTTTTTGCCCCAGTTGGACTACGCCGATTTGCAGCGCTGGCAGGTCTTGCAGGCGCCAGAAAATATCACGGCCGAACAGGTAAGCCGTGCAGTAGCCGAGATTCGTCAAAAGAAGCTGCCTGACCCCGCAATGGTCGGCAACGTGGGTAGTTTTTTTAAGAACCCTCAGATTGATGCAGACCTTTGGCACCAATTGCGGCAAGACTTCCCGGGTTTGCCGGCAAGAGAGCAGGCAGATGGCAGCTGGAAACTATCAGCCGCTTGGCTGATTGATGCTCTCGGTTTGAAAGGCCTGAAGGTGGGTGATGCTGCAGTGTCTGATCAGCATGCTTTGGTGTTGGTCAATATGGGCAAGGCGACCGGCCAAGATGTTCTGGGATTAGCCCGCCAAGTTCAACAGCAGGTAATGAACCGGTTCAATCTCCCATTGGAGATTGAACCGGTTATTGTTCCCTGAGGCTCGCTTTAACTTGCCGCCAGGCGAGTTACTTAGCGTTACTCGGCTTGGCTCGCGCCCTAGGATCATTGGCTGCGCGGCCACGATGACTGGGGTGGGCTTCCTCGATTGTTCTGGGCTCTGCCGGTAGTGCTGGCGCGGGGGGCGGTACGATGACAGAGGTTGTTACGGTGCCTTGGATCGGTGGCGCAGTACTTACCCTAGGGTCGTTTTCCGCGCGGCCTCTAACGGAGGGATGAGCCCCCGTAGCGGGCGCGTCGACAATAGCGGGCGCGTCGACAATAGCGGGCGCTTCGACAATGGCGGACGCTTCGACAATAGCCGGCGCTTCGATAACCGCTTCTTCAATAGTCGCTGCCTCGGTCTCAAGCACCTGGGCTGCAGCGACTTCTGTCACCGGTTCAACTGCAGCAGATTCAACCGACTCGGTATCAGCTATTGCAGTCTCAACTGTCTCAGCTTCAACCGCGACCGTTTCAGGTTCAGCTTGAGCCGCCACAGCTCCAGTTACTTCAGCTTCAACTGTAGCTTCAACTGTAGCTTCAACCGCAACAGGCTCAACCACTGCCGCTTCAACCTCAGCCGCTGCCGGTTCAGCGGTAACTGGGCTAACTGCTTCCGCAGTTGTGACTTCGCTGTCTGTCGTCCCGGGCTCTTCGACTAGCGGGCTGGGAGCGATCTCAACCTGCGGCTGTGATGCCTGTGCATTCGCAGCTGCGCGCTTTTCCAATTCTGCCTGCAAGCGCGTTGGCTCGACAGCCGCCGTTTCGCTGTTTGCTGGCGTTATTGTCACGTTTTCTGCCGGCGTATTCGTTGCCTGTGCTTCGGCAGCCTTGTTGAGTGTTGCGCTTGTAGATTCAGTCACAGCATCACTGGCTACTCTGGGGCTGCGTTTACGCTGGCCCGAACGCTGTCGGCTACCTTGATTACGCTTGTCGCTGTCCGCGGGACCTTGATCGCCGGCCGCGGGTCGTTCGGGCCGTTTTCTGGTATTTTCAGGTCGTTTTTCGACGCTAGTTTCGTCGGCTTGAGCCGCTTCACGAGTTTTGTCGGCGTTTCTACGATTACGAGGTGGCCGACTGGGCTTGTCGGTCGCGGCATCCTCCTTAGGCGTGGATTTCGCTTGGTTGTCAGGGCGGGGTTCGCGGTTTTCCGTACGATTGCGACTATCAGGGCGTCGACGTGCTCCACGACCGCCACGATTTTGGTTTGATTTCTTTTCGGTTTTTGCTGGGACCGTTGGCGCTTCGGCGGCTTCTTCACTCGCAAACATCGCCAATAATCGAGTCAGCAGCCCGGGTTTCTTCGGCTTCGCTTCAGCGGCAACCTTAGTCTTTGGTGTCGGTCGAGCAGAAGTGTTAGCCGGATGGGGTATGGCCTGCACAGCTGCACGTTCAACTGGTATCGGTTTGATTGTTGCCGCCGGGGCTGCAGCTTCGAGCTCCGATGCTATCTCATAGCTGGCTTCGGAGCCGTCATCGTCTGTTGCTTTGATTCTTTCAACCCGATAGTGGGGTGTTTCCAAGTCGGCTGAAGGAACAATAACGATCCGAACTTCAGTTCGTGCTTCAATGCCTGTTAAGTCACCGCGCTTTTCGTTGAGCAAGTAAGAGGCTACTGAAATTGGCAGAAAGGCACGAATCTCTGAGCTCGTCTCTTTCATTGCTTCTTCTTCGACCAGGCGCATGATTGCTAAGGCGGAGGATTCAACGTCACGAATTGAGCCTAGCCCACTACAGCGAGGGCAGACGATACCGCTGGTCTCACCCAATGATGGACGCAAGCGCTGGCGGGACATTTCCAGTAGGCCAAAGCGAGATATACGCCCGACCTGAACTCTGGCTCGGTCAACTTCCAGAGCATCGCGCATTCGGTTTTCCACTGCGCGCTGATTTTTCGGAGAATTCATGTCAATGAAGTCAATGACGACCAAGCCGCCGATGTCACGCAGACGCATCTGTCGACAAATTTCATCAGCGGCTTCCAGGTTGGTATTTAAAGCGGTCTCTTCTATGTCCGCGCCCTTGGTTGCCCTGGATGAGTTGATATCGATCGACACGAGTGCTTCAGTTGGGTCAATGACTACTGAGCCACCGGATGGGAGGCGAACTTCCCGTTGAAATGCAGACTCGATCTGGCCTTCGATCTGGTAACGGCTGAATAATGAGACGTCACTATCGTAGTACTTAATCCGCGATGAGAATTGCGGCATTACCCGCTCAACCCATTCGGTAGCCTGGTCAAAGGCATCTTTGGTGTCAATCAGGATCTCGCCGATGTCGTCTCGCAAATAGTCGCGAATCGCCCGTATGATAATGTTGTTTTCCTGGTAGATCAGGAACGGTGCTTTGGCCGAATCAGCGGCTGTCGCGATCGTACCCGCCAAGGTAATGAGGTAGTCAAGATCCGATTGGAGCTCCTCTGCAGACCTGCCAACACCTGCAGTGCGGATGATCGCGCCCATATTCTTCGGAATCTCGAGCTGTGACATGGCGTCTTTAAGCTCTGTGCGTTCTTCGCCCTCGATACGTCTTGAGATGCCGCCCGCTCGCGGGTTGTTGGGCATCAGGACCAGGTAGCGACCGGCGAGGCTGTAGAACGTAGTGAGGGCTGCACCCTTATTGCCCCGTTCTTCTTTCTCGACCTGAACAATGATCTCGGTCCCTTCCTTGACAACATCCTTGATGTTGACGCGGCCGGCACCTTTGGCACCAGCGCCGGTGAAGTACTCGCGGGAAATTTCTTTTAGCGGCAAAAAGCCGTGCCGATTGGCACCGAAATCGATAAAGGCTGCTTCAAGACTCGGTTCTACCCGAGTAATTCGCGCCTTATAGATGTTGGCTTTTTTCTGCTCTCTGGAGCGGTTTTCGATGTCGAGGTCAAACAGTTGTTGGCCATCGACCATAGCGACTCGCAGTTCTTCACTGTGGGTCGCGTTAATTAGCATTCTTTTCATTACGATATCACTTATTCGAGGCGTTCCTGCGCCACAAACCCGCAAATCGTCAAATCTATCTTGGTAAGTACCGTTGTTTAAAAACTAAAGCAGGTCTCCATAAATGTTTATTGTACGTTCTTGTACTTCCGTTCATGTTAATATCCCCCGCTGATTTTAGGGGTGGCTGATTGATATTAACCACGAGTCATTACGTGTGTTGACGGGTAGTCGAAGTCCTCTATTTAGAAACAATAAAGCCAGTAACAATAAAACATCAATAAACTGATTTGATGAATCTGGTTCGCGATGTGGTTTACGCGGTTAGTATGGTTTCAGCGATGGATTCCTTTTTCCGATCAACGAGTCGTTACAGCTTATGTCGAGAACTAGGCTCAGGCATAATGATGTAGAAGACCGCAATTCGGAACCGGACATCCGGTACTGAAAATGTATAAATTCAACTGTGAGATATTCTCAATTAAATTAACCCTGGGTTTGCCCTTGTGGATTACTTCTGGATCAGTTTGAGCGTTTCAATTCAACGGCCAAGCTGCCAGGATTATTCCTGACGTCTCTGCTAATTCGTTAGCGCTGATGAATGAAGATATCAGGTCCAAGGAATCACGCTACAATCAGGTCACACTAATGTAATCTAAAGTACTTGATCACAGTATCGTGATCACCTCACAAGTGGGCGGACGTCTGCATGATAAGGGAGTTCAGACGCAACCGCCCGCAATCATAGCAATTAATCCATGTAGGTCAAAGCCTTATAACTTTTTTGTTTTTGTCAATTGGGAACAGTGATGCATGAGTGACTCAGTCCAAATAGTAGAGATCGATGCCGATTCTGAAGGGCAGCGAGTCGATAATGTTCTGATCCGACTGTTAAAAGGCGTGCCTAAGTCCAAAATCTATCGCATCGTCCGTAAAGGCGAGGTGCGCCTTAACGGCGGTCGTGTTAAAGCGGATACGAGGGTTAAGGGAGGCGATCTCCTGCGGATCCCGCCGGTTCGTATGGCGGACCCTAGCGAGCCAGTTAGAATGCCCGATAGATTAATAAATATATTAGATAATTCAATAATTTATGAAGACAATAGGATGTTGATTGTTAACAAGCCTGCAGGGCTTGCGGTACATGGTGGCAGTGGCATTAGCAGCGGTGTGATCGAGGGTTTACGGCAGTTGCGGCCCCAAGACAAGTCGCTGGAACTTGTGCATCGGTTGGATCGCGGCACATCGGGGTGTTTGATGATCGCTAAGAAGCGCAGTCATCTGCGGCGTCTGCAGGCGCTGTTACGCAGCAAGTCAGAAGGGGAGAAAACCCGATTTGAGAAACATTATGTCGCCATCGTGCATGGCGAATGGCCCAAGCGCCGGCAGCATGTTGATGTGCCAATCCGCAAAGATACCCTGAAAGGTGGAGGCGGCGTTTGCGTGGTCGCGGTAGATGGCAAGTCGTCGCTGACTGAAGTGGATGTGATAAGGCAAAATAAGACCTACAGCCTGTTAGCGGTC
>Ga0233450_10002777_pt1 | contig 16968 bp, 5 predicted proteins | sample 011ome_30_FD_189956 | JGI IMG/M metagenome (GOLD analysis project Ga0233450, IMG submission 189956) | Coastal salt marsh microbial communities from the Groves Creek Marsh, Skidaway Island, Georgia - 011501CT (spades assembly) | ecosystem: Environmental > Aquatic > Marine > Intertidal zone > Salt... | reverse complement strand
TTTGCTTGGAGCGGTTTCTTGATTTCGCCGAGCGCGTGACAAACATTCTTCGCGTGGATGGCGTGTGGTGCGATTATATCGATCCATGCAGCGGATTATCGATGGTAAATCGAGATTCGCAGCATATTTATGGTGAGGTTGATGCGTTGGTGACGCTGTTGAACTATCAAACGACGAATAGCGGGTGCTGTAAGGTGGTGTTGCACCCGACGTGGGGAAGCGCCGTGTACCCTGCGTCGATGTTTGCAAAGTGTTCGGCGGAGACTCTTAAAGCGGCGATCGCGAAGGCTGAAGTGGAAATTCGTGCGAAGGATCCAGAGGCGTGAGTTTTTGCAATCAAGATTATGATATACATACATGTGCTATTTTAACAGGTGGGTACTGATACAGGTATCCATCGGCGGCGATGTTCTTTTGTACAGCATTTACGCTTCGCCGACGACGGTTTTGTTCAAGTCGACGCTTTCGTGCTCGAGCGCGAGCATCATCTTCACGACTGCGCACTCTGGAGTCATGAGTGGTCCAGATTTTGCGCCTAAATTCAGCGCGCCTTGCCCGGAGGCGTAGAGCTCGGGATGCAAGTCGCCAGACTCGCACTGCGTCGACAAGTAAATGCGCAACCCACGCTCGGCTTGTTCAGTGAGAAACTCGAGCCAGGCGGCGGGGAAATTACCCACGCCAAAGGCTTCCAAAATAATCCCGCGCACGCCACGACCGTATAAATCGCCGTACGCCTGGCGCGCGTTCACGCCGGGCACAATCGGTACCCGAATCACATTTGTATTCATCGTAAATTTTGGCTCGTATTCGACGCCCACCGTCTTTAACAAATTCCGCTCGTTCCATTCCACGCCCACGCCGAGCTTGGCGAGCGGAGCGAACCCAGGAGACTCGAACGCCGCGTAAATCGTCGCCGATTGCTTACGCACTCGATTTCCTCGCAACAACTTCCCGCCGAAACACACCGCTACTTCGCGAAAGTCAATGGCACCGCCACACGTCACGCTCGCCACGCAACACGTTAGCGCGTCTATGACGTTCTGTCGAGCGTCGGAACGAGCCATCGCAAGCGGCAACTGACTCCCCGTTAACACCACTGGTTTCCCGAACCCCGCGCCCAACATGAGCGATAACGCGCTCGCCGTGTACGCCATCGTATCCGTACCGTGTGCGATAATGAACGCATCATACAACACTCGGCGCGCGTGCAACCGCACCGCAATCATAATCCAATCACCTGGCGTCATCTCTGTCGAATCCTTGTTGAATAACACCTCGCATCGCACGCGCGCAAACGCCGCGAGCTCTGGGATACATTTGAGCACGTCGAGCAAGTACTTCGAAGCCGCGAGCGGACGATATCCAGGACGCGATGGCGACGCCACGACGCCGACATCGCGCGCCTCGCATGATTCCACCCCCATGCCGAGCGTGCCGCCGCAGTGCAGCAGGAGCACGCGCGGAAGCGTCGACGACTCGTCATCGTCATCTTTTCCAGCCTCGGCGTCAGCATCCTTCGTCGGCGTCGACGCGCCCGCGTCGCGACCGCCGTCGCCGTCGAGGGCGAGGAGATTTTCGTACGACGCGGACGCGGCGCCGGGCGCGCGAAGGCGCTTCTTCCCGAGGAGCTCGCGCTCGACGTACGGCGCCATTGCGAGGCGCGGTGTAAAGGCACCATGCGGACGTGGTCCATGGGTTCATCGGCCGCGGCGGCGGCGGCGGGCGCGAGGGACGATGCGGCATCGGTGCGTCGGTGGCGTTCGCGCGCGCGCGTCGTCGTGACGCGGGCGTCGTCGTCGTCGTCGTCGTCGTCGTCGTCGTCTTCGAAGAATCAAGACTTTTACACCCTCCTCGGTGTCGACGCCAACGCGACGCCGAAAGAGATCAAGAGCGCGTACCGTAAGCAGGCGCTGAAGCTTCACCCGGATGTCAATAAGTCTGCGGATGCCGCGGTGCGATTTAACGAGGTGAAGCAGGCTTATAACGTGTTGATTGATGAGACGTCGAGGCGCGAGTACGATAGGGCGTCGAGCGCTCGTCGGGCGTCGAGCGGCACGGATTGGGCGCGTGAATGGGCTCAGAGCGCATCGCGGCGAGCTTCGTCATCGTCATCGTATTCGTCGTCGTCATCGTCGTCGTATTCGTCGGCGCCGCCACCGAAAGAGGAAGAGTTTTATGGTTTCGCGCAGTTCTTCGCCGATTTGGAAGCTGAACTCGAAGACAAAGCCAAAAAGCGACCGAAAGACGCTCCACCGAAGACGTTATGGGAAGAGCTCTTTGAAATTGGGGAAGAATTCGTAGAATTTTTAGAGGAAACCGCACCGACGCCAAAGGCGAAGACAAATGCGTACGAGGCGCCGCCGAAAACACCGCCGCCAAAGCCGAAACCGAGCGCCAAATCGCAGTCGGTGGACGACATGTTAGCGCAGCTCAAGCGCGACATGGGCAAGTAGGAACATTATGTAGCTAAGGTTAAATATATATACATCTCATCATTCAAAAAGTCTTGCTTTCGCGCGCAATGACTCGTTCGTTCGCGTGCGACGGCGCGCCTCGCGCGAAACTTTGTGACGGCGCGTCGGTTGGCGGCGAAAACAGTTAAAGAGCAAACAATCCCGATTAATCCCGCATAGCGTCGCGCGCGGCGCGGCTATGTTCGAATCGCTCCTCGCCGATGCGTTAAACAAGGCGCTTGGGCAGTATTGCGAACAAGTAGACGCCGAGAAGCTACGCGTGAGCGCGCTCAGGGGCGATGTGTTGCTGCGAAACGTGCAGTTGAAAAGAGACGCGTTACGCGCGCTCAACGCGCCGGTGACGCTCGATGCCGGCGTGATCGGGTCGCTCAGGCTGAAAGTACCGTGGACGAAGCTCGGGCAGGAACCTGTGGTGGTGGAGATCGATCGCGTGTTCGTACTGGCGACGCGGGTGGAGATTGATGACGCCACGGAGGCGCGAGGCGGCGACGCCGCGAGCGCCTCGAACAGCGACGGCGGCGACAAAGACACCGGTGATGCGCGCGCGCGAAGCGAACGATTAGCGCAAAGTGAGTTTGATTGGCTCAAGGCATCGATGGGGAAGTTGAAGCGAGATGTTGAGAACGCCGCGGTTGAAGGCGGCAAGTCAAAGTCTTGGATGTGGAGCTTATTCGGCACGGTGATTGGAAATTTGCAAGTGACGGTGACCAACGTACACTTCCGCTACGAGGATGAAATCACTACGCCTGGAAATAGATTTGCGTGCGGGATGACGATCGAGACGTTGTCGGCGATTACGGTTGATGATGATGGAAATCCAACATTTACGTCAAGCGACATGTTGAGCAGGATACACAAGCACGTAAAGTTGGCTAATTTTGCCATGTATCTCGATTCAGGGACATTGAGCACGCCTTGGAAGACGCACGCGGGGTGGATGCCGCCTGATCCTAAGGATGACGCCGCATGGTGGGCGCTCTTTGGCGTAGGTCTCGACGCAGAGGCCCCGAGCGCGTTGAGGCATTACGTCTTACATCCGGTGAGCGTTGACTTGTTTTACCATCGCAAAGGCAAGAAGGAGGTGAGCGAATCCCCGAACTCGCCTCGGCAGATTTTCGATTTAAGATTTCAAGACGCACGCGTTGCGCTCAGTCGCAAGCAGTACTTTAGCTTGATGCGGCTGCTGGATGTGTTTAATCAGTTTCGTATGCGTCTGCCACACGCCGAGTTGCGGCCGAAAGTGCGCGTCAAGGCAAACGTTCAAGCGTGGTGGGCGTACGCCGTCGGTGCGTTGGTTAAGCGACAGAAAAAGGTATCTGGACGAATCAATTGGCGGGACATTCAGCACGCGAGTCGACAACGACGTTCGTATTTGTCCATGTACATTGCCGAAGGCGGCGCGGTGAGCGACGAAATTATCCAAAGCGTGCGAGACATCGAATGTGAGTTGGACTTTGAAGTGGCGCTAGCGTGGAGATGTATCGCGCACAGTTTAATACGTGGTACACCTGAACAAGAGTACCCATCGCTTGCCGCGCAAGCTCGTGCGCAGGTCAAGGATGCCATCGCGCGGGAATCTGCGCCGCGATCGAGTTATTCTCTTCTCCCATGGCGTTGGTCGTCAAAGAAACAGGCTGAAAATCCAATCGCAGAAGATTCAGACTTGCAAATGACGGATTCTGATTGGAGTAAACTTGATGAAGTCATGGGTGTGAGTGCGAGCGTCGAAGACGAGGGTGATCTTTCAGCGCTCGGTATCGAATTCAAAGGCCAAATGCGCCGCGTGAGTTGGGAGCTAAAAGACCACGACGAACACAATGTCGAACGATTAGTCATGAGTAGTAGCATGCGCGGCGCGCACATCGCGTCAAAGTCGTACGGCGATCACGCTGAAACGACTTTGTTCATCGACGCGTGGACGTGCGACACGACGAGTGAAAGAATTTTAGTCAGCGGCGAAAGCGGCGCAAGCGCGCTCAAAGTTGAGCACCATTCGTACCCTCTTGAACATGAGCTCGATGCGAGCGTCGACGTCAAGGTTGCGCCCGTGTACATTGTTTTTGAGCATGGAACGATCGATCAGTTGACAAACTTTTTTAGCTCGACTGATACACCGCAGGCGAATTTGACTTCGCTACAAGACCAAGCGGTGGAGAAAATTGAAATGGCCAAGAAGAACACCACCGCGGCGCTGACGAAGATTTCCATGAATTTCGAAATCGATGCGCCGAAAGTGACGATACCGGTGCGTCACAGTGGACGAGTTGTGTTTCAAACGCTCATAGATTTTGGTCACTTTACGTTCATCGCCGATCCGAGAGTAGATTATGCCACTGTTGATCGCAAAACTGGCGCTCCAGCCTATCACACATTCGCCATCAAAGGTACAGATATGGCTGTCTTCTTGGCAGATTCTTCGTTTGATTGGAAGAGTGCGCCAGAAGTCGATCTTTCGAGTGTGTGTGAACCAATTTTAGCGCCGTGTGAAGCCAATGTGCATTTCAATGCTCAGGGGCCGGGATGGACGCGCGAGTCTGGTGCGAAATCCACGGCGACCATCACTACAGCAAACGTGCAAACGTACATTTCACCAACAAAGCTCGCGCGCATATATGCGACGATGCAAGCGGCGATGACGTCAGCGCAGCCCATGGCGTTGAATAATAGCATAGCCGAAGTCAGCGCCGTTGATATGAAGCCTTGGCATGGAACTTTACTGAATGGAGCTTCTTCGGCGATGAAAGTTGGGCTCGTCGGCGCCGCGAGCGGATACCACGGCCGCTGGCTGAGTGTCAACGGACCATACTTGTACATTTTAGACAATCCGAACGCGGTCTCTTATGTAGATTATGTGCGCATCGGCGCTAATGTACGTGTGAGCGTGCTAGATGAAGAAAGTGATGGTGACAGCGATGCAGGAGGACGCGTATTGGCGATTCACGACGCAAAAGTACCCAAATCGCGCGCGGCGGGGACGAATAATACATGGCTGTTACGATTTACGAACGACGTCGAATACTCCAAATGGCAGCGGTGGCTTGGTGATTTAAATGAAACCGCGCTCGCGACGGGGCGTTTAGCAAAGGTGGAAACTGAAAGTGAAGATGCATCTCCGCTCGCGACGCACGAAACAAACGACGGCGTCAACTTTGTTCTGAACATGTCATTCGGTGATTTGCGCGTGCATTTATCTGGCCAGCCCATGGGGACTGCTGGTGTTTTGTGCGATGGGTTAGAAAACGGAGGCGTCGCACGTGCGTTAAATCGAGACTTGAAAGATTCAACCGAGGTTCCGCTCGCGACGCTCGTCGCGCAGTCGGCAAACATCGCTATTGAATCTACCGAATCGAGTCGCTCATTCAACTTTACCGTGTCAACGCTCGATATCGTCGATGAGTTGTGTAATTTATCCGACACGTTTTGCATGGTGAGCGCAAAACCCAAGTCGGTTACGCAAGATTTCAAAGTTCAATTGAATTACAAGCAACTCAGCACGAGCTCACCCGAGTACGACAACGTCGATACCGAGTTGAGTTTGGACACAGAGAACATCGTCGTCACCATTCACCGTCCGACGATTGGTTCGATATGGCGAATGTGGGAAGAGATCAAGATTGTGCTCGCTGCGTTTTCGACGCCACTGCCGGAAGAAATTAAAAAGACGCCTTCGTTTGATTCGCTCATTGCCGGTGACTCAAATCGCGTCGGGTTCAAGTTGCTGCTACATTTTGAGTCGACAATCATCAAAGCTTTTCGCGAGCAGCGCGCCGGAGAAGTTGGATTACAACCATTATTTGATTGCCACATGGATGACTTGACTTTAGAAATGCGTGGGAAGTCTGCAGCTACGGAAATCGCCATCGCGCTTGGTAATCTGTGCGTGACGGATCGTTCGCTGCCAGAGGACAACGCATACAGGCATTTTATTGATTTGAAGTCATCAGGCGACAACTCGTCGACAACGAGTCAAACGCACGTCGATGTACTCATGTACAATCACTTGTCGTCTACGTTTCCTGGTTATGAGTACGACATTCGCGTTAAGAGCGATAACGTCAAGGTGATTGTCGTCTACGCGTTTGTCCAAAAGCTGCTTGGATTTTTCAGTGGATTTCTTCCGCCACCAATTCCTATTAGCGCTCTTCCAGAATCCGAGCGAAACGCCGAGCTGTTACGACGCGGCGAACCGCGCCCATTTACTATGGTGTATACGGTTGACTTAACGAAACCGGAAGTCGTTGTTCCTCGAAGTAGCGCCTCTCAGCAGGCGCTGTCGTTGGATGTCGAATTGTTGCGAGCTCAGAATTCTCTCGAATGGACGTCTGGGAAATCACATCGCGATTTTGGTTCAGTACTTATGGACACGATAAAAGTATCATTAGTTCAATTCTCGACGTGTATTCGCGACCAGCACGAGAAGCGACCGTCGATGATGCCGGGATGTAAGGCGTCGGTGGACGTCGCCATTCGTAAACCAAAGTGGGACGCCAACGGGCGCGCGCCTGGATTGGAGATGATTGTCGACATTACTGACGAAGTCGCGCTTGAAATTGATGATGGTGAGTATCGCATTTTGCGTGCACTGACCGCAGAAAATTTTTCGGAAGAAACGGATATCCCTCAATCGCTCTACGAGTTCTCTCAGGAGCTGGAACAGTTGAAATCTGTCGACCGCGTGACGGTTTTGGACGTTCCCAAATCGCTCATGGCGGTGCACGTAAATAAAGTCCAGATGACCATCTTTGGGGGTTTGAGAACGAGTCGATTTAAGGCTATAGGTGCTTTTGAGATCGCAAACATGCACGTTGGTCTCAAGCGAAACTTGAACGACGAGCTCGCGATGACGGTGACGTGTCCAAATCTTGAGCTTCGCGATTTGCGTGCCGGCACACCGCTCAAGGCTCAACAAGTCTTCGGTTCAAGTAGCCGCTCAGTTGAACAAAAGACGTTGTTTCAGGTTGATGTGATTATGACGCAGTCATTGATTGACGTCAACGCACTGTTGCAGTCGTGCCGTATGATGCACGATCCGCAATTTGCTCTTGCAGTGTACAATTTTTTCACGCTTACGTCTGACAATGAATCAGAGTCTGGATTAGTAAATGCGCGTTTGACGCAGGATTTAGATTTCGGCGATAGAGACACGCTGACGTTGGACGATGATACCGAGTTGAATGCTTCGAGACGTATTCTGTGCGATTCACCGTTTGGGCAGCGCACCATGGAGTTGCGAGGCGCTGGGCATGAATTGGTGCTCCGAGCGAACGGCGCTCCACTTGTGCACATCGCTGCTGGACGTTCGCTCACGTTATCTGATGTGCGCATCGTGTTGCCTATTGGCTCACAATTGTCAGATTTTGTACATCTCGAGCCTGACGCGCAACTCATCGCGGATGAGTCCAACGAGGTGCGCGTTGTCTATGAAACGCGAGCGAGCTCGAGTCAAGAAGATTTGACACTCGAGAACGATGTGAAGCCTCCCATGGAACTGCGCGTGCAAGCATCAGCACCTGAGCTTCAGATTATGTTTCTCGATGCGGCTGTAGTGGATGACGAGTACATGCTTCGCGTGCGCACTGATGTGGAGTTCAACTATTCATCTGTCGCAGGATTGAAGGAGGGCGCGTTTGCGCTGTCGCAGTTTCAAGTCGCCGTGAGCGAGTGGAGTAAAGCCGGAAATATTATGGATGCGAGCGTGATACTTAAACCGCTTGATCTCGACGGCCGAATCCGCGCCGCGTCGGATGACATCGAGTTGATGATTCGATCTACAAACGTCAACGTTGTTCTCGACGCGCAATCCATCCAGCGCGTGCTCTTGATTTCAAAAGGTTTTAAAACCACGCTTCAGTCCACTGGGCTTTATAATCAAACGGCGTCGTGTTCGCAGTTCACTCGTATGGGAAGTGTTGATAATGGAATGAACTTTTGGCGGCCCGTACCTCCTCCGGGGTTTGCGTTTGTGGGCGATTGCGTTACAATGAGCGACGCGCCTCCATCGAGACCGGTGACTGTGGTCACGGATGCCGAAGGCTTGACGAAACTGCCTTCCAGTTATGAACGTGTGTGCGCATTGAATACTCCACAACAGGGTTCACAGGTGTTCGTTTGGCGTCCTGTCGCGCCTGACGGATTTCACGCGCTTGGATGCGTGGTGACGGTTGATGATGTTGAACCGCCACTCGAGGCGATGCGATGTGTTCGTGCCGAAGTCGTGTGCACAGCATATTATGGCGCATGCATATCTTCTAGAACATCAAACGCTCAAATTCACATAGTGCACAATAGTTCGAGCACGTTTCAAGCAAGCGTGGATGGTGGTTCTAGTCCAGCAATTCCCATGGATTTACGCAACCCGCTACTTCCGGCGAGTGCGCAATCGACTGCGGTAGCCGCGACTTTGCAGGATCACTCGCTCAACGATGATGCTTCTTGTGATGGTTTGCGCACGCTAACAACGTATGACTTGATGTGCGTTTGGTCCGATGCCGACGAGCGCGGTAGCCGGCAGGCGTCAATCTGGCGACCAAAAGCACCGACTGGATACGCTTCGCTTGGCGATTGTCTCATTTCAGGACGGGATCCGCCGAGTGCTGGCGTACTCGTCGTAGACATGGAGAGCGGCGGCGCTGCGCATCCCAATGGATATGTACTCGTCGGTTCAATCGCACAAGGCAGCCATGAAAACGGAGATCACCGGACATTTGCCATTTGGCATCCTCTTCCGCCGAATGGATACAGCGCGTGTGGCGACCTTGTCACTACGGATCTCAAAACCCCGCCAGCGTTGACGTCGTGTGCGTGCGTACGCAACGACTTGCTCGTCAAAGTCTCTCGAAATGGAGCGTGTGCTGATAGTGCGCAAGCGTCATACGATGCCATATTCGTCGAAATGCCGCTTTGGGTTGATGACGTGCGAGACCCGAGGTGCGCGCTTTGGTCGTCTGATCCCGACGCGCCTCTCGAACATCTTCCACGTTGGGGTTTGTTTCAGTACTCGAACAAATCAAACTCTTCGCCAGCTCAGTACAGGCCGCGTTTTTCAGTTGTTGATTACGTGCAGAAGCGAGAATTGGCAACAAGCAAAAAAGTAAATGTGTCGATGAAGCTTTCGATCCCCTTGTTGAGCGCCGTGCTTCTGGAGCGCGAAGCGTACTCACAGCCGTTGTTTTGCGCAACGATTTCTGACACCGTGTTAGTCATTAACGGCACGTCGGTGAAAATGGATGGAAACACGATGTTCACTGCTGCTGCTTCGTCGTACAACACAGTGCATGACGCATGGGAGCCGATTGTTGATCCAACAAATGCGTATCTGAAATTCTCCTACAGTCTCACCGGAGATGATTCGAGACCGGCGGGCGTAGCACTTCAAGTCAAAACCATCGTTCCGCTTTCAGTCTCGATTTCTCGTAATTTGATTGCTGCTTTCCTGCGATGGAAAACTTGGCATTCGCAGAGCGTGCTCGAGGCGCAACAGAAGATTGAACATTGTGCGTTGGATGAAAACTCAATTCTTTACGAAAACCGGCTCATCAACCAAGATGTGTACCTTCGCGTGGGCAACTCGTACGCTAATGTCGTGTGTGTGAAACCAACTGAAGTTAAGGAGATTCTTGTACACGCTCATCACGCGTCTGCGTACGTTTTGCCGATCGACATATCCCAATCCATGGCGCAGTCAAAGGGTGACGCTGAGTGGCCAGTGCGCTCGGCGTGGCACGCAATACTTCACATTGAATCCGCGACGTTTGCAGACGTAAATGATCTCGCGCAGGTTGTCACCAAAGTTGAATTTTCATTCCCGGACGGTCTACGAGCGAGTGATGTACATACGCGCGCTGTTTCTCCTGTTTCTGGTCCGGCAGACGCGCGAGTCGTCTCGTGGAGAGAAGCGTTTCACATAGTGCCTCGCGTTTCTCGCGAGAGTGCTTCTCTTCTTTGGAGAGAGTACGCTGACGATATTCTGGTGACATTTACCGTCATCGACCAGCATCAAGTGAAGCAAGAAGCCACAGCTATCGCCACGCGTTCGATGACTTTGACTTCGCTTTTAACGGCGCTCGACATGTCCTCCGCGAGTCTTGGTCAAGGAACCGTTAAGATACCTTGCGTCGATGGCGACGAATCTGTAGATATGACGATTCATTTGGAAGTTCAAGTAGACACGCAACGAAGTACGGTGGATGCTATGAAAGACGCCGCCGACACAAATGACTCGCTTGTATACGTCGCGTTTACTCCTGACGGACCGTGGCAAACAATTTCAGCGCGAGAGACTTCACAAATCATCGTGTGCGACAATTCTCGATGCGTTGTTTCAAGCATCGGACTAAAGTCATACACGTTCGAGCCCGTGGTGTCGTTCACAAACAACACTTCAGACGCGATCGAGGTGTGCATTTGTCCATTGGGGTCGCACCCCGATGACGGCGTCGGACAGCAGTCGCGCAAAAAGTCAACCAAATATATAGAAGAGATCTTCGAGAACGAGCGCTTCATGCCATTGGCCGGATGGTCTTCGAAGCATTTGATGCCTACGGAGCGTAAAACGTGGTCAAGTCGTGATGGATCGGGAAGTGTCGCGTCCATTTCTGACGCCGAGCGCAATTTACTCCCACCAAATTATTCGTGGCAAGGCGCGTGGGAGGTAAACGTCTTGAACGAAACCGATAAAGAAGGCTGGGCATACGCAACGTCGTTTCCAGACTTGAAATTTCCCTTTCATTCCGGCCACGGCCCAGGTCCGATGTCATTCGTTCGCATGCGTCGGTGGATTCGCACGCGCACGCTGACTGTACAGCCGGCAGAGATTGTCGCCACGCCCGAAGCCGCCGCCGCGCTTCGACAACGCGTCGTTGTCAAGCCTGGCGAATCCACTGGATTAATTCCCGCCGTTGTCGGTCCTAGTGCTCAATCGGAGCTATTCATGCGCACAATTACGTCAAAAGGACCGTCCGAATGGGGCGTAGATGTGGACTCGCCCGAGGGAGGCGCATGGGCGTGCATGATTTCTGGCGCCATGGAAGGCTCTGAAGTCACGCGGGTCGTCGATTCGACGGGCGGGCATCGATTCATCGGCGTGCAAGTCGAAGCTGTCGCGGTGACGTCGGATGCGTCTGCAGAAAAAGCGTCATATTGCGGCGGAAACGATGACGATGACGACGACGTGGAGTTGTTTACGATTGACGCTTCGGCGATGTCGTGGCGCGTGGTAGCCGTACCGCCACATCGCGTCGTGAATGAGTCCCCTCGCACAGCCACGGTCACGATGTATCAGGGCGAAATCAACGCGCCGTTAGTTGCGAAAGCCATCAGTATGGCTACGGTCACGCCTGGGAGCTCGCTTGCAGTGCACGCCGTGCATCCAGATTTGCCATACTATTTGAAAATCGCACTCGACGACGGCTTTGACGTGATGGTACCCAAGAATCGTTTACTGCCCATTTCACCGCTGTCTGTGCAAGCCATAGCGGAAGCCAAAAGTGCAGATTCGTTTGACATTTTCAACCCCACCGCGTCGTCCTCTTCAGATGACAACGATGAAAGCATTGACGTCATCACGTTGGCGAGCGCGGATGGACGAACCGCCGTATTGGACGTCCGTCACGATTTCGGATTCCTTTCGCGCGCGCCGCGAGTCACGACGCTATCCGCACCAGTTCTGATCATGAATAAATCAGGCGTGGATTTAGTTATCCGCACGAGCACGATTTCGTCCACGTCGGCTGCTGACGATGACGTCGTGGCGTCGACAGTGAAGTTTTGTCAAACGCGGGCGCCGCAGAGCACGCGAGGGATTCAGCTTTTACGAGAATGCGCGATTCGTAAAGCTCCGCGTGAGAACGAAATGCTCTTGCTCGAGCTTGGTATCGCGGCTGCAGCTAAAGATCTCAAGCTTTCTCCAGGAATCAGTGTCGATGAACGTGAGCTCCTTCGCGGCGCCGTTGTCGTTCGCGCGAGATGTCCGGATGAATCCATCTACTCGCTCACCGTACGCATGGAAAGCAGCAGCGCGTCTAAATCATCGGCATTTTCGTCACAAGTCATCATTATTGAGCCGCACTACGTGCTCACGAATCAAACTGGCGATGACGTGCTCATCGCGCAAGCGGCGACGCCAGAATCGAGTGCGGTGACATTGCGCGCGGCGGATGCCAACGTGCCGCTCAAAATGCGCACCGCCGCGAACGATGGTATCGTCTGCATCAAATTACCGAATTCTTCTTGGTCCGCGCCAATACGTTTGCACGGTATTACTGACACTGCTTTGAAGATTCCCATGTACTCATCGGCGCACCCGGATGAGTTTCAGTTACTGAGCTTGCATGCAAACGTATCTACGCTCGGCGTGTCGAAAATTCGAGTCAGCGTGGAATCGCGCGCGCAAGCCGCCATCATTGTTGAAAACGCGAGTGATGTCGACGTCATTGCGTTTCGACAGGCGGGTGCTATGAATGATGACGTTGAGCCTTGGCGTCTGGTGCCACCACGATGCGCGAAACCATTCGCGTGGGCGCGTCCACTCGACGCTCAAAAGCTCAACGTGTGCGTCGTACACAATGGTTCAATTCAAAACGTCGCCTACAGGACGTACGACTTTGAAAACTTGGATTTGTCCACCGCGAGAGAGGTCTTACCTGCGCTTCCAAAACCGAAGATCGATTTAGGCGAAGACGTGATGCAGAATTTAGACATTGATGGCGGCGACGGCGTCTACTTTGACTTTTTACCCGTCGCGCGCGTGCATCGACGAGGCGTGCGCATCATCCGTGTCGACGCAGTATCAGCGACCGCCTTGAAGAAACGTAACAGAGCGACCAAAGGTATGGAGGAGAAGTCCACAGAGATTCGCTTCTCGATGTCCGTCGGCGAATGTAGCGTCGCTCTTGTTGACGCCGCCGCCAGCGAAATCATCAACTGCTCCGCGGGCGGTTTGGGCGTCGACGTCCTCACGGGCGTCAGCGCAGGTGTTTCGCGCGTGGCGCTCGCGATCAATTGGCTTCAAATTGATGATATGAAGACAGGTTCGGCGTTCCCGGTCGTCATGCGCGTGCTGAGTAAAAATCTACGCAAGCATACGTTGTTTTCGATGACCATGGTGACGAAAACGTCAGCCGACTTGGGCGTACGCGTATACCCGTACGTTGATGTCAACTTTGCCCCGCGTCCTATTCAAGTAGCCGCGCACGAGCCTTTAGTCTGGAGGCTCGTGGACTTTGCGCGCGTGTTCGAGCAAGATGACAGCGCAGCTGCGCCGTTGGCTACAAATGAAACGCGACTCGAGCGCGTCGACGTGCCCATCGCCATCGGCACGCTCGCCGTGAGTGCGTTGCACCTACGCCTGCGCTTCCGTTCAGCATTGTATGCGCGCCCTAAACGTGCGATGCCTGCATTTTTGGTTGGTGTATCGTTCGTGAATATCGACAACTCACCATTGCATTTGGAACCGTTTCGCGTCGCCGAAGTTCGAGCGCTCGAACGCGCCTTTTGGACGACAATCAAAGATTCCTACATGCGCCAAGTCGCGCGACAAGCCCTCGCACTTCTCGCGGGCGTAGATGTATTAGACTCGTTCTCGCAAGCCCTTGGGCAAGCTTCGGCGGGCATGGCGCAATTAAGCTTTGACAAGAAGTTTTCGACGTCAATGAAAAAGACGCTCGGCGGCGCTGAAGCGCAAAAGGCCGACTCGATTAAGACTGGTATCACCACGGGCTCTGAAATGCTCGCCAAGGGTGTGTTCCGTGGCGTCACCGGCGTGTTTCAAAAGCCAATCGAAGGCGCGATGAAGGGTGGCGCCGTAGGCTTTGCCAAGGGTGTCGGCAAAGGTTTGGTTGGTGCCGTGACGCAACCGCTCGCCGGTGGATTAGCCGCCGTCGGACGCACCGCCGAAGGCATCGCTGTCGGATTTGACAGCGTCAAATCCACGCTCGGCGTGACCGCGCTCGCGCCACAGCACCGCGTGCGTCATCCGCGCGCTGAGTACGCCGATGGGGTGTTGCGCTCGTGGCAACGCGAATCGTCCGAGGCGCAACGCGCGTTGGCCACCGCCGTTCGCGGGTCGCTCGCGGGCGGCTCCAATCAAGCGAGTCAAGTTTTCACGCACAAGGGTTACTACGCACGCGACAAATACATCGCAAGCTTGGACGTGAATGCAAAAACTACGCTCGTGGTGCTGACGAACGAACGCGTTGTAGCGTTCGAGCGCAAGCCGACACCCGACGGAGATCAATACGTCGCGTTGTGGCACGCCGGGTGGGATGAACTCGCCGACGTCGTCGTCGAAGAGCCCGCGCGGGTGGTGTTGCAATTGAAGGAATTTAGAAAAACACGCGTGTTTGATAAGATGAAAACGGCGCGCGTGGTGCAGTGCACGCCGGCGACGCAGCAAGCGCAAATGCTGGCGGGTATGATTCGTAAAGAACTCGACGCTAGACAAAGCGAGCGTCAATCGTTGTAACAAAGAATATTTCTGTAGTGCTACACAATGTGGCTAAAAGGCTATGATAACAATGCTAGTAGTAATCCTATGATATGGAGGCGCGTAGCGTTAGGCGTGCTGTCGCGAGCGACGCGCGACGACGGAGTACACCAACAGCGCCGCAGACGCCACGGATAACGCGATGAGCGCGCGCTCCATCGACGCCGTGCCGCGCGTGGAAGCCTCCCCATTTGGCGCGGCGGCGGTCGCGTTTACCCGTTCGCGAGCGGTCACCGCCGCCACCTTGGCCGTCACTGACGTCGTCGTCGACGACGACTTTGACGTCTTCCGTAGTTTCGAGGACATGAGATCTTCTATTTCAGGCTCGCCCGGCACCTTCAACGCCAACTGCCCGCACGCGCCGTCGATATCGTCCCCCATAGTGTGCCGCACCGTGGTGAAGATGTCGTACGTTTTCGTCAAAATGTGCATCATGCGTTGCACATCCTCCTTCTTTGGCGGCACGTGCCCCGCGGGCGTGTCCGTGGGATTGAGAGGTATTAAATTTAATATCACCTCTTTGCCTCGTAACAACTCGCCGAGTTGATGCGCGCATCGCTCGTCGTCGTTGACACCACCGAGCACGCAATACTCAATCATCGTCTTCATCTTCGGCCCAGAGGCGAGGTATTCATCTAATGTTCGCATGAGTTCATCGAGCTTGTACGCCGTAGCGGTCGGGACAATCTTCTGTCTTAATTCCTGCGTCGGCGCGTGAAGCGACAACGCCAAACACGTGCCCGGCGCGTCCCTCGTCAACGTGCGCATCCTCGGAATCACCCCCACCGTACTCACCGTAATTTTCGACGAAGCCAACCCAAATCCATCGCGCATGACTCCACACGCCCCAATCACCGCATCGTAATTATTCAACGGCTCCCCCATGCCCATAAACACGCAGTTGCGCACCGTCACGCCCGGCAACGCGTTGGCGTGCGCGAGCTGCTCCACAATCTCCCCCGTCGTCAAGTTCCCAAGCTCCCCGAGCGTACCAGTGGCACAAAACGTACATCCCATCTTACACCCAACTTGTGAACTCACGCACAACGTCACTCGCCCGCCCTTGGCGTGTCGCATCACGCACGCCTCCACGCGATGCCCATCCTCGAGCTCAACAATCATCTTCGTCGTCGCACCATCCTTCGACGAGCTTTCGTGCGCCACTTTCGTGGTAAACAGCACAAACGCGTCATATATCTCCTCCATCACCGCGTTCGGGAGCGTGTTGGCGGGAAATGTCACGTCACGGAGCGTGCGCGCGCCCCGAGCGCTCGCCGCCGCGCACGCCTTGACGACGACTGCGCGGTGTTTCGCGCGCACGTGCGCCGGCGCCGCGCATCGCGTCGCGAGCCAGGCGTCGAGGACGTCGACGTCGAACACTGAGTGCGTCGTGCGCGCGCGCTTGGGCGCCATCGGCGTCGCGCGGTGGCGCCTTCGAGCGCGCGTCGCAAAGAGCGCGGTGATGGAAAAAAACAGATACCCATAACTTTTGCCATGCGACCTTGCTTTGGCGCTCCATATCGTTCCAGCGTCCCGTACTGAGCGTCATATTTGGCTATCGACGGGATTCGTTCCAAACGCGGTTCCGCGGTGGCGCCACCAGTATTAATTGTATGTCAAAGTCTGACTTAATACGGAGTCTTGGTCTCATTTTTGTCTTTTTTGTCGCGTCTCGCGGCGCCCGCCGAGCGCGCCACCGCCGCGCGTTCGTCCCGCACGCCCCGTTCGCGCGTCGTCCTCGCGAACGGCCGAACGCGCGAGAGTCTCGATGTTTCAATCATCACGCGACCACGCTAAGCTACGCGACCAATCACGATGATGATGATGATGACGATGGGCGTGTTCGTGATAAAATCAAACTCATGGACGCATAATAGGCCATGTATACACTATAGTACTATGAACGTGTCGCGACGTTTCGCGCGACCTTTTGTCGACCACACGGTGCCTCGCGCGGTCTCTCGCGCGCGTCTCAGGGGGCCTTACGCGCGCGTATGCGTCACACGACGCACG
>Ga0233450_10002756_pt1 | contig 17036 bp, 11 predicted proteins | sample 011ome_30_FD_189956 | JGI IMG/M metagenome (GOLD analysis project Ga0233450, IMG submission 189956) | Coastal salt marsh microbial communities from the Groves Creek Marsh, Skidaway Island, Georgia - 011501CT (spades assembly) | ecosystem: Environmental > Aquatic > Marine > Intertidal zone >... | reverse complement strand
GACCCGGTCTGAGATCGGCAAGGTTGTCTGGCCGTCGCGCCGCGAGGTTCTACTGACCACTGGCTTGGTCTTTCTGATGGCGACCCTGCTCGCTGTCTTCTTCTCGCTCGTCGATCTGCTGATCCGTTCGGGCCTTCAAGGCGTGCTGAGCTTCTTCGGATCCTGACCCACGGGGCATTTGCCCGGTCGGAAGAATTTGGCCTTTCCCCCTTGAAATCAAAGGGCTTGGGAGGTATGAGCCACGGACTTCCGGATGGGGCGTGCGGCGAATCGAGTTGCGCGCCGCTTTTTATTTTCGGAAACGAGCGGTCTAACCGCTTGATGAATATGGAACTTTCGGTCGCAAGGCCGGTGACGACGAGGTGTCGAGAAACATGGCGAAACGTTGGTATTCGGTAAGCGTGCTCTCGAACTTCGAGAAGAAGATCGCCGAACAGATCCGGACCAAGGTCGCTGACCAGGGGCTCGAGGATCAGATCGACGAGGTTCTGGTGCCGACCGAAGAGGTCATCGAAGTGCGCCGCGGCAAGAAAGTTACCGCCGAGCGCCGCTTCATGCCGGGCTATGTGCTGGTGCACATGGAAATGTCGGACGAGGGCTATCACCTGATCAACTCGATCAACCGTGTGACCGGTTTCCTCGGCCCGCAGGGCCGCCCGATGCCGATGCGCGATGCCGAGGTCCAGGCGATTCTCGGCCGCGTCGAAGAGGGCCAAGAAGCTCCGCGCACGCTGATCCACTTCGAGATCGGCGAGAAGGTCAAGGTAAGCGACGGCCCGTTCGAGGATTTCGACGGGATGGTCGAAGAGGTCGACGAAGACAATCAGCGCCTCAAGGTCACCGTTTCGATTTTTGGCCGGGCCACCCCGGTCGAGCTGGAATTCACTCAGGTCGCCAAGCAGGGCTGAGTGTCTCACGTGGGAGGCAAGGGCAGCGCGCTGCCGGAGCCGGACCACACAACTTAGGTCTCGGCCACGCGTGGTTCGGGAGTTGGAAAAAGGAGAGGCCAAATGGCCAAGAAAGTAATGGGCATGCTGAAGCTCCAAGTCCCCGCCGGGGATGCGAAGCCGTCGCCCCCCGTTGGTCCGGCTCTGGGTCAGCGCGGCATCAACATCATGGAATTCTGCAAGGCGTTCAACGCCAAGACCGCAGACATGGAAAAGGGCGCTCCGTGCCCGACCGTGATCACCTACTATCAGGACAAGTCGTTCACCTTTGAGATCAAGACGCCGCCGGCGTCCTACTATCTCAAGAAAGCCGCCAAGCTGTCGTCTGGCTCCAAGAAGCCGGGCAAAGAGACTGCTGGTTCCGTGTCCGTCGCCCAAGTCCGTGAAATCGCCGAGGCCAAGATGAAAGACCTCAACGCGAATTCCGTCGAAGGCGCCATGCAGATCATCCTGGGCTCGGCCCGGTCGATGGGTATCGAGGTTAAGTGATGGCAAAAGCTGGTAAACGTATTCGCGCCGCTCGCGAAGCCTTCGTTGGCAAGGAAAACCTCTCGGTCGTCGAGGCTGTTGCTCTGGTCAAGGCCAATGCCACATCCAAGTTCGACGAGACCATCGAGATCGCAATGAACCTCGGCGTCGACCCGCGCCACGCTGACCAAATGGTTCGCGGCACGGTCAACCTGCCGAACGGCACCGGTAAGTCGGTTCGCGTTGCTGTCTTCGCCCGTGGCGACAAGGCTGACGAGGCCAAGAAAGCCGGAGCCGACATCGTTGGCGCCGAAGACCTGATGGAAATTGTGCAGTCGGGCAAGATCGACTTCGACCGCTGCATCGCCACCCCCGACATGATGCCGATCGTCGGCCGTCTGGGTAAGGTCCTTGGTCCGCGCAACCTGATGCCGAACCCGAAAATCGGCACCGTGACCGTTGACGTCGCCGAAGCTGTGACCGCGGCCAAAGGTGGTCAGGTCCAGTTCAAGGCCGAAAAGGCCGGTGTCATTCATGCCGGTATCGGCAAGGCCTCGTTCGACGCCAAGAAGCTTGAAGAGAACCTTCTCGCTTTCGTTGACGCCGTGCAGAAAGCCAAGCCGTCGGGCGCCAAGGGCACCTACCTCAAGAAGGTTGCCCTCAGCTCGACCATGGGCCCGGGCGTGTCGGTCGACGTCGCCTCGGCGACCGGTAACTAAGAATTTCACCCCGGCTTTCGGGCCGGGATGAATGGCGGGGCCGCTTCGGCCCCGTCCTGTCCGAGACGGAGGGCTGGGGAAACCCGCTAAGTCCTTCCTGAGATGGGAAACGAGAAGAGATTTCCGTTTGGTTGCGCAGCCGCGCTTCCTTCGGGCGATCAAGGCTCGGGACCCTGTAACGGACCCGAAGAGCCAGTGGACCCGTCCGCTGGCAAACATGAGCCGGGGGTCAAAATCGGCCCCCATTACTTGGAGTGAAACTGTGGATAGAGCCCAGAAAGAGAAAGTGGTCGAGGAACTCGGCCAGATCTTTGAAAGCTCTGGCGTCGTAGTGGTTGCCCACTACGAAGGCATGACGGTTGCACAAATGCAGGACCTGCGCGCGAAAATGCGTGAAGTAGGCGGGTCCGTTCGCGTCGCCAAGAACAAGCTCGCCAAGATCGCCCTCGAGGGTCGGCCCTGCGCAAGCATCGCCAGCTACCTCACGGGCATGACCGTGCTCTCCTATTCAGAAGACCCCGTGGCAGCTGCCAAGGTGGTCGACGCCTATGCGAAGACGAACGACAAGTTCGTCATCCTCGGCGGCGCAATGGGCGACTCGGCTCTGGATCCGGCCGGTGTCAAAGCCGTCGCACAAATGCCGTCGCGTGAAGAGCTCATCGCTCAGATCGTGTCTTGCATCGGTGCGCCCGCCTCGAACATCGCCGGCGCCATTGGCGCGCCTGCTTCGAACATCGCGAGCATTCTTTCGACCATCGAAGAGAAAGCTGCATAAGCAACCCGATTACCAGATGGGGCCTTATGGCCCTGACGTTGGAACACACATCAAACGAACGGAAAGCATAAAATGGCTGATCTGAAGAAACTTGCTGAAGAGATCGTGGGTCTTACCCTTCTCGAAGCCCAGGAACTGAAAAACATCCTGAAAAACGAGTACGGCATCGAGCCCGCCGCTGGCGGCGCTGTCATGATGGCCGGCCCGGCTGCCGGTGGCGCTGCTGCTGCTGCCGAAGAAGAAAAGACCGAGTTCGACGTCGTCCTCAAGGACGCCGGCGCTCAGAAGATCAACGTGATCAAAGAAGTCCGCGCGATCACCGGTCTTGGTCTGAAAGAAGCCAAAGATCTCGTTGAAGCCGGTGGCAAGGTTAAAGAAGCCGCGCCGAAGGCCGAAGCCGAAGAGATCAAGGCCAAGCTGGAAGCTGCTGGCGCCAAGGTCGAACTGGCCTAAGCCAACTGGCAGGGGCCCTAGGCCCCGAAACACAGGCTGGGCCCGCAATTTGCGGGTCCAGCCGAACCTGTCTTAGCAGGGGGCAAATGTGGCCCCCTCCTTGGACAGGTTCCGGATCGGGAGGCTTCCGGTGGGACGGAAGCCAGGAATAGACCGGAACTCATCCGCTCTCAGACGGGCACTGTGCCGCAGCCCAACGGCATGGACCCAGTAGAGAATTGAAAGGTGACGACGCACATGGCTCAGTCCTTCCTCGGTCAGAAACGCCTGCGCAAATATTACGGTAAAATCCGTGAAGTGCTTGAAATGCCGAACCTCATCGAGGTTCAGAAATCCTCCTACGACCTCTTCCTGCGGTCTGGCGATGCTTCAGAGCCCGCCGACGGCGAAGGGATCAAGGGTGTCTTCCAATCGGTCTTTCCGATCAAGGATTTCAACGAGACCGCCGTTCTCGAGTTCGTAAAATACGAGCTGGAAAAGCCCAAATTCGACGTTGAAGAGTGTATGCAGCGCGATCTGACCTATTCGGCCCCGCTGAAGGTCACGCTTCGCCTCATCGTGTTCGATGTCGACGAGGATACCGGCGCCAAGTCGGTCAAAGACATCAAAGAGCAGGACGTGTTCATGGGTGACATGCCGCTCATGACCCCGAACGGCACGTTCATCGTCAACGGTACCGAGCGCGTCATCGTTTCCCAGATGCACCGCAGCCCGGGCGTGTTCTTCGATCACGACAAGGGCAAGACCCATTCTTCGGGCAAGCTCCTCTTCGCCTGCCGCATCATCCCCTACCGCGGCTCCTGGCTTGATTTCGAGTTTGACGCCAAAGACCTGGTCTTCGCGCGCATCGACCGCCGCCGCAAACTGCCGGTGACGACTCTGCTTTATGCGCTCGGCATGGATCAGGAAGGCATCATGGATGCCTACTATGATACCGTCGAATACAAGCTCGAGAAGAAGGGCAAGAACTGGGTCACCAAATTCTTCCCCGAGCGCGCCCGCGGCACCCGTCCGACCTATGACCTGATCGACGCCAAGACCGGCGAAGTGATTGCCAAGGCCGGCGAAAAAGTGACCCCGCGCACTGTCAAGAAGCTGATCGACGAGGGCAAGGTCAGCGAGCTTCTGGTGCCGTTCAACCACATCGTCGGCAAGTACGTCGCCAAGGACATCATCAACGAAGAAAACGGCGCGATCTACGTCGAGGCTGGTGATGAGCTCACCGCCGAGATCGATTCCGATGGCACCCTTATCGGTGGCTCGGTGAAGGATCTGGTCGACGCGGGCGTCAAGTCGATCCCGGTGCTCGACATCGACAACATCAATGTCGGCCCCTACATGCGCAACACCATGGTGGCGGACAAGAACATGAACCGCGAAACCGCGCTCATGGACATCTACCGCGTCATGCGCCCGGGCGAGCCGCCGACCGTCGATGCCGCCTCGGCCCTGTTCGACACCCTGTTCTTCGATAGCGAGCGCTATGATCTTTCGGCCGTTGGCCGCGTGAAGATGAATATGCGCCTCGATCTCGATGCCGCCGACACCATGCGCACCCTGCGCAACGAGGACATCGTGTCCTGTGTCAAGGCGCTGGTCGAGCTGCGTGACGGCAAGGGCGAGGTCGATGACATCGACCACCTCGGCAACCGCCGCGTCCGTTCGGTTGGCGAGCTGATGGAGAACCAGTACCGCGTCGGTTTGCTCCGCATGGAGCGCGCGATCAAGGAGCGTATGTCGTCGGTCGAAATCGACACCGTCATGCCGCAAGATCTGATCAACGCCAAGCCGGCCGCCGCTGCTGTCCGCGAATTCTTCGGCTCCTCGCAGCTGTCGCAGTTTATGGACCAGACCAACCCGCTGTCGGAAGTTACCCACAAGCGGCGCCTTTCGGCCCTTGGGCCGGGCGGTCTGACCCGCGAACGTGCAGGCTTCGAGGTTCGCGACGTGCACCCGACCCACTATGGCCGGATGTGCCCGATCGAAACGCCGGAAGGCCCGAACATCGGCCTGATCAACTCGCTGGCCACCTTCGCCCGCGTCAACAAGTATGGCTTTATCGAGACCCCCTATCGCAAGGTAACGAACGGCAAGGTCACCGACGAAGTCCATTATATGTCGGCGACCGAAGAGATGCGTCACACCGTGGCTCAGGCCAACGCGACGCTCGACAAGGACGGCAACTTTATCAACGACCTCGTCTCGACCCGTCAGTCGGGCGAATACACTCTCGCCCCGCGCGAGAATGTTGACCTGATCGACGTGTCGCCCAAGCAACTGGTCTCGGTCGCGGCCTCGCTCATTCCGTTCCTCGAGAATGACGACGCCAACCGCGCTCTGATGGGCTCGAACATGCAGCGTCAGGCGGTTCCGCTTCTGCAGGCCGAAGCGCCGCTCGTCGGCACCGGCATCGAAGGCGTTGTCGCTCGCGACTCCGGCGCCTCGATCATGGCCCGCCGCGCCGGTATCATCGACCAGGTCGATGCCCAGCGTATCGTTGTGCGCGCCACCGCTGATCTCGAGGTTGGTGATCCTGGCGTCGATATCTATCGACTGCGCAAGTTCCAGCGTTCCAACCAGAACACCTGCATCAACCAGCGTCCGCTGGTGAAGGTGGGTGACACGGTCGGCAAGGGCGAAGTGATCGCCGACGGTCCGTCGACCGATATGGGCGAACTGGCCCTCGGCAAGAACGTCGTCGTCGCCTTCATGCCCTGGAACGGCTACAACTACGAAGACTCGATCCTGATCTCCGAGCGCATCGTGCGCGACGACGTCTTCACCTCGATCCACATCGAGGAATTCGAAGTCGCCGCCCGCGACACCAAGCTTGGGCCGGAAGAGATCACCCGCGATATCCCGAACGTCGGTGAAGAAGCGTTGCGCAACCTCGACGAGGCTGGCATCGTCTACATCGGCGCCGAGGTTGGCCCGGGCGATATCCTCGTCGGCAAGATCACCCCGAAGGGCGAAAGCCCGATGACGCCGGAAGAAAAGCTCCTCCGCGCCATCTTCGGTGAGAAGGCGTCTGATGTCCGCGATACCTCGCTGCGCCTGCCGCCGGGGGATTCGGGCACCATCGTCGAAGTCCGCGTCTTCAACCGTCATGGTGTCGACAAGGACGAGCGTGCGCTTCAGATCGAACGCGAAGAGGTCGAGCGCCTCTCGCGCGACCGTGACGACGAGCTCGCGATCCTTGACCGCAACATCTATGCCCGCCTCAAGTCGATGATCCTCGGCAAGGTGGCCGTGAAGGGCCCCAAGGGCTTCAAGGCCAACACCGAGATCACCGAAGACGTGCTTGGCGAGCTGAGCCGCGGCCAGTGGTGGCAGCTTGCTTTGAAGGAAGAGAAAGACGCCCAGATCGTCGAAGCCCTGAACGAGCAGTATGAGGCCCAGCGCCGTGCTCTCGATGCCCGCTTCGAAGACAAGGTCGAAAAAGTCCGCCGTGGCGACGATCTGCCGCCGGGCGTGATGAAGATGGTCAAGGTCTTCGTCGCGGTGAAGCGCAAGCTGCAGCCGGGCGACAAGATGGCCGGCCGTCACGGCAACAAGGGTGTTATCTCCAAGGTCGTTCCGATGGAGGATATGCCTTTCCTTGCTGACGGCACCCCGGTCGACTTCGTGCTCAACCCGCTCGGCGTGCCGAGCCGGATGAACGTCGGTCAGATCCTCGAAACCCACATGGGCTGGGCTGCGCGCGGCCTCGGCATCCAGATTGACGAGGCTTTGCAGGAATACCGCCGCTCGGGCGACCTGACGCCGGTCCGTGACGCGATGAAGATCGCCTACGGCGCCGATGTCTACGACGAGGGCCTTGCCTGTATGGACGAGGGCACCCTCGTTGAAGCCGCCGGCAACGTCACTCGTGGTGTTCCGATCGCGACCCCCGTCTTCGACGGTGCGAAAGAGGCCGATGTGAACGACGCGCTGATCCGTGCTGGCTTCGATACGTCGGGCCAGTCCATGCTGTTCGACGGCCGCACCGGCGAACAGTTCAGCCGCAACGTGACCGTCGGTGTGAAGTATCTTCTCAAACTTCACCACCTCGTCGACGACAAGATCCACGCTCGCTCGACCGGCCCCTACAGCCTCGTCACCCAGCAGCCGCTTGGTGGTAAGGCCCAGTTCGGTGGCCAGCGTTTCGGCGAGATGGAAGTCTGGGCCCTCGAAGCCTACGGCGCCGCCTACACCCTGCAGGAAATGCTGACGGTGAAGTCGGACGACGTGGCGGGCCGGACCAAGGTCTACGAGTCGATCGTCAAGGGCGAGGACAACTTCGAAGCCGGCGTGCCGGAATCGTTCAACGTTCTCGTCAAGGAAGTGCGGGGCCTCGGCCTCAACATGGAACTCCTGGATGCGGAGGAAGACGAGTGAGGCGACCAGCCTCACTCTGATCCCTTCCCCTGATATGTAAGGACGCAAAATGAACCAGGAACTGACCAACAACCCGTTCAACCCGCTCACCCCGGCCAAAGCCTTTGACGAGATCAAGGTCTCGCTGGCGTCGCCCGAGCGGATTCTGTCGTGGTCTTTCGGTGAAATCAAAAAGCCGGAAACCATCAACTACCGGACCTTCAAGCCCGAGCGCGACGGCCTGTTCTGCGCCCGTATTTTTGGGCCGATCAAGGACTATGAGTGCCTCTGCGGCAAGTATAAGCGCATGAAGTATCGCGGCGTCGTCTGCGAGAAGTGCGGCGTCGAGGTGACTCTCCAGAAAGTCCGCCGCGAGCGTATGGGCCACATCGAGCTCGCCGCGCCCGTCGCACACATCTGGTTCCTCAAGTCGCTGCCCAGCCGGATCGGCCTCATGCTCGACATGACCCTGCGCGATCTCGAGCGTATTCTCTATTTCGAGAACTACGTCGTGATCGAACCGGGCCTGACCGACCTGCACTACGGCCAGCTGATGACCGAGGAGGAATTCCTCGACGCTCAGGACGCCTATGGCATGGATGCCTTCCAGGCCAACATCGGCGCCGAAGCGATCCGCGAAATGCTGTCGATGATTGATCTTGAAGCCACCGCCGAGCAGCTTCGTGAGGAGCTGAAAGAGGCGACCGGCGAACTCAAGCCCAAGAAAATCATCAAGCGCCTCAAGATCGTCGAGAGCTTCATCGAAAGCGGCAACCGCCCTGAGTGGATGGTGCTGACCGTGATTCCGGTGATCCCGCCGGAACTGCGCCCGCTCGTCCCGCTGGACGGCGGCCGTTTCGCGACCTCGGATCTCAACGATCTTTATCGCCGCGTGATCAACCGCAACAACCGCCTCAAGCGCCTCATCGAGCTGCGCGCGCCCGACATCATCGTCCGCAACGAAAAGCGGATGCTGCAAGAGTCGGTCGACGCTCTGTTTGACAACGGTCGCCGTGGCCGCGTCATCACGGGCGCCAACAAGCGTCCGCTCAAGTCGCTCTCCGATATGCTCAAGGGCAAGCAGGGCCGCTTCCGCCAGAACCTTCTGGGCAAGCGCGTCGACTTCTCGGGTCGTTCGGTGATCGTGACCGGCCCCGAGCTCAAGCTGCACCAGTGCGGCCTGCCCAAGAAGATGGCGCTCGAGCTGTTCAAGCCGTTCATCTACTCGCGTCTTGAAGCCAAGGGTCTGTCGTCGACGGTCAAGCAGGCCAAGAAGCTGGTCGAGAAAGAGCGTCCCGAGGTTTGGGATATCCTCGACGAGGTTATCCGCGAGCACCCGGTTCTTCTGAACCGCGCGCCGACCCTGCACCGCCTCGGCATTCAGGCTTTCGAACCGATCCTGATCGAAGGCAAAGCGATCCAGCTGCACCCGCTCGTCTGCTCGGCCTTCAACGCCGACTTCGACGGTGACCAGATGGCCGTGCACGTCCCGCTGAGCCTTGAGGCCCAGCTGGAAGCGCGCGTTCTGATGATGTCGACCAACAACGTCCTCTCGCCGGCCAACGGCGCGCCGATCATTGTTCCTTCGCAGGACATGATCCTTGGTCTTTACTACACGACCATCGAGCGCGAAGGCATGAAGGGCGAAGGCATGGCCTTCTCCAGCGTCGATGAGGTCGAGCATGCTCTGGCCGCCGGTGAAGTTCACCTGCACGCCAAGATCACCGCGCGCCTCCCGCAGATCGACGAAGAGGGCAACGAGGTCATCGAGCGCTTCGAGACCACTCCGGGCCGTCTGCGCCTCGGTGTGCTTTTGCCGAAGAACGCCAAGGCTCCGTTCGAGCTGGTCAACCGCCTTTTGCGCAAGAAAGAGGTCCAGCAGGTCATCGACACCGTCTACCGCTACTGCGGCCAGAAAGAGTCGGTCATCTTCTGCGACCAGATCATGGGCATGGGCTTCCGCGAAGCCTTCAAGGCCGGTATCTCCTTCGGCAAGGACGACATGGTCGTTCCGGACAAGAAGTGGGAACTGGTCGACGAGACCCGCGATCAGGTCAAGGACTTCGAACAGCAGTACATGGACGGCCTGATCACTCAGGGCGAGAAGTACAACAAGGTTGTCGATGCCTGGTCGAAGGGTAACGACAAGGTCACCGAGGCTATGATGTCGACCATCTCGGCCCGCAAGAAGGACGAGACCGGCGCTGAAAAAGAGCCGAACTCGGTCTACATGATGGCCCACTCCGGTGCCCGTGGCTCGGTTACCCAGATGAAGCAGCTTGGCGGTATGCGCGGCCTTATGGCCAAGCCGTCGGGCGAAATCATCGAGACACCGATCATCTCGAACTTCAAGGAAGGTCTGACCGTTCTTGAATACTTCAACTCGACCCACGGCGCCCGTAAGGGTCTGTCGGATACTGCGCTCAAGACCGCGAACTCGGGCTACCTGACCCGTCGTCTCGTCGACGTCGCTCAGGACTGCATCGTTCGCCAGAAGGATTGCGGCACCGATCGTGCGATCACTGCGGAAGCAGCGGTGAACGATGGTGAGGTTGTCTCTTCGCTCGCCGAGCGCGTTCTGGGCCGTGTTTCGGCCGATGACGTGCTGCGCCCCGGCACCGACGAGGTGGTGGTTGCCGCTGGCGAGCTGATCGACGAGCGCAAGGCCGACGAAATCCAGGAAGCTGGCGTCAGCAAGATGCGCATCCGCAGCCCGCTGACCTGCGAGGCCGAAGATGGCGTATGTGCGATGTGCTATGGTCGTGACCTTGCTCGCGGCACCATGGTCAACATCGGTGAGGCTGTCGGCATCATCGCCGCCCAGTCGATCGGCGAGCCCGGAACCCAGCTGACGATGCGGACCTTCCACATCGGCGGCGTTGCTCAGGGTGGCCAGCAGTCGTTCCTCGAAGCCTCTCAGGCCGGCAAGGTCGAGTTCCGCAACGCCACGCTCCTCAAGAACTCGGCGGGCGAACAGGTTGTCATGGGCCGTAACATGGTTCTGGCGATCATCGACGAGAACGGCGAAGAGCGCGCCCAGCACAAGGTCGGTTACGGCTCCAAGGTCTTCGTGGCCGACGGCGCCAAGATCGAGCGCGGCGCCAAGTTGTTCGAGTGGGATCCCTACACCTTGCCGATCATCGCGGAAAAGGGCGGTATGGCCCGCTATGTCGACCTCGTGAACGGTATCGCCGTCCGCGAAGAGACAGACGATGCCACCGGCATGACCCAGCGGATCGTGTCCGATTGGCGTTCGGTCCCGCGCGGCAGCGATCTCAAGCCCGAGATCATCATCGTTGGTGAAGATGGCGAACCGGTCCGTAACGAGGCCGGCAACCCGATCACCTACGCCATGTCGGTCGACGCGATCCTCTCGGTCGAAGACGGCCAGCAGATCGAAGCCGGTGAGGTTGTGGCCCGTATCCCGCGCGAAGGCGCCAAGACCAAGGACATCACCGGGGGTCTTCCCCGCGTGGCGGAACTGTTCGAAGCCCGTCGCCCGAAGGACCACGCGATCATCGCCGAAATCGACGGCTATGTCCGCTTTGGCAAGGACTACAAGAACAAGCGTCGTATCACGATCGAACCGACGGACGAAAACGCCGACAAGAAGGAATATATGATCCCCAAAGGGAAGCATATTCCGGTTCAGGAAGGCGATTACGTCCAGAAGGGCGATTTCATCATGGACGGCAACCCCGCGCCGCATGACATCCTTGCCATCATGGGTGTCGAAGCGCTGGCTGACTACATGATCGACGAAGTTCAGGACGTCTATCGTCTGCAGGGCGTGAAGATCAACGACAAGCACATCGAAGTGATCGTTCGCCAGATGCTGCAGAAGTGGGAAATCCAGGACTCGGGCGACACCGTTCTGCTTAAGGGTGAAACGGTCGATAAGGCCGAGTTTGACGAAGCCAACGAAAAAGCGATCGCCCGTGGCGGCCGTCCGGCTCAGGGCGAGCCGATCCTTTTGGGGATCACCAAGGCTTCGCTCCAGACCCGCTCGTTCATCTCGGCGGCCTCGTTCCAAGAGACCACCCGCGTCCTCACCGAAGCCGCCGTTCAGGGCAAGCGCGACAAGCTCGTGGGCCTCAAGGAGAACGTCATCGTCGGCCGCCTTATCCCGGCCGGTACCGGTGGCGCCACGAGCCGCGTCCGCCGCATTGCCGCCGAGCGCGACAACAAGGTGATCGAAGAGCGCCGTGAAGAGGCCGAAGCGGCTGCCGTTCTGGCCGCTCCGCTGATCGACGACATGGTCGGCGGCGACGACTTCGACTCGCTGATTGTCGACACTCCGGAGAGCCGCGAGGAGTAATCCCGCACTCTGGCAAAAGAACAGGGGCCCCTGCCAGCGCGGGGGCCCTTTTCATTTGGGCGTCGAATCCCTCTGGTGCGTTTGCGAAGCCGCTGATAGCGATCGCGCATGAAGAACCTCTCCGACAACCTGCGCGGCGCTTTGTTCATGGTCATCTCGATGACCGCGTTCACTCTGAACGACGCCTGCATGAAGGGCCTGTCGGATGATCTTCCGCTGTTCCAGGCGCTGTTCCTGCGCGGGGTCGGGACGACGACCTTTCTGGTTATCATCAGCCGCCATTTTGGCCATCTTCGCTTCAATCTCGCGCGGCGCGATTGGGGTCTTATCGCCCTCAGGACGGCCGCCGAAGCGATGGCGGCATGGTTTTTCATCACTGCGCTTTACAATATGCCGCTCGCCAACGTGAGCGCGATCCTTCAGTCGCTCCCCTTGGCTGTGACGCTCGCCTCGGCCCTGTTTCTCAAAGAGGCGGTCGGCTGGCGGCGGTTTGTAGCGATCTTTGTCGGCTTCATCGGGGTCTTGCTGATCGTGCAGCCGGGCGGCGAGGGGTTCACCCACTATTCGGTCTTTGCGCTCCTGTCGGTCGCCGGTGTCGTGGTGCGCGATCTCTCGGCGCGGCGGATGTCGCGCGAGGTGCCTAGCGTCTTGATCGCTCTTGCCGCGGCTTTCGGCGTTACGATTTTCGCTGGCCTCGGGTCTCTGACTGTCGAATGGCAGCCCATCAGCGCCGAAAGCGGCTGGCAGCTCGCCGGCGCCATGACCTTCGTCGTCGGTGGCTATGTTGCCTCCGTCGCCGCAATGCGCACGGGCGAGATCGGCTTTGTGGCCCCGTTCCGCTATGCGAGCCTCTTGGTTGCTCTGATCGTTGGGTTCCTTGCTTTCGGCGACTGGCCCGACCAAATCACACTCGTCGGCGCGGCCATAGTGGTGGCCACGGGCCTCTTCACGCTCTATCGTGAGAGGAAGATGCGCCGGGCCGCCGCCCGCGCCGCTCGCGCTTGAGAGACAGGATGCAGGTTGTCGGACTGTGCCGGTTTTCCCATCCGGCCAATATCAATGCATTTCAAACCCGCCATAAGGACATGGCCGAAAGAACGGCTGCGCTCTATGCGCATGATCGGCTTGAGGCCCGAACCTTCCTTTTTGAAAACATCCTTCTGCCGGGGCTCCGCGCCCAGACCGATCCCGACTTTACGCTCCTTCTTCTGATGGGAGAGGATTTCCCTGAACCGTGGCGCTCGCGGATCCTTTAGGCCATCGCCGGTGTCCCTCAGATCAAACCGGTATTCCGCCCCCCCGGCCTCAATCACCGCGATCTCTATCGCGAGCTATTTCTTGGCGAGCGGGACAAAGCCGCAGGCTTGGTGGCCGAGTTCCGGATCGACGACGATGATGCCCTTTCGGTCGATTTTGTAGAGCGGCTGAGGATGGCCGAGCCGGTTCTTGCGGCACTTGTCGAAGAGCATGGCCGCGCCGCCATTGATTTTCAAAAGGGTCTTTTGATGACCTTGGGCCAAGGCCATATCGGCTATCGGCCGGTCGTCGTGCCGGGTTGGGCCCCGGCGCTGGCTATGGTTCAACGGTCCCAATCGGAAAAATGCGTAATGGACATCATGCATCACAAGATGTGGCTCCATATGCCGACCTTGACCTTCCAAGACAGCCCGATGTTCTTGCGTGGAAGCCACGATACGAATGACAGCCAGATCAGGTTGGGCAATGCGGGGGATTTCAATCTGCCGCCCGACGCCATCCCCGCGCTGCTTCGGGAGCGGTTTGCCGTTGATAGGCTGGATTCCGCGCGAAAATGGGCAGAATTGACCACCGGCGAAGCCCCGCGCAGGTGATCACGGTGTTCCGCATTCGCGGCTGTTGACACCCCACCCGACTCCCCCTATACGCCGCCCATCCGGGTCCGGGGATATTCCCTTGTGCCCGATATCAGAGTCGTCGTGGTCATGATCCGGGCTAATGCTGCCTTGATCCTCTGAGAACCCACCGCACCGATCCTCCGGTAAGGGATCGACTGCGGGCTTTTTGTGCTGTTGCGGACGCGCAGGGCACGCAAATCGAAACTGCGGACCTACGGGGCCGCTACACATGTGTAGGATAGGGAACAAAACCCAATGCCAACGATCCAGCAGCTGATCCGCAAGCCGCGGCAGCCCAAAGTTACGAAGTCCAAGTCGCAGCACCTCGAGTCCTGCCCCCAGAAGCGTGGTGTCTGCACCCGCGTCTACACCACCACCCCCAAGAAGCCGAACTCGGCCATGCGGAAAGTCGCCAAGGTGCGTCTGACCAACGGTTTCGAGGTCATCAGCTACATCCCGGGTGAAAGCCACAACCTTCAGGAGCACTCTGTGGTTCTGATCCGTGGCGGCCGTGTGAAAGACCTTCCGGGCGTCCGTTATCACATTCTGCGCGGTGTCCTCGATACCCAGGGTGTCAAGAACCGTAAGCAGCGTCGTTCGAAGTACGGCGCCAAGCGTCCGAAGTAAGGAGAGACCGCAATGTCGCGTCGTCACGCCGCCGAAAAACGCGAAATCCTGCCCGACGCCAAGTATGGCGATCGCGTGGTTTCGAAATTCATGAACAACCTGATGATCGACGGCAAGAAATCTGTCGCCGAACGTATCGTCTACAGCGCTTTCGACCGTGTCGAGAGCCGCCTGAAGAAAGCCCCGGTCGAGGTGTTCCACGAAGCCCTCGACAACATCAAGCCGAGCGTCGAAGTCCGTTCGCGCCGTGTTGGTGGTGCCACCTATCAGGTCCCGGTTGAAGTCCGCCCCGAGCGCCGCGAAGCCCTCGCGATCCGCTGGCTGATCTCGGCCGCCAAGAACCGCAACGAAAACACCATGGAAGAGCGCCTTGCCGGCGAGCTGCTTGACGCAGTCAACGGCCGTGGCACCGCGGTGAAGAAGCGGGAAGACACCCACAAGATGGCCGACGCGAACAAAGCGTTCAGCCATTACCGCTGGTAAGGAGTCCGACACATGGCACGCGAATACCCCCTCCGCCGTTATCGGAACTTCGGGATCATGGCCCACATCGATGCGGGCAAGACCACCACGACCGAGCGGATCCTCTACTACACCGGCAAGTCCCACAAGATCGGCGAAGTCCACGACGGCGCCGCGACCATGGACTGGATGGAGCAGGAACAGGAACGCGGCATCACCATTACCTCCGCCGCCACCACCACGTTCTGGCAGCGTCAGGAAGATCCGACCCCGGAAGGTACCTCGGACACCAAGATCCGCTTCAACATCATCGACACCCCCGGCCACGTTGACTTCACCATCGAAGTCGAGCGTTCGCTTGCGGTTCTCGACGGTGCCGTCTGCCTTCTCGACGCCAACGCCGGTGTTGAGCCCCAGACCGAAACCGTCTGGCGTCAGGCCGACCGCTACAAGGTTCCGCGTATCGTGTTCGTCAACAAGATGGACAAGATCGGTGCCGACTTCGACAACTGCGTCCGCATGATCAAAGACCGCACCGGCGCGACTCCCGCTCCGATCGCGTTCCCGATCGGCGCCGAGGACAAGCTCGAAGGCATCGTCGACCTGATCAAGATGGAAGAGTGGGTTTGGGAAGGTGAAGATCTGGGCGCGTCCTGGGTCCGTAAGCCGATCCGTGCCGACCTTCAGGCCCGCGCCGACGAAATGCGCGCCAACCTGATCGAGATCGCCGTCGAAATGGACGACGACGCGATGGAAGCCTATCTGGAAGGCAACGAGCCCGACGAGGAAACCCTCCGCAAGCTCATCCGCAAGGGCACCCTGGCCCTCGCTTTCGTTCCGGTCACCGCCGGTTCGGCCTTCAAGAACAAAGGCGTTCAGCCGCTCCTCAACGCTGTTGTTGACTACCTCCCGTCCCCGCTCGACGTTCCGGCCTATGTCGGCTTCGCCCCGGGCGACGAGACCGAGACCCGCAACATCGAGCGTCATGCTGACGATGCAGAGCCCTTCTCGGCTCTGGCGTTCAAGATCATGAACGACCCGTTCGTCGGCTCGCTGACCTTTACGCGCATCTATTCGGGCGTCCTCAAGAAGGGCGACTCGATGCTCAACTCGACCAAGGGCAAGAAAGAGCGCGTTGGCCGGATGATGATGATGCACGCCATCAACCGCGAAGAGATCGAAGAGGCTTTCGCCGGCGACATCATCGCGCTTGCCGGTCTGAAGGACACCACCACCGGTGACACCCTGTGCTCGGAAAAGGGCCCGGTTGTCCTGGAAACGATGACCTTCCCCGATCCGGTGATCGAGATCGCTGTCGAGCCCAAGACCAAAGCTGACCAAGAGAAGATGGGCATCGCCCTGGCTCGTCTGGCTGCCGAGGATCCGTCCTTCCGCGTCGAGACCGACTTTGAGAGCGGCCAGACCATCATGAAGGGCATGGGCGAACTTCACCTCGACATTCTCGTCGACCGGATGAAGCGCGAGTTCAAAGTCGAAGCCAACATCGGCGCCCCGCAGGTGGCCTACCGCGAGACCATCGGTCACGAGGTCGAGCACAGCTACACCCACAAGAAACAGTCGGGTGGTTCGGGCCAGTTCGCCGAGGTCAAACTCGTCATCACCCCGACCCAGCCGGGCGAAGGCTATTCCTTCGAGTCGAAGATTGTCGGTGGCGCGGTTCCGAAGGAATACGTCCCCGGCGTCGAAAAGGGCATCAAGTCGGTTATGGACTCCGGTCCGCTCGCTGGCTTCCCGGTGATCGACTTTAAGGTGGCTCTAATCGACGGTAAGTTCCACGACGTCGACTCGAGCGTTCTCGCCTTCGAAATCGCCTCGCGGATGTGTATGCGTGAAGGTCTTCGCAAGGCCGGCGCCAAGCTGCTCGAGCCGATCATGAAAGTCGAAGTGGTGACCCCGGAAGAATACACCGGCGGTATCATCGGCGACCTGACCTCGCGTCGGGGCATGGTTCAGGGTCAAGACACGCGCGGCAACGCCAACGTGATCAACGCCTTTGTGCCGCTCGCCAATATGTTC
>Ga0233450_10002738_pt1 | contig 17091 bp, 14 predicted proteins | sample 011ome_30_FD_189956 | JGI IMG/M metagenome (GOLD analysis project Ga0233450, IMG submission 189956) | Coastal salt marsh microbial communities from the Groves Creek Marsh, Skidaway Island, Georgia - 011501CT (spades assembly) | ecosystem: Environmental > Aquatic > Marine > Intertidal zone >... | reverse complement strand
TACCCTCCAAAAAGCTGTGTAGCAAGTACCGTTGGCAAATCATCGGTTGCGTATGGGTTTTTCTTTATTGCCACTCCAACGCCTAAATGCGTGTACTCTTTATTCAAAATATTTGCTTTGTGCCCTGGAGATTTCATCCAAGAATCAACCATCTTAACTGCAATTTCTTTATACGTTAGCTCCCTTACTATTTCGCCATTATTGTGATGATAAAAAACATAACGCCCATTTTCTATTTCCGAATCATACACGCTATTATCTTTATAATCAAGCGCAATTTCTTCCAGGATATTTTCTCCTACTATTATATATTTGGCGTTAAATTTTTCAGCTCTGTGAAAAGGTGTTTTATACTTTTTATTTTTTCTGTTTATGTGACTAAAAAAGCCTTTTGTTTCCATTTCTGTCGAATGAAAAGAAGCTCCTTTTTCAAGGTTTTTACCATATTTAAACTGTCTTTTTTTTGGTCGTTCCAAATTCGTTGCATGGAATATTGCAGCCTGGAGCAATTCCATATTTAAGGATTCTAATTTAGCTGTGTCGTTTGCCAAACCTGTTTCGAAAAATTTCATTGAACTTGTTGAATAATAATTCTGCGCTGGACTGCTAAATGCTGCTAAAAATATAAAAACATGGACGCTGTATTTCATGCGCTATTCTACTCAAATCTCAAAAATTTGTTTCACATAGGTTTTTTGACAAGAAATTAACTTTGTTTTTATTTGCGTTTATTATATATTTAGAGCCGCTAAACACTTTGTTATGAAAACTTTATCTACTTTATTTATCTATTTTGTTGTTGTTTCTCAAATGAATGCCCAGACTTTAACAGCCCCTGTTGCACAAGCGGTTTTCGGAGGTACAGTTGGCGATATAGAAACTTGGTCATTTGATACAGACTCAGTTTATGTGGTCGTAAGTACCGAAAGTCCTAATTCTATTTTTTTCTCTAAAGCCTACCGGCCAGCAACTGGATCTGTAACAAACTTAGACTGGACTGCCCTACCAAGTGCAGATGCTGACAATGGCTATGGCGATGGTATTGGAAATATTGAAATTCATGAAACAAGTAATTCTATCTTTTTTTTACACCAAAGCTATGTTTATCAAACAGATTTTACGGCATCATCTGCAGCAGTAGTAGACAGCATGGTTAAGGAGTTTTTGATTGTAGGGGATACAATGTTTTTGTTAAAAAACAACCCTTTACCGAGTGGTTTTGACACACTTGAATTTGGCGCTATTAGTTCAGTTGGCAATTATGTGTCAACCAACGGATTGTCTATGTTGAAGACATACTTTGATCCTCCGCAAATGATTGTTAACCCTTTTAATAATGTATTATGCCTTTTTGAAAGAGGTGCTAGTCCACACATGTTATCATTTGATGATCCTATACACCTTATGACTAATTCTACTCCAGTAATGTCTTTTTTAAACCCAGCTCCGACTGTAACTAACATAGAATGGCAAACATATGGCTTTGCAGATAATGGTACTTGGTATGTAGCAGGGCAGCCGCCACTTGGTAACCCCACTTCGGCAAATAGACACATTGCCTGGAGTAATTCCAACGGCGCATCTTGGACTGATGCACCTATTAACACTCCTGGACTCGTTGTAGGAGTAGTTGGTAGCAACCTAATTATTGACGACCTTTCCGCTGAAAGAAATCTTTTTCTTGGCAATGCTGTTCTAAAAGACACCAGTTTTATGAGTAATTGGGTTAATCCAGGAAGCCAATATATAGGCGACTATAACCGAGCCAATGATGGTGTTACAAAAGCTGACCACATAATCAATGATTTGAAATATCATTCTACCAATGTTGGCATGGGTTATTCTACTTTCCAATCGGATTCAATTTTTGGATGGAATACAGGTTTAGAGGCAGTTCAAGTAAACGATATTGACATGAATTCTGGATTTACAAAAGGTTGGGTTGCTTCGAAATCTGGAATCAGAAGTGTAATGGACTATAATACACCTTCCGAGACATGGAGCTCGACTATTTTTCCAACCGGTGATGGTGCGCCTTACGAGGCTATTGGTATGGACCCAAATAATGATAATGTAATTTATGCAGGTAATCAAAGAATTTATCAAACATCTAATTCTGGAGCAATTTGGAATCAAGTGTTTTCTCCGGAAAATGCTCCTTATAATTTTAATCCAATAAACTCTCATTGCACCTCCATTGAAGTTTCTCCAGATAACTCTTCTGTTGTAGTTGCTGGATTTACCGGTAAATACGGAGATAAAGGTGGTTGTTTTTATAGTTTAGATGCTGGTGTAACTTGGGATCAATTACTTTTAATTTCAAGTATGAATGGTCAGGACGTTAATGTTCTTGATATTGAATTTACATTGGAAAACGGGAATGTTGTGGCATACATAGGTCTAGAATCAGACCCTATTACTTCAGGGGCCTATGGTTTGTTCAGGGCTGAGCTAATTTCAGGCACTTGGTCTCTTGCAAGAGATGGTTCTTATGGAGCAACGGATGGCATAGTCGATATTCAAGTTAACAACACGCGAGATACACTTGTTTTTTTAAACACAGATCCTGGTTTACTGCCTGTTAATAATGTTCAGATTAAAGAATTAGCAGGAGGTGCATGGAGTTCCTATTTCGGTCCTTGGGCAGGTGGTTATGGAAGTGCAATCACACTTGGTGAGGGGTATATCTTTATGGCAATAAATGAAGAAATACATACTATCCCTTTAGACTTTTCCAACCCATGGAATGTAGCCTATAATTATCCTGTCGGAACAAACATTAATGTTCTTTTTTATGATGACCTATTGGTTGGAACGGGTACTGGCTTATATGCGCACAGTTTAGATTTATCAACAATCAACATCGTTGAATCAAATTATCAAAAGCTAAGCATTTACCCCAATCCTGTGGCCGACGTTTTGTATTTGTCAAATGCTGCTATGTTTAAGGTGTACAATCTTCTTGGAGAAATAGTTTATGAAACGGAAAAACCAGAAGCACTTTTTTTAACTAAGCAAATAAGTCCGGGGACATATATTATTGCGGACTCTAAAGGAAATTGGAATAAGTTTATTGTTCAATAATATTGATAATCTTGCAAGTATAGTAAAGTTACTTTATAGAACTGTCAACAATAAATATATAAAGGACAGCCAGATCATCTGTTGTTATGTGTTCTGATGGCGCCAAGTCCTTTCCAGAATTTACTAATGTCCGTGAATACATTAAACAAAAGAGCTTAAAGAGCTGATTTAAATTGCTTTAAGAACCGCAAATCATTTTCGAAGAAATGGCGTAAATCATTTACTTGATATTTAAGCATAGCTATTCTTTCGATCCCCATTCCAAAAGCAAATCCTGAATAAACGGAACTATCAATACCGCAGTTTTCAAGAACATTTGGATCAACCATTCCGCAGCCCATAATCTCTAGATACCCTGAATTTTTGCAAACATTACATCCCTTTCCTGAACATATTTGACAAGACACGTCTACCTCAGCGCTGGGTTCGGTAAAAGGGAAATAAGAAGGGCGCAATCTAATTTCTGTTTCGTCTCCAAACATTTCTTTTGCAAAATAAAGTAGTGTTTGTTTTAAGTCCGCAAAGGAAACATCTTTCTCTATATACAATCCTTCTACTTGATGAAAAATACAGTGTGCCCTAGCTGAAATAGCTTCATTTCTAAAAACTCTGCCCGGAGAAATAGTTCGAATTGGAGGCTTTGACTCCTCCATTACTCTTACTTGAACAGAAGAAGTGTGCGTTCGAAGAGCAATATCCTTATCAATAAAAAAAGTATCTTGCATGTCTCTTGCGGGATGTTCTTCTGGGAAATTTAAAGCCGTAAAATTATGAAAGTCATCCTCTATTTCAGGGCCTTCAGATATTGAAAAGCCAATTCTAGTAAAAACGTCTAGTATGTCTTTACGAACAACAGACAATGGGTGCCTTGCACCTAGTTCAAAAGGCTCTCCAGACATGCTTAAATCAAGATCCCCTTTGGTAGATTTAGAATCTCCAGCGCTTGCTTTTAAGGTAATAACCTTTTCTTGTGTGGTTTTCTTTAGTATGTTAATTTTTTGGCCAAATTCCTTTTTCTGTTCGACAGGAACATTGCGAAATTCCGATAACAACTCCGTTATTAATCCTTTTTTTCCAAGCATTTTGATTCGAAATGCTTCAATTTCATTTGGGTCGGAAGAGTTAAATGAATTAACCTCATCCATTATTGGATCGACCTTGCTCAACATGCTTTTATTCTTTTATTTAATTATTTCCATGGATAGAACAACCACATCTTCCAGAGGTCTGTCTCCGGGCGCAGTAGCTGTTTTTCCAATCTTATTTATTATCTCCATCCCGCTCATTACTTCTCCAAAAACAGTATATGCATTATCTAAAAATGGAGTACCCCCAATTGTGGAGTAATCTTTTAACTGTTCTTCTGTAAATTTAAAAGGAACAAAACCCGCTAAAGCCAGAGGCTTTATTTCCTCAGCCAAAATATTGATTGCAGCTTCCGCTTCTGCTCTTTTAGCAGCTTCTTTACCCATCGCTTGAGCTTCTTGAAGTCGAGCCATATAAGCTGCGTTTTCTGGAGCTTGTATAAACGCCTGCATCAATCCATTTTCTTTTTGTCTATTTTGCTGAATTTCCATTTGTTCCAATTCTTCTTTTTGATAGGTCTTCCCTGTTACAACATAAAACTGCGAACCACTTGACCTTTTTTCGGGATTAACATTGTCTCCTTGTCTTGCAGCACATAACGCACCTTTTTTATGATAAAGGTTAGGCTTAATTTCGGCATCTATTGTATATCCCGGGCCTCCTTCTCCCAAAGCAACTCCTGCGGCAGCTCCTCTAGAATTAGGGTCCCCTCCTTGGATCATAAAATCTTTAATAACCCTATGAAATAGGGTGCTGTCATAAAAGTTTTCGTTCACTAATTTGATAAAGTTTTCTTTATGTTTTGGCGTTTCGTTATACAATGCGATTACCACATCGCCATGCGATGTCTTTACACTTATCTTAATTGACTTTTTCTGGGGGTTTTCTATTTCCTCAACCTTTTGTGAACCTTTTTGCAAATTCTCCGTAAACTTTTCTGTCTCTGCAGATACTCCACAAGCTACTAACAATAAAACTATTAGTGTGCAGATTACCATGTTTAACTTTTTAACTTGACTCATATATTATAATTTAATAGATTTGTTACTTTGCAAAGTAAATGATTTTGTAGAAATATTTGAGATAAAAGCGCATTATACTATGAAAACTACTCTTAAAAATATTTTTTTATTTACAACATTGCTCATTTTGGTTTCTTCCATTAGTAGCTGTTATAAGAAAAAAGACACGATAGCTAATATAACAGTTCTAAATGTTAATAACGAACCTATAGTAATTTAGAAGTTCGCCTTTTTTATGGCACAAATGCAGACTCAGCTAGAATTGATAAAACAGCAACTACTGGTGGTGGTGGTACAGCAATTTTTAATTTTAATGAGTTATATAAGTCGGGGCAAGCAGGTTTTGCTGTATTAGATATATATGTGCAAGGCTCTCTTGTTGGAATTATTAAAATTGAAGAAGAAATGACTTCAGATGAGACTGTTGTTATCTAAGAGTTTTGTTGAAAATATTCGATAATAGCTTCTTTCATCATAGAATCTTGCTCCTTATCATTAAGATTCGGAAGCTTCTTTATATTTTCATAATGTGGCCAGCCATCTTCATCTCTTCCCAAAAACTCATAATAACCAGCAGGCTCTAAAACCGAACAAACGGCAATATGCATCACGTCTACTTTTTTATCTTTCGATAGCTTTTGAAAACCTTTATTTAATTCTTGAACACCTATCATGAATAATATGGACTGCATATCCAAACTCTCGCCAAAATGTTCCGAAACTTTTTCAACTGTTTCTCGCCAATTTTTTTCCAACTCAAAATTCATGAGGCAAAAGTAGCGATAATTCATCCATAGCGGAAAAATTAAATTTATATTGCGCCTTAAAAACACAAAAACATGTACAAGAATATTCTCACAGAATCCAATGGAGCAATTCATAAAATTATAATTAATCGTCCAAATCAACTGAACGCTCTTAATAAAGAAACGATTGATGAATTAGGACAAGTGCTTCAAATAGCTGAAGAAAATGATAAAATAAAGGTTATTATTCTTACAGGTTCTGGAGAAAAAGCTTTTGTAGCTGGTGCAGACATTAAAGAGTTTGCAGATTTTTCTATTGACGAAGGAAAACTACTTTCTGCTCAAGGGCATCAAAAATTGTTTAATTTGGTTGAAAACCTATCTACCCCAGTAATTGCTGCTGTAAATGGCTTTGCTCTTGGAGGTGGTCTAGAATTAGCCATGGCTTCTCATATTAGAATCGCTTCGGACAATGCTAAATTAGGTCTTCCTGAAGTTTCTTTGGGTGTTATTCCAGGGTACGGAGGGACACAAAGGCTTTCACAGCTTGTTGGAAAAGGCAAAGCATTTGAACTAATAATGTCCGCAGGAATGATGTCTGCAATAGATGCTGAAAAATGGGGACTTATTAACCAAGTGGTTACGTTAGATGAGTTAATGCCAACCTGTGAAAAGCTTGCAGGAAAGATCGCGCGTAATTCTCCTAGAGCAATATCCAGTGCTATAATTTCAGTCAACGCGCAATATAAAGAAGGTGTTGACGGCTATAAGACTGAAATATCGGAGTTTGGGAAATGCTTTGGCACCCAAGACTTTAAAGAAGGAACAACTGCTTTTCTAGAAAAAAGAAAACCTGAATTTACAGGGAAATAGTTTTCTTTTTAAGTTTTAACATTAATTATAGTTTTCACGAAAATAATAGGCAACAATTAATGTTCTAGCTCTAACTAGACGACATGTTAATAGTATAGTGTTAACAGTTCTAGATATAAGACTTCATTCTAACAACAGATATTTGTTTCTTTGAAGGTTAGAACAATGAGTACCATAAAAAAATTAGCTGGGCAAACAATTATCTACGGCGCAAGTAGCATGATTGGGCGGTTTCTTAACTTTTTATTAACGCCAATTTACACTTTTTCTGCCATTTTCACGGCAGAGCAATTTGGTATTATCACCGAGATGTATGCTTATGTGGCGTTTCTTGTGGTTTTCTTAACCTACGGCATGGAAACCGCTTTTTTTAGGTACTCTACCTTAAATAAAAAAGAGGGTGAAAAGGTATATGCAAACGCTCTTTATTCCTTAACTAGCACAACAGCCATTTTCGTCTTATTAACAATTGTCTTTTCTCAAAATATCGCAGATTGGATGCACTACCCGGATCATTCGGAGTACATTGTGTGGTTTGCAATTATCGTAGGTCTTGATGCTTTGGGTGCTGTACCACTAGCAAAACTGAGGCAGCAAGGGAAGGCAAAGAAGTTCGCCATAATTCAATTTGCCAATGTGGGAACAAATATTCTGTTAAACCTATTCTATATCGCTTTAATATACAGCACCCATTTAATGGAAAATGGCGGTGTTGGGTTGAGCAATTTTGATTGGTTAGTCAATATTGTATACAACAACGAAACCGGCGAGCTAAATGGCTTTTTTAGCTTCGTTTATGATCCAAAAACTGGCGTTGGATATGTGTTTATCGCAAACCTCATTGCAAGTATTGTCAAGTTTTTATTACTTACTCCGATAATGAATTTTAAAGGAAAATTTGACTGGAACCTACTTAAACACATGTGGTGGTATGCTTTTCCAATGTTATTTGTTGGTTTAGCAGGAATTGTAAACGAAACCCTTGATAGAAGTATGCTGAAAAGAATGCTAACCAGTCAGTTTATGGAAAGTGGTCAATCTTTAACCGAGGCCACTGAAAACGCACTAATTCAGCTTGGGATCTACGGTGCGAATTATAAAATAACCATGTTTATTTCTATGTTTATTCAAGCCTTTAGATATGCGGCCGAACCATTTTTCTTTAATCAAGAAAATGAAAAAAACTCAAAACATGTTATTGCTAAAGTGATGACCTATTTTGTTATTGTAGTAACCGTTATGTTTTTAAGTTTAGATCTCTTTTTACCTATTTTGAAATATTTTACGCCTAATCCAACATACTGGATAGGGTTAAAAGTTGTTCCTATTTTACTGTTGGCAAATGTCTTTTTGGGAATGTTCGTAAACCTTTCTATATGGTATAAACTTTCGCAAAAAACGAATTACGGGGCTTATATATCCATTATGGGAGCAATTATAACCATCGCTATCAACTTTCTGTTTATTCCCGTTTATGGATATGTAGCCTCAGCCTGGGCTACCCTAGCATGCTATGGGACAATGATGATAGTTTCTTATTTCTTAGGGAAAAAGCACTATCCGATCCCATATAATTTAAAAAAGATTGGAGCCTACCTTAGCCTTGGAACTGGACTGTTTCTAATTAAAATTCCTTTTGAGCCATATACTAGTTATTCGTGGTATGTCTATTTATACCATTTTTCATTAATCATGATTTTTATTACAATGGCGTATTTTTTAGAAAAACCCGCAAAAAAAGAGGTACTTTCACAACCTTAATTTTATATATGAAAATTGAACTAATAAATAAATCAAAACACGATACACCCAAGTATTCCACAAAGCATTCTGCTGGATTAGATTTAAGAGCAAATCTAGACGTTGCCGTTGTTTTAAAGCCACTTGAAAGAGCTTTAATTAAAACAGGGCTGTTTATCGCTTTGCCTAAAGGAGCTGAGGCACAAGTCCGTCCAAGAAGTGGTTTGGCTTATAAAAATGGAATCACTGTTCTTAATTCACCTGGAACTATTGATGCAGATTATAGAGGTGAAATAGGAGTTATTCTTGTAAACATTTCCAATGAAACCTTTGTGGTTGAAGATGGTGAAAGGATAGCACAATTAGTAATTACAAAACACGAAGTCGCTGAATGGATAAACGTGGAAGGTTTATCAGAAACCAAACGAGGATCAGGAGGGTTTGGAAGCACGGGTGTTAAATAAAAAGATGAAAAGATGAAAATTATAGTACCAATGGCAGGAAGAGGATCAAGACTAAGACCTCATACTTTAACCGTTCCGAAGCCACTTGTTCCTGTTGCAGGAAAACCAATTGTTCAAAGATTAGTAGAAGACATCACCAAGGTTTGTGGGGAACCTGTAGACGAAATTGCTTTCATTATTGGAGATTTCGGTGACCAAGTTGAAAAGCAGCTAATTGAAGTTGCGGAAGGGCTTGGAGCAAAAGGGACAGTATATCACCAAGAAGAAGCATTAGGAACTGCACACGCTATATTGTGCGCTAAAGAATCATTGAAGGGAAATATCGTTGTTGCTTTTGCAGACACTCTGTTCAAGGCTGACTTTACTTTAGACACCTCTACAGATGGGATCATTTGGGTAAGTCAAATTGATGACCCAAGTGCGTTTGGGGTTGTAAAGCTCGATAGCGATAAGGTAATTACTGAGTTTGTAGAAAAACCAGACACCTTTGTGTCTGACCTTGCAATAATTGGTATTTACTACTTTAAAGACGGTGCGTTTTTGTCGGATGAATTACAATATTTAATAGACAATAACATTAAGGAAAAAGGAGAGTTTCAGCTCACCAATGCTTTAGAAAACATGAAGCAAAAAGGAACAAAGTTTAAAACGGGGGCTGTTCGTGAATGGTTAGATTGCGGGAATAAAAATGCAACTGTATATTCAAACCAGCGCGTTCTTGAATTTGAAAAAAACACTAACAGTGTTTCTGAAAAAGCGAATATTGAAAACTCTATAATCATTCAACCTTGCTATATCGCTGAAAATGCAACTGTAAAGAATTCGATAATTGGACCGCACGTTTCGGTAGGAAACAACACTGTTATAACAAACTGCATTATTGAAAATAGCATCATTCAAAACGACAGTGCCTTAACAAGAGCCAATATTGCAGACAGCATGGTAGGTAACCATGCAACTTATAAGGGTGGGAATAAAGATTTAAGCATTGGAGATTATACTGAAATAAACGAATAAATTGGGTAAGCTACTCTTTATATTATTTTTTCTAATTGGTGTCTATGGCTGCAATGCCAAAAAAAGTATTTCAGAAAAAGGCGACAAAAGCTCTCTCTCTGAAAAAAAGGAGATTGCTTTAAAGCAACTATTGATAAAAGCAACCACTGAAAAAGTGCTTGGAAATTATGAAGAGGCTGAAAAACTCTATTTAGAGTGCTTAAAAATAGATTTAAAAAGTGCTGTAACCCATTTTGAGTTGTCCGGAATCTATTTGTTTAATCATGCTGAAGAAAAAGCTATTTTACATGCGGAAAAAGCAGTTAAATATAATCCAAACAACGGCTGGTATAAAACGAATCTAGCGGTTATCTACCAGGAGTTAAATTTATTTGAAAAGGCGGAAATTTTATACAAAGAATTAATAACATCATTTCCTGAAAGGAGTGAATACCATTTTACGCTAGCGGAAGCATATTTATATCAGGGTAAGATAAAAGAAGCGCTAGAAGTTTATGATGCAATTGAAAAAATATTGGGGTCATCAACTGATTTAATTGTGCACAAGCATAAGTTGTATTTAAAATTGGGAGAGTCTGAAAAAGCAATTGCTGAAATACAAAAATTGATTGACCAAAATCCAACGAATATTTATTTTTATGGATTGCTAGCCGATCTATACGAAAACGAGGGTTTTGATTCGAAGGCTTTAGAAATTTATAATAAAATAAGAAAGATTGATCCTGCAAACGGCACTGTTCATTTGTCTTTGTACGAATATTATCGCTACCACGGAAATCAAGATAAAGCATTGTCTGAATTGATATTAGCGTTTGAAAATTCAACAGTTGAGATTGACACAAAAATGCAAATCATGTTACAGTTTTTTACTAACTCAGAAAGAAATGAAAAAGTCAAAACACAAGCATATCGCTTAGCTAAAATCCTAATCGATGTTCATTCAAACGAAGCAAAAAGTTTCTCTATGTATGGAGATTTTTTATCTCGGGACGGAAAGCTAAAAGAAGCGCTGCAAATGTTTAAAAAAGCAGCAGCCTTGAATAGTGGGAAATTTCCTATTTGGAGTCAAATTGTCTTTTTAGAGTCAGATTTGAAAGAGTTTGATCTTTTGGAAAAGGATACGCGGGCAGCTCTTGAAGTGTTTCCTACCCATCCAACCTTTTACTTTTTCAACGGCATTGCTAATATTCAACTCGAAAACTATGATAAGGCAATCAAATCATTACTCGTCGGAAAGGAAATGGTTTTTGACAACGATCAGCTGCAGGCTGAATTCTATCAATATTTAGGCGATGCTTACCATGCGAAAAAAGAGCATGCAAAGTCGGATGAAAGTTATGACAAATCATTAGAGTTTAATCGATACAACCCATATGTTTTAAATAATTACAGTTATTACCTCTCACAGAGAAAGGAAAAGTTAACATTAGCAGAAACCATGGCAAAAGAAGCTAACAACCAGATTCCTGATAGTCCAAACTTTATAGACACATATGCTTGGGTACTGTTTTTAAAAGGCAATTTTACAGAAGCTGAAACATTGCTTAAAAAGGCGATTTCCCTTAGCGCTAGACCAAATGGCATTATTTTAGAGCATTTCGGAGATGTTTTGTTCAAGCTAAACAAAACAGAAGAGGCAATTGTTTCTTGGGAGAAAGCAAAAGAAACAGGGGAAGCATCCCAACTTATTGAGCAAAAAATACTTAAGAAAGATTATATTGAACCAACGACAGAGTAAGCGTGATAAATCTCAAAACATATATAATCATAATTTGCTCAGTTGCATCTCTATACTCATGCAGCGGAAGAAAGAAAACAATAGATGGCGAAAAACTCAAAAATCATTCGCCCAAATACCTGATAGACTCGGTCTTAAAAACAGAATTTGACTACACGTGGTTAAGAACAAAAGGAAGCGCTATTGTTAATTTTCAAGGCAATAAAAACACCGTTAAAGTAAATTTTAGAATTCGCAAAGACAGCGCAATCTGGACGAGTATTTCAAAAAGTACTATACCAATACTAAGCGCTTTACTGTCCGAGGATTCATTAAAGTTTCTTAAAAAAATTGGAGGGAAACAATACTATTTAGGTGAATATAAAGAAATAAACAGTTTGTTAAATCTAGATTTTAACTACCTTCTTTTACAAGATTTCGTTTCAGGAACACCAATTATGTTCGATTATGAAGGCAAATACAATTCAAAAATAGAAGATGGTATGTATCTTTTGTCTTCGGATAAATCAAAAAAAATCGAGAAATTGCTTAAAAAAGGAAAAAGTAATCGAAAGCACACCCTTTTATATAGATGTTGGATAGAACCTTCCAACTTTAAATGTTCAAAAGTGGAAATAAGTTTTTTATCGGATAGTAGCTACTTGGAAGTCAATTATTCTGATTGGATTGATGTTAACGGACATGATTTTCCCGAAAAATCCTCAATTTACTTTACTACTCCGTACGATACATTATCGCTTCAAATTAAATATAGTAATAAGGTTAAAATAAATGAGCCGCAACAAATGTTATTTAAAATAAACGATAACTATTCTCCCTTTGAACTAAATGAGAATAAATAATAGCATAGCACTGATTGTTTTTCTAATTGGCTTTTTGACCTCTTTTAGTCAAGATTCCGATAAGTTGAAACAAAAGGAAAGAGAACTAAAAAACAAGATTTCTAATACCAAGGCTTTAATTAAAACAGCCAGAAACTCTCAACAGTTGACGATAGCAGAATTAGGGATTATTAACCATCAAATTGCTTACCGAGAAGAATTAGAAGCAAACTTGAATTATCAAATGCGGAAATTAGATGAGCATTTGAATAGCCGTAAAAAACAAATATTATCTCTCGAAAATAATTTAAAGGAATTAAAAGATGAGTACGCTAAAATGCTTCAATACGCATATAAAAACCGAAATACGGAATATCAATTAATTTATATATTTTCTGCCGAATCTTATACTGAGGCGTATCATAGGATGAAGTATATTAAACAATATAAAGATTATAGGAATAAACAGGTAGAAAGAATAAAAGAGACGAAAATCCTTTTAAGCGAAAAGATAGCTGAACTAGAAATAACCAAGCTAGAAAAGAAGGATTTAAAAGCTATCCAAAAAACAGAAAAAGCGCGTTTTTTAGAGGACAAACAAACTCAACAGATAACACTCTCTAAATTAAAACAAAACGAGCAGCAACTTAAAAACAAACTAAATAAACAAAATCAAGAGAGAAAAAATTTGGCATCTGCGATCCGGAAAGCAATAGAAAAAGAGATAGAAAAAGAAGCTCTTCTAAGAAAGGAAACTGGATTTAGTAATACTCCTGAAACCAAAGCATTAGCCAAGTCCTTTACAACCAATAAAGGAAGGTTACCGTGGCCCGTTGCTAAAGGAGAAATAACCGGGAAGTATGGTAAGCATCGGCATCAGGTTGTTAAAACAGCTACCATTGAAAATAAAGGAATTGATATTACAACCGCAAAGGGAGCAGATGTAAGATCAATTTTTGAGGGAAAAGTAACAAGTATTTTTATTATTCCCGGTTCTGGAAAAGTTGTAATGATTAGTCATGGAAATTACAGAACTGTATATGCCAACCTCAAAGATGTATATGTAAAGAAAGGAGATGAAGTAAGTACAAAAGAGGTACTTGGCACACTGCTAACTTCCGGAAATGGCGATGTTTCAGAAGCTCATCTGGAAATATGGAAGATATCTACAGGGAATATGGATACCGTTGACCCATCGCTTTGGATTTATAGGTAATCACATAATCATTACTTCAATATCTAAAACACTCAAAGGCTTATTTTTATTCTTGTTAATCCTTTTTACTCTTGCTAAAACGGTGGTTCCCATATCCATTTGTTTTGCAACTATCGAATTAACTTTTAGGGACACGTAGCCTAACTTACAGCCCTCAAAATATACTCCCACAGCATTATTGTCAAAGATATGATTATGTTCTCTTCTCAGTTCAATTCTACTATTATGTTTAAGCCTATGATAAATATATATCATTTCGTAATAAGCTAATTCGACCACATTTGTGAGTAAGCCAAGGTTTGGCAGTGCTTCTGATAAAGGCGCAACAGTGTTTAATTGTCTCATAATTATTTTGTTTTAGTATTGGTTATGCTGCTAATAATTGGTCATTTATCATAATTGTTTGACCTAGCTTATTCTTTAAGTTAATTTCACTTATTTCATCATGATTAGCTAATAACTCATTTGTAATTAACTCGGAAACATCAATTCCGTTGATTGTCGGTATTTTCCCTATTAAATTATTAAGTTCATTAAAATTGATGCTGATATTTGTAAAATAACTTTTGCCTGCTTTAAACACTTTACAAGCAAGCAATAAGCCATCATCGTTTCGCTCATATACGATGAATTGAATTTCCATTTTACTCCCTTTTGTTAATGATGCTATTGTTTTCATATTTCGTATTGTTAGTTATTACAATACAAACATCAGAAACTACTACGTAATGTATTTACGCAGTCGATATTTTCATGCTTTATTGGAAGAATGGAATAAGAAAAAACTATTAAAAAAGGCAAACAAAGTTACACCTGCTTGTGTTTCTAAGGTATCATCACCTAAAAAGCTTAGTAAGCTAATTACTAAAAAAGCCCCATAAACATATTTGTCTTTTGCTATCTTAAAGATAGGATATGTAAATGAAATAATCCAAATCAATAATCCAACCAGCCCAAATGCTATAAAAAACGTTAGAAGTTGGTTATGTCCTCTCTTTCTATTTTCAGGAGTAAGCCGTGAGTTTAACTCGATATACTTGGCTGCAAAAGCATCCGGAACATCTCCAGTCCCAACTCCCAGTAATAAGTTATCACTAACAATTAAGATTCCAGCGTTTGAAAAATTGAGTCTTTGTGTAATCGAATGTCCATTTGAACTAAAGCCACTCTCCTTATTGTTGAATTCAAAAAAGATTTGATGTAGTCTTTTATTGACACTAGATAACTTAACACAGCTAGTAATACCCATTTCAATTTCGGATACTTCTTCAGAAGTGAGTGCTAAAACCCCTTGCTTATCCTTCCTATTGCCCTTTGAGGTAATATACCTATATATAGTAGCCGATATAGGTTGACCTTTTTTATCTATCGAATCAAAAGAATAATCGCTTTTTATGTTCCATGCTTTTTCTACTTCGCTTGGACAAACATATAACCACAAATAATACCCGTTTTCGGTAACTAAACTAGTTGTATCGTGTATATATAATTCTCCTGCCGGTGTATGGGTTTCTAAAGACTGAAAAGTAACATTATCTTTGATTTCAGAATAATCATTATAGGAATTCAACACATATAATATTACAAAGACAAGAAATCCAAATCCTGCTAATCCAGATAATATCTTAACCTTAATAGAAGACTTCACCGCTACTATCCATATCACTGAATAGGTAAATACCAAACTAAGAACCACCAACCCCGTTCCCGAAAGAATGGAAAGAAAATAACAAAACCATAAACTTATAGAAAGTGATACAACCTGAAACCCCTTTCCTTTATTAAAGAAATAGTAATTTAACAAGACTACGGCCAAACAAATTAATAAACCCAAACGAATATGAGAGATAAAAAATGAGATATTACGAACATCTGTTATATCTTCTTCTATTGCAAAAATTTCCAAGTATGCGCCAAAGCTTATTAAAGTACTTACTAGCAATCCTCCTATAAATACACTAATAATTAACTCGTAAATTCGCTTTGGTAATACCGGTATAGACCCAATAACAATTGGGAAACTTAACAGTGGTAGTTTCCTTACTATATCATGTAGGGCATAGTCATAATTTGTGGTGTTAAAAAGCCAAATTACATGCACAAGGAACCCTGCTGCTAATATTAAAGGGGTGTAACTTAGTGACTTTATTCTTTCCCATTTAGCTAGATATTTACCTTCCAAAACCCAAGCAGCAGCAAGAATTATTGAAGAAATACTCATTAAAAATTTTCCAGTAGAAAGACCAACTACCAATAATAGTAATGCAAATATGTAAATCTTGGTATAAGGGAGGTACTTACTTAACACATTTATTTGGATTCTCCCGCTAAAATACTTTTATAGCGTACCTGGTTTTTTAAAACCTCTTTTGCCTGTTTCATATAGGGGTCATTCTTAAGCGAAGCTTCCACCCGTCCATTTTGATAATAATAACGCGAAACAATTTCATTTTCAAGCAACTCAATAATTTCATCTTTATACCGAACCATGTCATCTTTAAGGCTTGGTTTCAATTTTGCAAAAAGAGCATCAAATTCAATTTCCGAATCGTTATAGTACTTTTCTTCCATAGCGACCTCCTTCAACTCCTGCAGCATCTCCTCAGAGTCCATTGTATATTCAACTTCTTTATCTCCTAAGTAAGTAATAAAATTATTGTAATCGATTGTTGAAAGTGAAAACGTGCTTGCTGACTCAATTTCTGGATGGTCTCGTTTATAATCTGTTGCATAGTTAAAAATGTAATTCTTGAAAACAAGAACAGAAGTAAGCTTGCTATACGCAGTAGGTTCTATTTTAATTTCAGGCTCAACTCCGCGTCCATCTTTTACCTCTCTGCCATTTTTTGTTGTAAAGGTTTTTATCAAACTATCTGCAACTTCAGAAACAGCCCCTTTGTCGTCTCTGTTTGCATAATCCAATTTTTGAATGCATCTGCCGCTTGGCGTATAATATTTGGCAATTGTTAGCTTTACCTTACTCCCAAAATTTAAATCTTTAGTTTGCTGCACTAGTCCTTTGCCATAAGTTGTCATTCCAATTATTACCGCACGATCCAAATCTTGCAAACTTCCTGAGACAATTTCACTTGCTGAAGCAGAATAGCCATCAACCAAAACAACTACAGGCATTTCTTCATCAAATGGAGTGTTAAGTGTTTTATAGTCTTTATTCAAATCTGTTAACCTACCTTTAGTGGCAACAACGGAATTCCCTTTGCTAATAAAGAAATTTACAATATTGACAGATTCATGCAAGAGACCTCCTCCATTTCCCCTGAGAT
>Ga0233450_10002714_pt1 | contig 17209 bp, 7 predicted proteins | sample 011ome_30_FD_189956 | JGI IMG/M metagenome (GOLD analysis project Ga0233450, IMG submission 189956) | Coastal salt marsh microbial communities from the Groves Creek Marsh, Skidaway Island, Georgia - 011501CT (spades assembly) | ecosystem: Environmental > Aquatic > Marine > Intertidal zone > Salt... | reverse complement strand
GGTGTGCTTCATCGAATCCATTGCAGCGGGATTGGACTATCGGGCAGCTTTAGAAACTGAGCTCCCTCGGTACATGATTCCTCAGCGTTTCATTCACGTGCCGGAATTTCCGACTACCACCAATGGCAAACTCGACGTCGCAGCGCTCCATCATTTGGCCCTGGCGGAAAATGAGGTCCTCGAGCGGCCTTTCGTCCTGAATCAGTCCTCGATCCGAACTTGGTTGGATCGTCCAGAGCAATGGCAGAGCCGGCTCAACGGTTCGCACCTCATTCAGAACGGTTGGGAGCAAGTCACTGGTCAATTGCAGTACCTCCGTCGGGTCGAATCTTTCATCGGCAACGGTTGGATAGTAGGGCCCGATGCAGCACACGCATTCTTTCCAAAAGCCGCGGAATTGCCCAAAAATAAAGGTGCAGCAAAAGAAGTGAATTGGTTCACCGACGCGGGCACACGTTGCTCTTCATTGAATTGGCAAAAGGGGATCGGATGCCTGCGGGAGAAAAAACAACGCCTGCCCGCCTCGGTCACGCACACCTTCAGTGCATTGATCAATGCCCAATTGGATCCCAATGAAGTGGAGCAAGAGGTCCCGGTAATCCATTCCGAAGCCCTTCGTTGGCAACCCGCAGACGCATTGTGCGTCGTTTCAAACTGGTCAGAACGCGGCGGAATTCCGGCGCTTGTGCACCGCCAATCCGATCGATCTTTCATCCTTTATTTTGGCACATTTGATCCGGAAAGTGAGGTGATATGCCTCGACGATTCGGGGCCAACCAAGCTGTGCGATAGCCGAATTTTTGAACGGTTTGACTACCGAATCCAAAACGCAGCGATCGAACGAAAAGCAGCTGAATTCTCGGCATCCCATCATCGGGTTTCCTGCGAAATCCTTGACGAACGCATCATCGTATTTGTGAATGGAGACGAATCGTACCGTGCCGCTGTCGCTTCATTTTTAGCAGCTGAATTGCCCCTTTGGTGTCAACCCGATGAAGTGGTCGCTTGCGAAGATTTGCTCGAAGCGATTCGAGGTTACCATTGGCATCAAGCTTCGGGACAATTTGAACAATTCGTCCGAGCACGATTGCCCGAGTTCAGCTACCTCAGCGGTGAGCACAGCCTCATCGAACAAGGGGGCGACAGCATCACAGCGCTCCGCATTATCGGTAAATTGCGAACGCAGGGGTTCCAGGCGGATTTAGCGGAGTTGTTGAATGCCCCGAATTTGGCTCAATTCGTCGTCGATCTAACAGCCAAAGGAGAGGTGCAAGGCGTGCAGGCGCATCGGGTGCAGCTCACCCCGATTCAGCAATGGTTCAACGAACGGTTCGAAGGAAACAAAAATCACTTCAATCAATCCATTCTGCTGGAACTTTTGATGCCCGTCGATACCGGCGAATTGAAGCGTGTATTGGTCGAAACGTTGAATCAGTTTAGCATTTTGGCCCAGGTTCATGAAGGGGAGTGGAAGGCCGGTGCTCCACCTGCTATTCACCATTTTGCATGCCAAAGCGAGGCCGAAATCACGCAACATTGCGCCAAAATTCAATCCTCCTTCGACTTGAAAAGGGGGCCCGTGGCTGGAGCTGCGGTGTTTGAATTTGAAAGCCGACGCTTCCTTTTCATCTCCATTCATCATTTTTATTGTGATGGCTATTCCTGGCGCATCATATTGGATGAATTGCAAGCAGCCCTGACGGGTTCCGCGGGAGAACACCATGGGACGGAGGTGTTGGGTAAAGTTCATCAGCGTTTCATTGAGCTTGGAGAAGCCAAGCGCACGGAATCGAATGCGTTTTATGGTGAAACGGTCATGAATCCATTTCAATCGTGGGCAGCGATTTCTTTGAATGAGTCGACCTATGTGGAATGGACGTGGGACATCCCATCGACCCAAGCCTTCACGTTGGGGAGCGGATTCGGAAATACCGTCAATGAGAAATTTCTCTACCTCTTCCTGAACGCCTGGCAGACCTTGAATTTGCCGCCGACTTCGGTGTTTTTCGAAACCCACGGCCGCAGCTACGACCGGGTGCCGGAATTATCGGAAGCATTGGGTTGGTTCACTCAATTTTATCCGGTCTTCGCGCAGGAATGGCCCGGAACGGAAAACTTGCTGGGATCCATCACGCGGGAATTTGAGCGCTTACCAGAATCCGGGCTTACTTACATGGCGCAATCGAATTGGCAACAGCCCCCCTTCCCCGTTCTGCTCAATTTCCTGGGTAATTTCGATGAAAATCGCGGGGGAATCGCCATCCCATCAACGATTGATCAAGGGCCCATGTCCGACGGCAACAATCCCGCTTTCGCCGTTGTCGAACTCAATGCCATGATCACCGAGGGATCCCTGAAATGGATGCTGCGAACCCACCCGGATTTCGATGCGCAAGCATTTCGGTTGGCGTTCGATGCGGCATTCGATGGATTTCGCAACCAACAATCGAATTACGTCTCTGCAGACGTCGACTCCGAGGATCTCGACGCCATCGGCGATTTACTCGGAGATCTCTAAATCCACTCCACATGTCGGGCCAACGCTCCATAGTACCTCTCCTACCCGCTCAGCAAATGATGCTGGCCGCAACGATCAAAAGCGATCCGGAGACGTATGTTCAGCAACTCGCCTTTCAAGTCCATGGGCCGGACTGGTCCATCATTCATGCTGCGCTCAAAAAACTGATTGGCGCATATGAAGGATTCCGTTCGGTTGTGCTTCACGAAGGATTGAAGCAACCGGTTTGGGTGTGCAGTGAATCCACTTATCCCAAAATCGCTGAACACACCTGCTCCGATCAAGACTTGCCTGAACTGCTGAATCGCATCAGAAGAACCGGGTTTGTGATTCAAAAAGAACCCTGCATCCGATTTGACTGGGTCGAAATGCCTTCCAAAACCTGTTTGGTCATCACCAACCACCACTTGCTTTTTGACGGTTGGGGAAAGCAACAACTGTTGCGAGATTTCATGCGATTGGTGGAACACCCGCAACATTTCCTGCCAGAAAAACTCAATCGGCATTGGTACGAAGGCTGGAGTCAACTAAATCATTCCGAGGCGATTCAAGCGTATTCAGACTATGTGAGGCCTTTTGAATCGTTTGCAGAAATTACCGCGCATCGCACCGACAAGTCAGAAAACGACGTGGTACCTTGTGATATACCGCGGCATGCGTTGGAAGGTTTGGCAAAAACTTGGAGCCTCACCCCAGCCGAAACGGTAAATTTCGCTTGGGCCTGTTTTGCGGCTGAATGGACACAAGAAAAAAACGTTCAATTCGGAGTGGTCAAACAGAATGGGTTGCTAGCGAGTTTGCCGCAGTCTTTTGGGTTGGGGATTCAAACGATGCCGTGCCAGTTCGCAGTGGACCGCGATTTATCGATCTCCACCTTGGTTCAAGCGTTCAAAACTCAAGAACGCACTGTTGCCGCCTTTCCTTTTGCCAACCCATTGGACCCGATCTTCAGCAACCTGAGGTATGGCTTTCTGATTGCTTTTGAAAACTATCCGATTGAAGCTGGATTGGGCACTGCTGGGCAAATGTTCGAATTGATTCATTCGTACGATTACTCGGAATTTCCGTTGAGTTTGGCCATATCACCCGAGCATGATCACTATCATTTTGATTGGCATTTCAATTCGGGGTTTCACACCAAAGAACAGGTCCAATGCCTCGCTTCGGGCTTTGTCGATTTTCTAGCGAAACTTTCGCAACAGACTGAGGGTCGACTCGCCGATATCAGCTTGCTGCACGCAACTCGCACCAAGCCCCTTCACCCACCAGCCCTGGATTCTGAGGCGTTTTTCGCCCAAATTGAGCAGCATTTAGCCCCCGACCAGCGGGTGATCTTCGACCACCTCACTCAAGAATTTTCCAAAGGAATCAGTCGCATTTGGTGCTACGGCGATAAACACCCGTCCATGCCGATGCTCATCTCCGCGGCATGGAAGCTGGGGATCGAAGTGGTTTCGGTCAACGAACGGGAAACCGATCCGTTCATCGCGTCCTTGCGCGCCATGAAACCCCCTGACGTGATTTTTTCTGCCGAAGCGGAGACGCGACTAGGCGAAGTCGTTTTGCTCGATTCCGTCTTGGACTGGCAGCACGGCGCATCAACCTCAAACCGCAATCAAGCATCACCGAATTCGTCGATTTTATGCATCTGCACCTCAGGCTCCACGGGTGAACCCAAAGTCGTTCAATTATCATTATCCAATTTGTTGGTCTTTATTGCTGCCTGGGAGGCCAAGATACCTTGGCGAGAGAGCGAAGTTTTCGGGGTGCTGGCGCACCCGGCTTTCGACCTGGGAATTGCTGAATTGATCTTCCCCATTTGGAAGGGGTGGGAAATGCGTTTTATCGAAAAAGAAGAGCTTGTTCAAGCCGATCTTGATCGTGTTTTTGAGCAAATCACCGCTTTCCATCTGGTTCCCGCATTGCTTGAAAATTGGATAGAGCGCAAAACATCGGATACGAAGGAGCGGCTGGTTATGACAGGCGGAGATAAAGTTCCCCCGCGTCTTCAATCCATGATGCAGGCAAAATTTCCTGCGGCAAGGCTTTTCCAATATTACGGACCTTCAGAATGCACGGTATTCTCAGCAGGATTTGAAAACAACGGTCAATTCCCGATCAGTGAATTGCCCTTGGGATCGGATTTTGATCATGCACGCCATGTGATTCTCGGTGCTCAAAAGATTGAGCTGCCTCCCTATCAGGAAGGTGAAATCACGGTTACTGGCCCCGCCGTAGGATTGGGTTACGCCGGCGGTTTGGATACCGGTGCATTTGGTTTTTACAAAGAGGAAAAGGCCTACCGCACTGGAGACTTGGGGTGGCAAGACCGTGCGGGAAATCTTTTCTTCCGAGGACGTCAAGATCATCAGATCAAGATTCACGGTCAACGCATTCAACTCACGCGCATTGAACACGCCCTGGCTGAATGGTCAGGCATTAAGCGTTGGACCGTCGTGTTTGATGAACCCATTTTGGCTGCTTTCGGGTTGGAGGAAGGAGGACACGCTTTACCGCCCCGGGAACGGCTCACCAGCTCCTTACCTGTTTTTGCCATCCCCGGCATCATTGAAACCCTGCCAGAATTCCCGCTCAACAAGAACGGGAAAATCGATGTGTCTGCACTGAAAAGTCGAATCTCCACGGAGGGTTTCCAAAAACCACACGAATCTCTACCGAGCGACTTCCGCGCACTTTTTGAGGAACTTTTTCCTCGTCGGGAATTGCGGGAGGGATTGGGATGGTATTCGAACGGATTGAATTCCGTCGATGCCTTGAAGTTTTCTGGTCGAATCAAAAAAACGATGGGGTTGAATCTACCCTTGGACCGGATTTTGTTGTGCCCAGCGCTCGCTGATATTCCACATTTGGTGGCGAAAACGGAGACCCCACCAACCACAGCGTCTCGAACGTCCATCAAACCCGGAAGCGTCGTTCATTCAGCTGCAGCAAGGCTGTTTTTCTTAGGCGAGAGCGATCCGGAATCCATGAAAGCGTATTGGATACGTACCGGGTTTGAGCTTTCCACGGCAGTGGCCCCGGCCGAATCCCTCGAGCAATGGGTGCAAATGCAGCCAGCCCTGGCCCTCGGTGTCACAGCGGACGGGAGTAACTATCGTTGGGTGCAATCCGCCCCTCAAGTGCACCGCATCCAAGCGCAGAACGCCGCCGACTTCATGCGCCAAGTGGACGCCACACCTGCAGATGATTTCCAAGCGTTGACGCATGTGTTCATCGGAGTCTGTAGGGATGTGACTTGGTTTGCCATCAACGTGCATCACGGGTTGCTTGACGGATTGGGAGTTCAGCAATTGCTTGACACCCTTGCTGCTGATTTTCGGTCAAAAACCACCACCGTTTTGGACCTATTGGCTCCACAAACGGCCCCCGTCGATACCGCATTTTGGAGAAATGCCTTACAGTCGATTCGCCTTCACAAGCTGCCTTTTGCCAGGATACAGCCTCATTCGCAGGCTTGCAGTTTTCGAAAGGCCCTCGATCCCGCAGAACGCAGCATGCTGAAGTCGCTCCAGACGCAATTCAACTGCTCCGCTTTCGAAGCGGGATTTATTCTCTGGATGCAAGCCTGGAAAAGGTACTTTCCGAATGGGGATTTCGCTACCGGCGTGGTGGTCAATACCCGGACAGAATGGGACGAAAATCGCTTGGAAGCGATGTCGGTCAATATGTTGCCCATCCCTGTGGAGCATGAAAGTCCCGAGGCCATTCTTGCTCAGTGGCGCTCCTTTTCGCAAAAATCCCAGCAGCCCTTTTCCAAAATCGCTGAACTGGAAACACAAAAACAATCCAAGGGCACCCCATTTTTCAATACGACGTTCACGTACAATAGTTGGGCAGAAAAAGACGATATCCGGGCGTTGCCTTTTGAAATCCGAGGGTCCGGATTTGACCTTTCTCTTGATTTCATCGATACCGGAGATGAGGCTTGGTTTCAATGGGAATTTGACCCCGCCCTGTTTTCTGCTGCAGCCGTGCAGGCCATGCACGAGGCCTTGTTCCACATTGAAACGGGCACACAGTCGGCCGCACCTGCTCAAATCGAATCGTCCGCATTGGAGGCCGTATGGATTCAGGTGCTGGACCAACAAGGCGGGCAAAATGCCCTGAGCGATGGCATTGAAACGCTCAGCTTTGATGCATTGAATGAACGCATGGAGAATTGGCGCAATCGATTGGAATGGTCCGGTTCGGGCGTCCTTCCCATCATCGCTCAGCGCACCGCAGATCACGTTGCACTCATCATGTCCTGCCTTACCCATGGCATTCCGTTCATCCCGATTGATGCGGAGACTCCGCGTGAGCGCATCGCCCACATCGAGGCATTGTGCGGTCAAACGGCTCTGGACGCCGCTGCAGAACAAAACCAACGCAAAGTGCGCATCCATCCTCATCCGGACTTCGATTCCGATTTGGCTTATGCGATTGCAACATCCGGTAGCACGGGGCAACCCAAATTGGTCGGGGTCAAACGCTCGGGATATGAAGCCGCGGTTGCCGCGTGGAAATCCGACTACCACCTCAACGAAAATGACAAATCGCTGCAAGCCGCTTCGTTTTCATTCGATGTCTTTTTGGGTGATTTGGGGCGGTCCCTATTTCAAGGGGCGGAGCTCATCCTGCTGAATGCCGCACAGCGAAAAGACCCTTCCGAAATTGGCCGCCAATTGGCCGCCCACCGCATCACAGTATTTGAAACCACCCCGCTCGTGGCGCGTTGGTGGATGGAAGATGTCCCATTCTCGGCTTCGGCCCTTCGACTCCTGATTGTGGGCTCCGACGTCTGGAAAATATCGGAAATGCAAGCCTTGCAACAGCATGTTGGTCCGCAAACGTTGGTCATCAGCTCCTACGGACTTTCCGAAACCACCATCGACAATTCATTCTTCGCCGCCGATCCAGCCGCAACTTACGCTCCTGGGCTGACGGTCCCCATTGGCCGTGCAATGGGGCACTCCACGCTGAACATTTCCGACGAAGCGGGAAACACACTGCCTGCCGGAATTGAAGGGTTACTGGCCATCGGTGGGCCGTGCGTGGGGAAAGGATATTATCAGGAAGGTCAATGGAGCCACGATGGGGGTACTTGGCTTTCGGCAGATCGCGGCATGCAGGATGAGTTTGGCCATTACCATTTCCTCGGGCGAGCCGACTTTCAAGTCAAAATCCGCGGACAACGCTTGGAATTGCAATCCATCGAAACGATCCTTCAAGGCATCGAGTCCAGCATGACTTGGGTCGCTTTTACCTATCACAATGGCTATGCCCAAGAATTGGGCGTAGCGCACGAGAAGCCACTGGGAGCCGAAGCGCTTCGCCACATTCGAGAATCCATCCTAAAAAATCATCCCGCGTATTACCTCCCCTCGCAGTTTTTGAAGGTTGAAGCGTGGCCCATGACGCGGAATGGAAAAATTGACCGCGATGCACTCGCTCAACAGGCCGCAAGCAGCAACGTACCGCTCACCGATGGGGCCCAAGCCACCGACTTACTCGGTTTGTTCAATCAATTATTTCATCGGGAAGCGAGTCCCACCGATAATTTCTTTGCCTTGGGGCGCTCAAGTTTCGATGCCATGCATTTTGTGCGCGAATGGAATCGGCAAAATGCCCAGCGATTGGAGGTGTACCATTTATTCGCGTGCGAGACGTTTGGCTCCCTAGCAGAAATCCTGGAACGCACGGAAGATGAAGCTCGCGAAGATGCATCGCCTGCTGGCGCTCGGCCGGCCAATCGAGCACAGGAGGCCATTTGGGTGGACATGATGGGCAAAGATGACAGCCTGTACAATTTGCCCCAATTCGTGCGGATTCCTGAAACCGAGAAGGGCTTCAAATCGGCAGCAGAAGCCACGTTGAAGTCATGTCCAGAATTGTTTGTTCGGTTTGATACCACTTCAGACGGCACCCTGATGCAGCATCCTGTGTCCTCTGATTCCTATGCCCTCCCTGAACGCGAACTCACCCGATCCGAATTTGAATCGTTCAAAGAATCCGCTTTTTTCCATTCGATTCCGCTGCGGGAAGGCCCCGCTTTCGAAGCCGAGTTATTGCATGTGGAAGGTGAGAGGCATTTGTACTTCAATCCCCATCATTTGGTTTTTGACGGGGGATCCGATGGGCATTTGGCAACCCTTTATCAAGCGGTCAAAGCGGGTAAGACTATAGCGCCGACCCCCGAGGCGCGTTCAAAAAATTCGCCTTCAGCCGACTGGAGTGGGTACTTCCAATTGGGGGCCTTTCCTCCTGCATTGAGCGGTAATCCAGCGAATCGCATCGAGAGAAACTGGGTCGAACGGCTCGATTCCGATGCCTTAGAAGCCTGCCAATCCCTCCAATCACAATGGAAAACTTCTGGCGCGGTCGTGTATGGACTGGCACTGGGCGAAGCGCTGCACCAATGCCGTGTCTCCATGCCCTGGATTTCATTGGTGATGGACACGCGAAGCGTTCCCTCGGTGGGCATGCACATGCGTGCCTTCCCTTTCCCTACCGGCATTGCATCCCCTTGGAATGAGCGCATCGGCAGAGGAAAGGAGGCGTTGAAACACCTGTTCAAACACCAACATGCGCACGTGGTGTATCCCAACGGAGTTGGCCATGCGCCGTACCATCAGGTGGGATTGGTCATCCAACACCCCGTGCAGCTTGCGGATGGAGAACTTGCTTTGGACGGCATGTCGCGGCCGCGCTTGCCGCTGACGCTTTATGTCGAAACCATCAGTGACCAAGTTCTCCTTCGATGGGAATACGACAGTGGCTATTTCAAAGAAGCCGAGGTCATTGGCTTCAGTCGCGCTTACCTTCAGGCTGTGCAAACGCTAGCCGCCAACAGCGTTGAGCCGGCGCCATTTCAACTGGTTGACGGCGTGCCCGCAGCCGGCGATGTGCAGATCAAATCAGACGCACCGTGGGCCGCGCTGTGGAAGAAATATGTTCCCGATTCGGACCATCCTCATTTTTTCCAAGGCGGCGGAACCAGTTTGAAGGCACTCCTGTTTTTGAAGGAATTGAAGACGTCACAGCAACTTACGATTCCGCCGACGGTGTTTTTTCGCAGCCCGAATTGGGAAACGCTGGATCGCTTTGCTTCGCTGAAATCCACACGGCAAGACCTGTTCTGGGAATTGAAATCGGGAACAGATGCAGAGGCCACAGAGGATTGGTACTTTCCACCCATCATGGGATTGGGCTTGGTATTCAATTCGTATCCCTTGACCCCAGGGCACCGAAGCGTCGCCTTCCATTATCCCGCATCGCTTGGAGAAGAAACGCCCTATGAAAGCATCGAGGAGCTGGCGGATTTACTTCTTGCAGCGTACCAATCATCGGGGGCTTTGCCTCAACGTATTGGCCGCGTTGTGGCTTATTCCATGGGTGGAATCGTCGCCTTTGAAGTCATCAAACGCTTGGAGCAAGCCGGAGTCAGTGTGGGCTCTTTGGTGGTTTGGGACAAGCCCGCCCAAAAGCTTCCTCCCGAAAGCACGGACCCCATCACCTCACTGCGGCCTGCACTCGTTGAAATGTTAGAGCAATTCACGGAGGAAGGCCTCGACCGCGAAGCCATGGTCAAAACCTTGCTCAAGCATGAAAACCTCATCGAGCAATACCATCAGCTGGGCCTCATCCATTGTCCGATTCACGTGTTCTACTGTCCTGATGGATTCGATTGGCAAGCGATGGAGGATTGGCGAGCATATTCGACAGCCAACGTGGCATTCCAAGAGATTGCCACCTCACATGATGAAATTCCCGTGTTCTGGCAGCAGAAAGGTTCGCTCGCTTAAGACTCCGCTTCGGCTTGACGACGCGCATCGCCTAATGAGAGCGCATTATCCACAAGAACGCCGTTTGATTTGATCTGAATGGTGGTGCCAAATGCATCTTTGAAAACCGCTTCGACTTCTCCAACGGTCATGCTGGCTTTGATCTGCAAGTCTTCCGCCTTCGTGTCGACCTCTTCTGCTGTCTTTCGGTTCAACCCGGCCAACGTCAAATCACCCTCTGCAATCTTCTTTCCTTTGTAAAAAACCAGCTCCAGTCCGAAAGCCTCCTGAAAATCCTTTGAAATGGTCTTTAATTTCTTCTGAGGCTTGACACTGAATTCTTGCTTGTCAAAACTGTCGACAACCCGGTTGATGATGTTCTTAAACATGATTGATTGAATTTGAATTAACGTCGCAAGTCACGAATCTTCTGGCGGTAATCTTTGATCTTTTCACGACGCGATTTGATTTTTTCGCGCAGCTCCAAAACTTTCTCTTTGTTGCGTAAACGTTTCAAATCAATTTGATCCAATTCGCGATCTCTTGAGGCGCGAGCCCGTGCTTTAGAGTCGGCGTTGGATGCGGATTTAATGGCCCTTTTTGCCCGCTCGCGCGCAGCCTTTTTTTTCTCCATCAGCTTGCGGTTTTCCGAGGATAGATTTTCAATGTCCCTGCGGTTTTGCTGAATGTATGTTTGTTCGTTGCTGATGCAACCGAGGTAGTAATTTTTTGACATGAGATAAATCTACTGAAATATCAATGCCAATTCAATCCCAAAACTCACAATTTCCAAAATGCCTCTTTCACCCATTCAGAGTACGACCTTGATTGAACGGCGTCCACTTCTGATAGCAACTCGACACGCCTGACCTGCTCTAGGCACCGCACGAAGGCATAGCGATCGCTTTGCTGTGAAAAGGGCTCCGCCGTGCCCCAATCTTTCGGATGGACGTAGCCCTTGGTAACCTTGTAGACACGCTGGTTCCCGATCCATTGAACCAAATCCGGCTCCCAATCGACCGCCAGGCAGCAACCCCTCTGCACGGACCAAATCACGTTGCGCACACACAGGTCACCGTGAACCAAGTCGAATGCCTCTTTCGCTTCCAAAGCTTCCGCCAGAAGCATCCAGGAGCGTTCGTCTCCGCCGCGGTAAACGGATCGACCGTCTGCAATCCACTCTTGCGTTCGGATGATGTGCGTGGCATTGATCTCGAATCGAATCCTAGGCAGCGCCTTACACGCTTGAGACAGGTGTTCAATCGCATTGCAGCGTCGGGCTGTTTGTTCGGGCGGACTGAGTAACCGCGCCAAATCCCACGACCGAACGTGCTCCCTTCGCATCACATGTTGCCCGAATCCATATCTCCAGAGTCAAACCCTTGGCTAGTTCCGGCAAACGGTAGTGCTATGTTCAAGCCAGGTCCAATCAAGCCACTCGTCTCTTCTGCAAACCAGTCGTAATCGTCAATCGAAGTGAATGCTTTCCCGAGTTCTTCCATTTCAAAGAACAATCCGTCGGGCATCCGCGTGTAGATCTGAATGAAATGCCAGAATTCATCCGCAAAACAGCTCCAATCCCCTTCACAATAGGACTCGACATAATCTTCAAATATCCCTCGTAAAAAGTCGACATCGGCCGCATCAATGGTCGTACCTGATTCTCCAATGTTCAGGTTCAATCGAACAGATAAATTCGCGGATTCTTCATCCTTATTCACATCCAAAACGCGGTCGCCAAAATGTCCATCGATTTGGTCTCGCCGCTCACTATGGCAAGCGTGTGGAAATGTAAGCACTGCCATCGTATTCGCCTCCGTGAAGATGGCGATATCCCCCCATGGATTGAGCAGTTTGCTTGAATCCGCACTGGGTTCGCTCAAGGATTCCATCTTAAAGTTCAACTCGAACAACGTACTCTCCAGCCTGCCTACAACCATGCCCACGAGGTCGGAAAATAAGTCCATGCTGTGCTCCGCCATCTCATAACCCGCCGGAACGGTGAAAACGGTGTTGAATCCGTTGGCCTTGATGAAATCCATCTTCTTCTTTCCGTAATCTTCGTAGCCCAATGGGTATTCCGTATTCTTGGAAAAGATTTTCGGTGTGTATGGCCAGTTGTTCCGCGCTTCTTTGAGCATGAAGGCCGTGAATTCCGAATACAAAACATCCATGCTCGAAACCCCAAAGGGATTCACCTGGGCCATTTCTGGTGATTCGAATCCATCCAACATGTCATATTCCAAACGCTCAGGCAGCATCTTATAGACGTATGCTTCATGCGCTTTAGCCTCTTCTTCGTAAGTAATTCCACTATAGGACCATGGCGACTCCTCGATCCTGTAACCTGAGGGATATTCCTCGGTAATCTCACCCTCATTGAACATAATCCAATCCAAGTTTTCCAAGGCATAGTCGAATGAATCGTCTCCGCGGTATGTGCGATAGAAACTGATGCCGCCCGGCACCACCCGCAACATCATGCCCGAGCGGGTGTTTTCGTATACGGACGCAATCCAAGACTGAATGGCAGGATGCAGTTCCGCGACGGTTTCGTCGTTATGAAGAATGGTAATGAAGTTATTTCCGGAGCGAATCGCCTCGTCTCGGAGCTGAGAGGGCTTCACGTGCAAGGTAACTTCGCCGTCCACTGTGCCCACCGCCATGACGAACTCCTGGGTGAATCGATCCAAATCTGCTAAAAACGTTCGGACATCCGCATCGCTGAGGGCTACCGTGCCGATGTAGTCCGGAACGATCACCCGATGGTGATTTCGAATGATCACATTGCCATTGTACATGATTTTCGGGCACCATACTTCTCCTCCCCAAACCGAAATCGCACCCGAAATCGGCAAGTCGTAAAGCAGCGCCATGAACCAGTACGGATTCAATGCTGACACCCGTGCAAGGAATGAAAAATACCATTGATTCCAATCTCCCCCCGGATGAACGGATTCAGCACGAGGAGACTCAGCATCTTGCTTCAACCCGTGAATGAGGTGCGCCACAATGGGTGCGACCTGTACCTCATCCACCGAAACCTCAGGAACTGAATCCAACGCCATCTCCGCTGCGTTTTCGGTGAAAAAATCGAGAATCTGCTGGGTCGCTTCATTGGGAGTCTCCTCGTTGTGTTTGACCTGAAAAAGCGTCAGACCAAGGATGAGTTGGGGCGCTGAACGGTTTTTCTGTTTCCACTCTTGAATGGCAATGAACCGTTCCGAATCGCTTGCATTTTGCGCAGAATCGGGGGCATACACGCGAGGAAGCGCATCCAATTCCGCTTCAAAACACGCTGCGACCTCAGTGAATGGAGCCTTGATTTTGTCGATGGCTTCAGCAACCCACTTGGCATCGTTCCGGATGACAGCATGCACGAGGCGCACATCGTCGAGCGTTTCGATGGCTTCGCAGTCATCGAGATTCAATTTGCGCAAGGACGTGCATTGAGTCAGTGCCCCTGGCAAGGAAGTGCACTGCACCCCGGGTATGCCCACTTCGGTGAGCGAGCTCAGGTCCAAGGAAGGATCAAGCTCTGCGCCTTCCATTGGGTTTTCAAGCAACCTCAACACGGTATACGAACCGTATCCACTGCGCCATCCGTCTTCTTTGATGACGGACTCCTCCCCACCCAACAGCTCGCTGTCAAGTTTCAATTTGACATCCTCACCGCTCGACTTTGTTGTCCAACCTTTTAGGCAATCCGAATAAAGAGCCGCGTCGCCGGATTGGAGCAGCCATGCTATGCCTTCATCAATGCGGGTCAGATCTTCTGAGTGAAAGCAATCGCGCAATTCATCCAAGTTCATGTTTATTTCAGTTTAAAGGATGTCGAATATTCTTAAGCCCAATGTCCAACCTTTGGTATCAATTTCGACCGATGAGTTGAAAAATTGCATCCAGCCGTTCATCGATTTTTTGCAGGTCCCGAATGCACATATCCACGACCCGTTTCCACGGCATGTTGGGTGGAATTTTTTTTGATTGATACAGGAATACAGCGCCAAAGCGATTGAACAACCCGCTTTTTGGATAGCGTTCACCTGAATCCAAATCCGCCTCAAAATCAAACCAACGTTGTGCCTCGAGGAGCGCCTGCGCAAATTGAGCGGTATTGACTCCCGTATTGTCCTCGACCACCATGCGGTACTGCTCTCCTTGAATTTGAATACCGATGGACAGCTGAGGACGAATGACGTATTTGATGTCCAAAAATCCCGTGGCCCGGGTCATCCCCGAGTTGACAAAAACCGTTCGCTCCGGTAAGTCCCAATCAATTTTGGACCGTGCAGGAGCCATCAAAAATCCCGCTTGCTGTGCTGCATGCCAAACGAAACCCGCCATGCCTGCATACTTCTTTTTCAGATAAAAGTCATCGAGCCGGACCTCATCCAGCGTCGCAAGAAGGGGATACGATCGGTAGCAGAAATCAAAAAATTCGCCGTTGTTGATGTCTGCATGCTGCTCCAGTTCGATGAGCGCGTAAAGGAGATTGGCGTAATCCAACAAAATCTGCTGATGATATGCATCCCGCGTAACACCAGCGCATCCTTCGACAAATTTCACCAATTGAGCAAATGAGAGCCCTTCCCAGGCTGCAGGGATATTCTCCATTGCACTCAAACTCAGCAAGACGCAGGTCGCATTCTCCGGTTTTTTCGATGCATACTCCTGCAATTGATCCCGCCGAGGCAAACTCTTGACTTTGTTTTCAATCCAAACATGCCATTCCTGAGCCTCCGCTTCAGGGCGAACCGATCTGTAGGTCAGCCATACATCGATGTGCTGTTTCTCCCGCAAAACGGAATCTTTCCGACGCGGATCAAAGGCATAGCCCTCGGGGACAAACCGCTCAAAAAACGACGAAGTCAGGGACGCCCACTCCGGCTGTTCACAGATCCATGCCAGAAAATTCGAATGAAAGAGCTCTTTCGATCCAAGGGAAAAATGAAACACCGGTGAATCCCCCAGCCGCTTCAACCGTTCGATAAATTGTTCTTGGGTTGCGTGCATCTCACTTTTTATTCAGGATGATCAATGCCGCAATTACCCCCGGAATCCAGCCGAAGCAGGTTAACAGGAAAACGATCAACATGCTGCCGCAGCCACGGTCGAAAACAGCCAAGGGTGGAAAAAAAATAGCCAGGATAACCCGAATCAAACTCATAAGTCAGATGCTTAAGAAATGCTTTTTGGCAATATCTGCAATAATTACAAACCTCACGCATCGAAGATGACTTCCGGGCGGATCAATTCACCTGTGCTGAAGCACACCCATTCTCGGTGGCCCTTTTTCATGTCGTTCAGCATGAAAACGTGCCCGTTGACGGCTTGGAGTAGATTCGAAGTGCGCCACGTCGCACGCTCGTCCTTTTGCCGAAAGTACACGCCACCGGATGAAGGGGGCAACGACGCCAATTCTGGATCTTCCGCTTCAAGAAAATCCATGTTCATGCCGTGTCGCTTAGTGCCCACTCCTTGAGGCGCGTTGACATCGAGCACCAACAGTTCGAGATCCAGATGCTCTTTGATTTGTGCGAAAAGCAGGACGGTCAACCCTTCTACCGCCTCATACAACCCGCCATGGATGCGACTAGTACTGCCGTGTCCGCGCGTCTTGTTTCGGATGTAAATCATCCATTTAAACGCCTCCGCAATCGTGGGGTTGGAGGACATTTTTTCTTTCCAATTGAACGCCTCCTTCCAGTATTGGCGAATGGACATCATCATTTGTTCGGGAAGCGCAAGTCGCTGCTGCATCAACTCAGTGTTGCGCACCAAATCGAACACCTTTCCAAACGGAAGCGAAAGCTGTTCCCGCTCCTGTTCCACATGATCGACGTTTTCCCAAACCAATGTCCATCGCGCGGTCAGTTCCCAAATGTTCAATAGCTCAAGGAAACGACTTGCCGGTTGGCCGAACTCGTGCACGCGTCGATGCAATATATTCAGCTCCATGATGCCTCCCTGGTAAATGGACCGATACGCCTCCATTCCCATCTCATCGAATGAAGCTTTGACGCGCCGATTCAAATTGATGGGCTCCAATTCTACGAACTCCCCAAGATTGGTTTCTTCCCGGTCAAAAATCGGTTCATCAATGACGGAACAATAATATTCCAGTGACCCTTCGATGTAGGACTCAAAGGAGTGTAGATGATTTTCATTCTGCACTTGCAAGACAGAAAGATGCCGAAACGGCTGCTGAACATAATCATGGATGTTTCGAAGCATCCTGCCGGAACTCTCGCCTGGGGTGAGCTGTATCGTCACAATCGCCGCGTCCGACTCCTCCAAGATGCTGCCCACAGGTCGGTTTCCATCCTTGTCGAGGTAGTACTCATGGTAGAGCCATGCCCAATTCATCCGGCTTTCCAACTCCGCCAATTCCTTCTCATCCAACCAATTCCAATGGCAATCCACCCCGGTTGAAATGCACACCACCTGTGGGAAATTCCCTTTCTTTTGCCCGCTGCCATGGAACACCCATTCGGTCCAACCGTCCCAAACGCTCTTCAATTCTACCCACCAAAACAGCACCGGAACAAAAAGCGCGTACGCTGCAAACGCAGTCGTCCAAGGCACCAATTTCCTTCGCAAATTCAGCTCAGCTCTGAGCATAAAAATCTCCTTCAAATTCCTCCGCCATAGCGAGCGGTATTCAAATAGATGGAGTTCGTTGTATTCTGGTTTTTCAAATCCGGACAGAAACAACAGAGCGGACATGCATATGAAAGCAAGGCTAGCCTCTCCCGCAAAAACTAAAACACCCATATGCAGTGCACGAATCCTCGACGACGAAAAATAGAAGCTCTCTGTTAAATGGAGTATTTGATTTCGCTCAGCTGGATTCATGCCATCGATTTCATTGAGCCCTCGAGAAATGGCTTTTTCGAAATTGAAG
>Ga0233450_10002676_pt1 | contig 17340 bp, 16 predicted proteins | sample 011ome_30_FD_189956 | JGI IMG/M metagenome (GOLD analysis project Ga0233450, IMG submission 189956) | Coastal salt marsh microbial communities from the Groves Creek Marsh, Skidaway Island, Georgia - 011501CT (spades assembly) | ecosystem: Environmental > Aquatic > Marine > Intertidal zone >... | reverse complement strand
GTCACTAAAAGCAACAGATGTTACCAAACCTATTCTAACATCGGTTCCAAATCTTTCAGCCTGTTTTTGTAATTCAACCATCATTGTTGGACCATCAACACCATCAGGGTAACCTGGAAAATTATCAACTTCAGTTGTAGTTGTTAATTGACCTCCTGGCTCTAAACCAGTATATAAAACTGGTTTTAGATCAGCTCTTGAAGCATAAATCGCAGCTGTGTAACCAGCTGGTCCTGAACCAATTATTAAAGTTTTAATTTTTTCAACTGACATATATATATTTTAAAATGTAAATTTAATTTTTTTGAGTGTTGGTATTAAAAAAATTTTAAAAAGTTATCAGCAAAAATTATTATTAATAATATTAAGTATTATTTGATGATTTTTGAAATAATCCTATATTTGCTGGCTGAATTTCGGGGTGTAGCGTAGCCCGGTTATCGCGCCGCGTTTGGGACGCGGAGGTCGCAGGTTCGAATCCTGCCACCCCGACTTAAATCCTTGTAAGTAAAATATTTACAAGGATTTTTTTTAGCCTTTAATTGGAGTCTTTGTTTTTTCAGGTAAAACTAAATAGCCCATATTATATAAAGTAAACCCAAATATGTCAGCATATTGATCAATGGTTTTATTAATAGGTGTCCCAGATCCATGTCCTGCATTTTTTTCAACACGAATTAAAACAGGATTTATTCCTGAGTCTTTACTTTGAAGTTCAGCTGCAAATTTAAATGAATGCGCAGGTACGACTCTATCGTCGTGATCTCCAGTTGTTATTAATGTTGCCGGATAAGCAGTGTTACTTTTTACGTTATGGACTGGTGAATACCCTCTTAAATAATTAAACATTTCCTCAGACTGTTCTGATGTTCCATAATCATAAGCCCATCCAGCTCCTGAAGTGAACTTATGGTATCTAAGCATGTCTAATACACCAACAGCCGGTAATGCTACTTTCATTAAATCTGGTCTTTGAGTCATTGTTGCACCAACAAGTAAACCTCCATTAGAACCCCCTCTTATTGCAAGGAATTTACTAGACGTATAGCTGTTATCAATTAAGTATTCAGCTGCAGCTATAAAATCGTCAAAAACATTTTGTTTTTGAGTCTTAGTTCCTGCATCATGCCATTTTTTACCATACTCCCCTCCTCCTCTTATGTTAGGAACAGCGTAAATACCGCCTTGCTCCATCCAAACAATGTTTGGAACACTGAACCTAGGGGTTCTGCTTATGTTAAATCCACCATATCCATATAAGATAGTTGGATTTTGACCATTCAGTTCTATCCCTTTTTTATGGGTTATAATCATAGGTACTTTAGTACCATCTTTCGAATTATAAAAGATCTGTTTAGATTCGTAGTTGTTAGGATCAAAATCTATTGAAGGAGTCCAATAATTTTCATACTCTCCAGACTCAATATTTAATTTATAAATAGTTGACGGAGTGTAATAATTAGTAAATGAAAAGTAAAGTTCTTTATCATTTTTTTTTGCGTTAAATCCAGATGCAGTACCAATTCCTGGAAGTTCTATTTCTCTTATTAACTTTCCTTTGTAATCTAATTGATAAACTTTTGAAATAGCATCGATCATATACCTTGCAAAAAAATAGCCTCCTGCTTTTGAAATATTCAATACAAATTCAGTTTCTGGTATAAAATCATTCCACTTTGAAACATCGAGATCATTATAATTTACTGTTACAACTTTTTTGTTTGGAGTGTTGTAATCAGTTACAAGAAATAATTTATTTCCTATGTTGTGTATCAATGAAGTATTAGAATTATAATCATTAACAATAGGTTTAATTTCAGAGTCCGTAGTTAAATCTTTAATAAAAAGCTTATTACCTGAGGTTCTTTTGGCTGCATCGATGATTAAAAATTTATTATCATCAGTAACATACCCTCTAACGTATCTATTTTTCTCTTCAATATTTCCACCATATATCAATTTATCCTCACTTTGAGAAGTACCTAATTTGTGATAATACAATTTATGTTGATCTGTTTTTTCAGAAAGTTCACTTCCTTTTGGTTTATCATAAGATGAATAATAAAATCCATCATTTGATCTCCAACTAACACCTGAGAATTTTACATCTACAAGTGTATCTTCAATTATTTTTTTTGTTTCTGTTTCAATAGTAATTATTTTTCTCCAATCACTTCCAGATTCAGAAATACTGTAAGAAAGCAGGGATCCATCTTTTGAAAAACTTAATCCAGCTAAAGAAGTAGTTCCATCTTCAGAAAATTTATTTGGATCTAAAAACAATTCCTGTTGTAAATCATTACCTGATCTATACAAAACCCTTTGGTTTTGTAACCCAGAATTTTTAAAAACATATGTATATTGACCATGCTTAAATGGAGCAGAAACTTTTTCATAATCCCATAAATTCTTTAACCTATTTTTTAATTCTTCTCTATATGGTATTTTTTCAAGATAATTAAACGTCGTTTGATTTTGATTGTCTACCCATTCACCAGTCTCTTTTGAAAGATCATCTTCTAGCCATCTGTAATTATCAATAATTTCATTGCCATAATAAGTGTCAACAACTGGAATTTTTTTAGTTTTTTGATAATCAACTACTTTATTGAAATTACAGGAAGAAAATAAAATAAGACATATTGATAAAAAATAATAGAATTTAATTTTTAACAAATAATTTAATTTAGACATAACCTTGATTTTTAGAATATTTTAATTAATTATTGATAGTTATTCAAAAAAAAACTCTTCATGTGAAGAGTTTTTATAAAATAAAAATAACATTATTCCTCGACCCAATTAAAAACTTTAGCATATTCAGTAGGATCAAATGAATTATACGTTTCAATAATTTTTCCATCTTTCCATTGGAAATAAGCATGACCCTTGAGTGAAAGTTCTTCACCTGTCTTTTTATTTGTACCTATCCATGTATACCAATAGTTAGTATATATTGAACCATTATTATAAAACATTGTATTAACTCTTCGATCGATATTATTAATACCATCAAAGAAGTCGTGTCCGGCTGAAAACCCATCAAACATCTGTTGAACAGTCATAGTATCGTCATTTACTTGAATTACAGCATCTTCTGCAAATAAATCTCTAACAGATTCAAAATCGTTGTTTGCATATGCATCAACAAATTTATTAAGCTTATCATTTCTTTCGTCAGTTGGTGATATTACTCCACCCCATTCAGAGTTATCAAAATTAGCTGGTGTATTATTACATGCAGTAAAAACCACAGCAACAATTAGTATTAGTATTTTTTTCATTTTTATAGTTTTAGTTAATTATCATCTACTAATATATCAATAATTCTATATTTGTAATATCGGGATGTGGCGCAGTTCGGTTAGCGCACACGGCTGGGGGCCGTGGGGTCGCAGGTTCAAATCCTGTCATCCCGACACATTAAAAAACTAAAACATGTACGACATACTTTTTGCTAAAACTTTTTTTATTGTTGGTTTTATGCTAATCATAACTACTTTTTTTTCAAGAATAAATAAAGCATACGAAACAACATCAGAAGCCCTTATTACAATATTAGGGTCATTTGCATCTTTATTTGCTATAATGTTTTTTAGCGAAAATTATCCCACCAATTTAATACTTGTCGCAATTTTTTCAGGATTTATCGGATGGAGTATGGGGCCCACGATTTCTGCAATTGGGGAAAGTTTCAAAATGAAAAAGTATCTAAAAATGGCTGGTGTAAAAAGTAAAACTGTTGTTACTAACAAAAAGTCATTTACTGATAAAATTTTTGGAGCTGAGGATGAGAAAAAAACCATGTATTACGAAAAATCAAATCCAACTGAATTATTTGAAATAGAATCTGAAAAATATAAATCAATTGTCGATGAAATAAAATCATCAAATAATTTTAAAAAAGACAACTATCACCAAGAATGGCAAAATGTAGTTTTCCAAGCCATGTCTGCCACAACTATTGCAGTAATAGCAACGGCTAGTATTGTTTTTACTTCTTCTGTTGATTTTAGTGTAATGGGTGGATTTCTATTTACAGCGTTACTTATACTTATAATAATGGGTTTATTAAACCATTTTATTTTCAAATCAAGGAAATTTTCACTTGTTAGAGCTTATTTTGGAGTTTTAATTTTTACTGGATATCTACTCTATGATTTTGATATGTTAAAAAAACAAATGAATGCTGGTGACGATTCATGGTCCACGGCAATTCAGATTGCTGTAAATTTATATTTAGACATAATTAATCTATTTTTAGATATACTTTATATTTTAGCTGAAAGCGGTGGAAACTAAAAATTAATCTCTATGAAAAAAACACTATCAATCTATCTTACTTTAACTTTTTTTCTTTTAAACTTTTCTTGTGCTCAAGATTTAAAACCTTTAGATAACGAGAGAGAAGATACTATAATTGTTGATGAAAAGAATTATGAAATGGAAGTTGTTTTTGAGGACGAAAATTTAATTTGGGGATTAGAAATTTTAGATGATAATTCAATTTTAGCTTCAATAAAATCAGGTTCAATAATTCATTATAAAGATGGAATTAAAAAAGATATCAAGGGCGTTCCTGAAGTTTATTTAAGAGGACAAGGGGGATTGTTAGATTTAGAATTACATCCTAATTTTAATAAAAATAGGTTAGTTTATTTATCCTACGCTTACATGAAAAATAGAGACGATGGAGGCAATACTGCCATAGCTAGAGCTCAATTAGTAAATGATTCATTAAAAAATTTAGAGGTTCTATATAAAGGATCGCCTGTTTCTAGAAAAGGTCAACATTATGGTAGTAGAATGGCATTTGACAACGAAAACTATCTTTACTTTACAATAGGTGACAGAGGAAATAGAAATGTAAACCCACAAGATATCTCTGTTGATGGTGGTAAAGTTTATAGAATTAATGATGATGGTACAATTCCTGACGACAATCCTTTCATTGATGTTCCAAATGCAAAAAAAGCGATATATTCTTATGGACATAGAAATCCTCAGGGAATATTTAAACATCCTAAAACTGGAAAAATTTGGACTAATGAACATGGACCAAGAGGAGGTGATGAAATAAATATTGTTGAAAAAGGAAAGAATTATGGTTGGCCCAAAATAACATATGGAAAAAATTACAGCGGAACTACCATCACAAAAAACAAAAGTCTTCCTGGAATGGAACAACCACTTTATTACTGGTTGCCATCAATAGCTCCTAGTTCATTTGAATACATTTCTAGTGAAATGTACCCTGATTGGAAAGGAAGCTTACTTGCAGGGGCTTTAGTTTTTAAATACATTGAAAGAATTGGTATTAAAAACAATAAAGTAGTATCGAGGTCAAAAATTGCTGAAGGTCTTGGAAGACCAAGGGATATTGTTCAAGGTCCTGATGGATATGTTTATGTTTCTATTGAAAACAAAGGTGTCTACAAAATATTACCAAAAAAATGAAAATTTTAAATTTTGTATTTCTGTTGTTGCCATTTATTATCTTATCTCAAGATATTAAAATAACTGAATCAATTGAAAGAGGTAGATTATTATACGAAGACTTTTGTGTTAGGTGTCATATGCCTGATGGTAAAGGTCAAAAAGGAATCATTCCCCCAATTGCAAAATCTGATTTTTTATTTAATCATATGGAAGAAAGTATTAAAGCTTTAAAATTTGGAGGAATTGATGGAGAAATAATTGTTAATGGAGTAAAATACAATTCTAGAATGGAAAAAATGGGTCTCTATGATGATGAAATTGCTGATATAATGAATTACACTTTAAATACTTGGGGAAATAAATACGATAAAATAATTGACGAAAAATACGTTAAAAGTTTAAAAAAATAATATGCCTTTAATTGGTATTTGTGGTGGAACAGCTTCGGGAAAAAGCACTCTTGCAAAACAGATTAAGTCATATTTCTCAAAAATCGGTGTGGTTTGTATTGTTTCAGATTCTTATTACAAAGATCATTCTTCATTAAATTTTAAAGAACGTTCGAAGATTAATTTTGATCATCCAGATTCAATTGACTTTGAACTTCTTGTAAAAAATTTAAAAAAACTAAAAAACAATCAAAAAATTAAAGAACCTATATACTCATACAAAACTCATAAAAGACTAAAAAAAACAAAAATAGTATTACCAAAAAAAATTATTATTGTTGAAGGAATTCATGTTTATTGCAACGATGATTTGATTAAATTATTTGATTATAAGTTTTTTTTAGATCTTGATTCAAAAACAAGGCTTAAAAGACGAACTAAAAGAGATACTAAAGAAAGAAACAGATCTATTGAAGAAATAAAAAAACGTTATTTTGATATGGTTGAACCTATGTATGAAAAATTTATAGAACCATCAAAAAAACACTCTGATTTAATCATGAATGCAAATAGTATAAACTTTAAAAAAATTATAGAAAAAATTGATGAAATCCTTTAATTCATTTATTAAAAAAATCAGATCTAATAAATACGTAAAAACATTTACTAATTTTTACATAATTGTGAGTTTTATTTTTATTATTTGGATGTTATTTATAGACACCAACTCTTATCTTTTTCATAGTAAATTAAATTCTGAGATTGAGGAACTGAAAATTAAAAAAGAAAATTTACAGCAAGAGATTATTAAAGATCAAAAATTTATTGATGATTTAAAAGATTTAGATAAATATGAAGCTTTTGCAAGAGAAAAATTTTTTATGAAAAAAGATGGTGAAGAAATATTTATTTTAGAATACAAAGACAGTATTAAAAACTAGTTAACAAAATCCGAATTCTCTTCCGTTTTCTGACATTAAAAAATTGTATTTTTAAAATAAATTTTATTTGATGAGTAAAGTAATTGCAGTTTCAAATCAAAAAGGTGGTGTAGGGAAAACTACTACAGCTCTGAATCTTTCTGCATCTCTAGGCATATTAGAAAAAAAAGTTCTATTAGTTGATTTGGATCCTCAAGCTAATGCTACATCTGGAATTGGAATAGATACTAATAAAGTTGAATTCTCTTCTTATCATTTATTAGAACACACACAAAAAGTTGACAAAATTATTGTACCTACCTCTACCCCAAACTTAGATATTATCCCCTCTAATATTGATTTGGTCGCTATTGAAATTGAGCTTGTAAATCATAACAATAGAGAATTTATGCTTAAAGAAGCATTAAATGCTATTAAAAATAATTATGATTTTATAGTAATTGATTGCGCTCCTTCTCTTGGATTAATTACATTGAATGCCCTAACTGCATCTGACTCAGTAATAATACCTATTCAATGTGAATATTTTGCCTTAGAGGGTCTTGGTAAATTATTGAATACCATTAAAAGCATACAAAAAATTCATAATCCAAACTTAAACATCGAAGGACTTCTTCTAACAATGTATGACTCAAGACTTAGACTCTCTAATCAAGTTGTTGAAGAAGTTAGAAAACATTTTCATAATATGGTCTTTAAGACTATAATACAAAGGAATGTTACACTAGGAGAGGCTCCAAGCCACGGTAAAAACATTATTGATTACGACTCCACTAGTAGAGGAGCAAAAAATTATATTAAACTAGCTCATGAGCTTATTAATAAAAATAAATAAATGGCAAAAGCATATAAAAAACAATCTTTAGGAAGAGGGCTTTCAGCTCTATTAAACGATCCAGCCAAAGACATTAATTCTATTAATGATACAAATGCTGACAAATTAATTGGAAATATTATAGATCTGCCAATAAATCAAATTAAGGTAAATCCATTTCAGCCTAGAACAAATTTTGAAGAAGAAAAAATAATTGAACTATCAAACTCAATTAATGAACTAGGAATAATACAGCCAATAACTGTTAGAAAAACAGGATTTAAATCATATGAAATAATTTCTGGAGAAAGAAGATTTAGAGCTATATCATCATTAAAGTTAAAAACTATTCCTGCCTATGTAAGAATTGCCAACGATCAACAATCGCTTGAAATGGCACTGGTTGAAAATATTCAGAGAAAAAACTTAGATCCTATCGAAATAGCTTTGTGTTATCAAAGATTAATCGAAGAGGTTATGCTTTCACAAGAGGATTTAAGCAAAAGAGTAGGAAAGAAAAGATCAACCGTTTCAAATTATTTGAGATTATTAAAATTAGATCCTATTATACAAACTGGAATAAGAGATGGTTTTATTTCAATGGGGCATGGAAGAGCTCTTGCTTCAGTGGAAAATATTGAAAATCAATTAAAAATATATAAAACAATTGTTTCAGATACTCTATCAGTAAGACAAACTGAAAATTTAATTTCAAACAATCAACAAAAAAAATATCCTTTAAAAAAACAAAATCTTCCCTCAAATTTTCAAAAGGACTTGAGTTTTTTAAATAAAAAATTAAAAACTGAAGTTAAAATATCGTTAAAATCCAATAACAAGGGGACAGTTTCAATTCCATTTAATGATATTGATGAATATAAAAGAATCATAAAGATTATTTCTGGTGAAAATTAATTTTATTATATCAATAATTGCTCTTGTTATTTCATTAAAAAGTTATGCTCAAGATCAAGAAATTGATTTTGACAAGTTAGATCCAACAGCACCCTCAAAAGCTGCATTTTACTCCGCTGTTCTTCCTGGTTTAGGTCAAGGTTTTAATAAAAAATATTGGAAAATACCTATTGTATACGCTGCAATTGGCACCTCTGTATATTCTTACGATTTTAATCAAAAAAAATATTGGGATTATAGAAATGCTTACAAAAGTAGAAAAGCTGGCTATAAAAACGATCCATATCAAAATTTAATTCTTGATGACGATAGACTTTTAGATGGGGCTGAATTTCATAAAAAAAATAGAGATTTATCAATGGTTTTTATTGTTGGATTTTACATTTTAAATATTTTAGATGCTAATATAGATGCCCATTTAAAACAATATAACGTAAATGAATCTCTAACAATCAAACCCTATATCAATAATGATATTGAATTTTATGAACAATCAATTGGAATATCATTAAATTTGAATTTTTAAAAATGAGAATAGCTTTATTAGGTTACGGTAAAATGGGTAAAGAAATTGAAAAAATTTCTATTGAAAGAGGACATTCCATATCAATAATTAAAGATAAAAATGACACTGTAACCTCAATTGATAATGTAGATGTGGCTATTAATTTTAGCACTCCAGATTCAGCTGTAGATAATATAAAACTTGCATTGAATTCATCAGTCCCAATAATTTGTGGCACTACAGGTTGGCTTGATGATTATGAAAAAATTGTAGAATTTTCAAAAAAAACCAACACCTCTTTTTTGTATTCCTCAAACTACAGCCTAGGTGTTAATTTATTTTTCGATTTAAATAAAAAATTAGCAAAACTAATTTCCAGTCATAAAGATTATGAATTAAAAATTAGTGAAACACATCATACTGAGAAATTAGACAAACCTAGTGGAACTGCCATAACCATTGCGGAAGACATAATCAACAATTCAAAATACCTAAGTTGGACTTTTGAAAAAAATAATACTTCAGAAATTGAAATAGAATCGTTAAGAAAAGCTAATGTGCCTGGAACTCATTCGGTTACTTACAGCTCAGAAATTGATTCAATCGAAATAAAGCATAGCGCTCACAACAGAAAAGGTTTTGCTCTTGGAGCAGTTGTAGCAGCTGAATGGATTATTGACAAAAAAGGTGTTTTCAACATGTCAGATGTAATTAAAGACCCAAACCTTAATTTTTAATTATGACAATTTTTGAGTGGTTAATATTTTTTATAATTATTCAATTTGTTCATGGACTAGGAACATGGAAACTTTATAAATCTGCTGGTTATAATCCTAGTTTGGCATTTTTTCCAATATATAATGCAATTATACTTATGAAAATAATAAGAAGACCCGGGTGGTGGGTAATTTTATTATTTATTCCCATTATAAACCTGCTTATCTTTCCTGTTGTTTGGGTAGAAACTGCTCGAAGTTTTGGAAAAAACTCTATCACTGATACCTTATTGACAATATTTACATTTGGACTATTTCTGTATTCAATAAATTATTCTTCTGAAATAAATTATCTAAAGGATAGAAGTTTAAATCCTAAAACAGCTTTTGGTGAATGGATCAGTTCTATAATATTCGCAGTTGTATTAGCCACTTTTGTTCATACATATTTTATTCAACCTTATATTATTCCTACAGGTTCTCTAGAAAAATCCTTACTTATTGGTGATTTTTTATTTGTAAGTAAATTCCATTATGGAGCAAGAGCTCCTCAAACAGCGGTTTCTTTCCCTATGGTTCATGACACAATAGTAGGAACTGGTATAAGATCCTATTTAAACAAACCTCAAATACCATATTTTAGACTACCAGGATTTCAAAATATCAAGCGAAATGAAATTGTAACATTTAATTGGCCTGCAGATACTGTGAGAAAATTTTTTGTTAAAGAGAAAGGGGTAAAAAAACCAATTGATAAAAAATCAAACTATGTAAAAAGATGTGTTGGAATTCCATCTGATACTCTTGAAATAATTAATGGTAAGATTTACATTAATGGCGAAAAAAGTAAAATGCCATTTAGAGCAAAACCAATTTTTAATTACACAGTTTACAATAACAAAGGAGTTTCCTCATCAAAATTATTAGAAATTGGCATTAAGGATGTTCAAAGAAAATTTAAGATTGAGGACATAACTCAGTCAAAATTTGAAGGCATAAGACCGTATTTAATTTCTTTAATCGATAATAATCCTGATAATTTTGTTGTATTAACTAAATCTTCAGGAATTCCATATGAAACTAGATTAAAATTAAGAATTTCAATGGTTGAAATTACTGACAAAAAGGTCAATTTGTTTTTAACTGAAAAAGAAGCAGAAACAATTAGAACATCTAATATTGTAGACAGCATAAAAAGGAATTATAAGACAACAAAGTCATACAATACAGCGTTCTTTCCTAATGATATAAAATTCAATTGGAACGAAGATAATTTTGGTCCAATTATAATACCCTCAAAAAATCAAACTATCAAATTAAACAAATCCAATCTTTCTGTTTATAAAAAAGCTATTCGAGATTATGAAAAAAATAGTTTGTCAATTGACTCTAATGATAATATCATAATTAATGGTGAAATAAAATCTGAGTATACTTTTAAACAAGATTATTATTGGATGATGGGAGATAATAGATATAAATCTGAGGACAGTAGAAGCTGGGGATTTGTTCCAGAAGATCATATTGTTGGTAAGCCAGTTTTTATTTGGTTCAGTATTGATGGGATTAACGATGGTTTCAAAAACTGGAAAATTAGATGGAATCGTGTATTTACAACAGTTAATTTAGATGGTGAGCCAAAATCTTACAGATGGCATTTTTTAATTGCATTAGTAATTTATTTGATTTTTGCTGAAATTAAAAAAAGAAAGAAGAAAAAAGTTTAAGCTTTGGAGCTTCAAAAAAAAATTCTCATCCCACCCTATTTTGGTCCTATTTCGCACTGGATGGAAATTTATAATTCTAAAATTTTTTGGGATATTCATCAAAATTATGAAAAGCAATCTTATAGAAACAGAACCTTTATTCATTCAGCCAACGGAGTTCTTAAACTAACAGTTCCAATTAAACATTCAATTAATAAATTCTCTTTAAAAGATTCCATTATAGACAATTCAATTAAATGGCAAGACAACCATTGGAAATCTATTAAAACAGCTTACAGTTCCTCCCCCTATTTTGAATACTACAGAGATTCTCTTGAAGTTTTGTTTAATAACAAGTTTGATAATCTATTGCAGTTAAACTTCAAAACTTTTGAAATAGTATGTAGTTGGTTAGATATTAAAATCCATTTTGAAATTTCTTCCAAGTTCAATGAAAAATATGTAGATGATATTGATTTAAGACACTTAATTAACCATAAACTTGAAAGAAAAATAAATCTAAAAAAATACATTCAAGTTTTTTCTGAAAAAAATGGATTTATAAATAATTTAAGTATAATGGATTTGATTTTTAACGAAGGGCCAAACAGTCTATTTTTTTTAAAATAAAAAGCAGGCCGTAAGCCGGATTCTGTCGTGTCTTATCATTTATCTAGACAAAATATTACTATTTTGCTCAAACCGCCCACCCTCCAACATTGAACGAGCAGCTCTCAAGCGTTGGTTTACGTGACGTTTCACCTTATAGAGTTTACATGATTTCACTACAGCCTAACTGTACATTCTTTCTGTTGCACTTGTCCTCTATTTAAATAGTGACGGGTGTTACCCGCTATAATGCTCTTTGGTGTCCGGACTTTCCTCTTTTAAAATAAAAGCGATAAGAAGGCCTGCTCCTGCAAAAATAAATTAAAAATATGTTGATAAAAAAATATTATTAAATATTTAAATTATACCAAATCTATAGTGTATTTTTATATTTGTAGCAATGGAAAATTTTACAGTATCTGCTTTAAAATATAGACCAAGTAGTTTTGAAAAGGTTGTAGGCCAAAGTTCAATCACTAAAACTTTAGAGAATGCTATTCAAAACAATCAGCTTCCTCAAGCGATGTTGTTCTGCGGACCTAGAGGAGTAGGAAAAACAACTTGTGCAAGAATACTGGCAAAACAAATAAATGGTGCTGATCAAACAATTGACTATTCCTATAATATTTTTGAGTTAGATGCAGCATCAAATAATGGTGTTGATGACATTAGAAATTTAATTGATCAAGTAAGAATTCCTCCTCAAACTGGAAATTATAAAGTATATATAATCGATGAGGTTCATATGCTTTCAGGACAAGCTTTTAATGCATTTTTAAAGACACTAGAAGAACCTCCAAAATATGCAATTTTTATTCTTGCAACCACTGAAAAACATAAGGTTATCCCAACTATCTTATCACGTTGTCAAATTTATGATTTTAAAAAAATAAAAATAATTGATATTAAAAATCATTTAGAATCAATAGCCAAAAAAGAAAATATTTCCTATGATGAAGATTCACTTTTTTTGATAGCCAATAAATGCGATGGTGCTTTAAGAGATGCATTATCGATATTTGATAGACTAGTTAACTTTACTGATGGCAACATTACAAAGGAATTAGCCTATAAGAATTTAAACATTTTAGATCATGACACTTATTTCAAGGCTACAGATTTAATTTTAAAAAATGATATAACTAGTTGTCTTTTACTTTTTAACGATATTATAAATAAAGGTTTCAATGGTCAACATTTTATTGATGGTCTATGCATACACTTTAGAGACTTACTAATATCTAAATCCTCTGAAAGTCAAAAATTATTGGAACAAAACATTAACCTAAAGAATCTATACATAGAACAATCTAATAAAATTGAAGATAATTTTTTATTGTCTGCAATAAATTTGAGTGAAGAGTGCAGCTACAAATATAAAAACAGTAAAAATCAACGGCTACTTACAGAAATTTGCCTTATGAAATTGTGTTCGATAAATAATATTGAACTAAAAAAAAAAGTTAAAATCTTAAGTAAATCTGAATTATCAAATCTAGGATCAAAACCTGAAAAAACAGATGACAAGAATAATAATTCCAGTTCGATTAAAATTGAGAAAAAATCTTTAGTTAAGAAAAGTATAATTTCAAAAAAAGAAATTTCTGGACTTTCATTATCCTCGCTCAAAGCAAAAAAAGTTATTAAAAATCTAGCTTTAGAGAAAATAAATCAAGAAGAAAGTAGCAAAACATATAATTCAAAATTTGATCAAAAATCACTTGAACAATCTTGGAAAAAATTTCAAACAAAAATTAGTAACTCAGGTAGAAAAAATTTAGAAAGTATTCTTTCAATAAGCAACCCTGAACTTAAAGAAAATGATAAAATCGAATATACTCTTACAAATAACACTAGTAAGCTTGAGTTAAATAAAAACAAAAATGAATTAATAGATTTTTTAAAGAAAGATTTAAAAAATGATAATATTTCAATTGAAGTCAAAGTAAACAAATTAAAAGAAAAAAAATTCATTTACACACCAACAGAAAAATATGATAAATTAAAAAAGTTAAACCCTAACATTGAAACCTTAAGAAAAGAGTTTAAGCTTAACTTATAATTATTTTATTAATTCATGCACCATTGCATCAGCTAAACCTATTTTAGGTACCAAAATTTCTTTAGAATTTAATTTATCCATCACAAATTGATAAATTTTCCCTGCAGGTACTATAACATCAATTCTATCTGGGTTTAATTTTAGTTTTATTGTTTTATCAAAATCAGACATCTTTTCTAAATTATCTAATGAAGTATCCAATAAATCTTTTTTGAGAGGAACTCCAATATTATTACCAGAAATTTTAAAGATTTTATTGATATTTCCGCCAAGGCCAACAAGTCTAATGTCTTTTTGGTTACATAAATTCTCGGATATCCATAATTCCAGTTTTTCCCATGTAGAACTTTTGACTAAATTATTAATCAACCTCACTCCTCCAATTTTAAATGACTTAGAGTTAATGATTTTATTATTTTTAAATAGTGTCAGCTCTGTACTTCCACCACCCACATCTAAAAAACAAAATGTTTTTTCACCAGAGAAAGATTTATTATTATTTGTAATTATTTTAGCTTCTTTTGATCCACTAATAATTTCAACCCTTAAACCTGTTTTATTTAATATTTCATTTACAATAAGTTCACCATTCGATGAACTTCTCAATGCAGATGTTGCATAGGCCAAATATTTCTCAACGTTGTGAACTTTCATGATTAGTTGAAACGATTTCATTGAATCAATTAATCTTGTAATATTAATTTTTGAAATTTTTCCTTTTTTAAAAGCATCTTGACCTAACCTAACTGGAACTCTTACTAAAGAATTTTTAGTCGCAAAAATCTTAGAATCTTTTGTATATATATTAGAAATTAATAATCTAATAGCGTTTGAACCAATATCAATGGTAGCAAATTTTTTAATTTTTTTCAATTTTATTTAGATAGTATTCATACATCATCTGTTGTGACCTATGTTTTGTTTTAGATTTAGTTTTTCTATGTTTGTTTTTAGAATTTACAACTCTTGATTTTACATTGTCATTCCAGTAGATTTCAAAAATATGATTTATTTCATCTTTTAAATCATCTTGCAATATTGGACAGGTAACCTCAACCCTATTATCTAAATTTCTAGTCATCCAATCAGCAGAAGAAATAAAAACTTTATTATTGTTGTTGTTATTAAAAATCATAAATCTAGTATGCTCTAAAAACCTATCGACAATACTAATTACTTCGATATTTTCACTCATTTTTTTAACTCCAGGAATTAGACAACAAATTCCTCTTATTATCATTTGAATTTTAACACCATTTCTACTAGCTTCATACAATGATTTTATAATACTTTGACTTGTCAGATTGTTAATTTTCACTTTAATCCATGCAGAGTTACCTTTTTTAGCATTTGTTATCTCATTTTGAATTAGTTTTTTTAATCTGGATTCTGTGTTTATAGGAGAGACAATTAGATTTTTAAAATTATACCTTTTATAGTTAGCAGTAAAAAATTTAAAAACATCCGAAACTTCACTCAAGATCTTTTCATTTGAGGTAAATAAAGTTAAATCAGTATAAATTTTTGCTGTTGATTCATTAAAGTTTCCTGTACTAATAAATCCATATTTTTTTATTATGCCGTTCTCAAGTCTTTCAATAAGACATATTTTACTATGAACTTTTAAATTTGGAGATCCATAAATTAACTTAACTCCATTTGACTGCATTTCCTTAGCATATTTAATATTGGCTGACTCATCAAATCTAGCTTGAAGTTCAATTTGAACTTTCACATTTTTACCATTTCTAGCTGCGTTTATGAGCGCACTAGCAATTTTTGAAAGTTTAGATAATCTATAAATAGTTATAGAAATACTTTTAACTTTTGGATCTATTGATGATTTCATCAATAAACTAATTATGTAAGAGAATTTATTATAGGGAGTGTGAATAAGGTAATCTCTATTTTTTAATTTTTCAAAAGTATTATCACTATGGCTAAAATCTGGAATATTAACCGGGCTAATTGATTTGTAGGTAAGATTTGAATTAATATTTGGAAATGACATATAATCTCTTCTGTTGTGATACTTCCTACTAGCAATAACACTATCTGTTTCAGTATTGATACCCATTTTCTTGGTTAAAAAACTCAAAGTATCCTTATTTATATTTTGGTCATAAACAAACCTGACAGGATCTGCGGATGATCTTTCTTTAACGCTTTGAGCTATCTTATCTAAAAAACTTTTTGAGATATCGTCATCAAAATCTAGTTCAGCATCACGACTAGTCTTAACCATATTGGCTTCAATTGTGATTGGATTAAAAATTTTGAAAATATCTTTTAAATGAAGTCTAATTATATCATCAATAATAATTATTTGATTTATAGATTTTTTTGAGGGTAATTGCACAAATCTATTTAATGTCTTTGGAATTCTTATAATGGCATTTTGAATTTCATTGTTTTCTAATCCCATTCTAACAATTAAAAAAGATAAATTGTCTTTAAACTTTGGAAACTTTTTTTTTGAATTTAAAATAATAACATCAATCGATGGACTTATATATTCAAAAAAATAATCACTTATAAAAGTCTTGTGGTTTGATTCTACAGAATTTTCATCTATAAAAAATATGTTTTCTTTCTCTAAAAGCTTTATAATAGAATCAAGAATTTTAAAACTTTTATCCTGAAGGGTTTTAGACTTTAATGTAATTTCATTAAGCAATTCTTTTGCTGTTCTGTCTTTAAAAAGTCTTTTACCAGAATTTGAACTAACAGCAATTCTTTTTACAGTTGCGTATCTAACTCTAAAAAACTCATCCAAATTATTTGAAAAAATACCTAAAAATCTTATTCTTTCAATTAAAGGAACTGTTGGGTCATTAGCTTCAGATAAGACTCTTTCATTGAACTCAAGCCAACTTAATTCTCTGTTAATGAAAAGATTTTTTTGAGATTTCATTTAAAATTCTTTGGAAAATAATATTTACATTCTCCTCTTTCTATTTCTTTCCATAAAGATACATCAAATTCAAAAATTATTATTCCACATGTTGGAACATGAACATTTGAATAGTTTGAAAAATGGTTTAATAAATTTGTACATGTATTGTTATGAGAAAAAATAAGTACTGAATTAAAATCATCATTAATTTTTTTTATGAATTTTTTAGTATCAGTTCCTTCAAAATCATAAAGAACTGACTTTGTGTTTAACTTTAACTCTTCATTTAAATCTAAATTTTTTAAAAAACTATTTCCTGTATCTGAAGCTCTTTTTGCTGGACTAGAA